>OCVV012881838.1_pt1 | contig 28142 bp, 33 predicted proteins | sample 1539721 | NCBI WGS metagenome assembly OCVV01 (sample SAMN02144230, study PRJEB22623) | gut metagenome | biome: sheep rumen | host: Ovis aries | place: New Zealand | reverse complement strand
ATATGGGGAGAAAATAGTAATAAGGTATATATAGCTGTCCATGGAAACATGTCTCATAAAGAAGATGAAGTAATAAAAATTTTATCTTCAAAAGTGTGTGAAATTGGATATCAAGTATTAAGTTTTGATTTACCTGAGCATGGTGATAGGAAATCGGATGTTTCCTATTTGTGCGATGTTCAAAATTGTGTGTCGGATTTGGAAACAATAATTAAATATGCTAAGACTAATTATTCTGAAATAAATTTATTTGCTTGCAGTATGGGAGCATATTTTTCATTATTAAGTTACAAAGATGAAATAATTAAAAATAGTATTTTTTTATCTCCTATTGTAAATATGAAAATCTTAATTGAAAATTTGATGAAAGTTTCAAATGTGAATTATGAAAAATTAAAACAAGAAAAAATTATAAAAACAAATTTTGGTCAAGATTTAATTTTTGAATATTATGAATATGTAAAAAATCATCCAATAGAAAAATGGAATTCAAATACAAAAATTTTATATGGAGAAAATGATAATTTACAATCTGAAAATTTAATAAAAGATTTTTCTAAAAACTTTAATTGTAAATTATCAATTATGAAAAACGGAGAACATTTCTTTCATACAAAAGAGCAATTAGAATTTTATAAAAATTGGTTAGATACAATTTTAAATTAAAAATCAAAATACTATTTTAGAAAAATCAAAAAGTATAAATAAAAAAATACTATCAATTTTAAATCTATTGACATGATAAGATGATGTCAATATAATTCTAAATGATAATAGAAAAACTAAAATATAGCTATAGAATAACAAGTGAAATTACTTAAAACAAGTAGTTGAAATATAAAGAAAATATAGTGATTAGGAGAGTTTTATATAGCATCATCAAATGAGTATAAAGAGTTTGTTTTAGAACAATTAAGCTTATTAGATAATATAAAATGCAAATCAATGATGGGAGAATTTTTATTATACTATAATGATATTTTGTTTGGAGAAATTTATGATAATAGATTGTTAGTAAAAATTGTTCCTCAAAATGAAAAGTATAATATGGAAAAACAAATTCCATATGAAAATGCAAAACCTATGTTTTTAATTTCTGAAATTGAAAACAAAGATTTGTTAAAAGAAATACTTTTAAAAACATGTGAAGGATTAAAAAAGTAAAAACAATTTTTTTGTTTTTTATTTTGTAAAAATAAATATGAGTATAGAAACAGAAATTTTAAAAAAACAAATTCCAAATATTAAAAAATTAATTGAATATGGATTTGAAAAAAGAATAATGATTTATACTATTCCAAAAATATTTTTAACAACTCTTTCAAAGTTGAAATTACTATTAAAGAAAATTATGAAGTAGTAGGAAAAATTTTTGAAACAGATTTTGGAGATGAATATACAAATTTTAGATTAGAAAATAATAGAGGAGAATTTGCAGGAAAAATTCGAAATGAATATGAAAATCTTTTAAAAGAAATTTCTAATCAATGTTTTGAAAAACAATTTTTTATTTTTGATCAAACAAATCGAATCACAAAAATGATTAAAGAAAAATATAATGTGTCTCCAGAATTTTTATGGGAAAAATTTTCTGACTTTGGAATTTTTAGAAAACAAGATAATGAAAAATGGTTTGCAATAGTAATGAATATTAATAAAAATAAATTTGATCCAAATGAAAATTATGAAGTAGAAATTATAAATTTGAAAGTTGATAATCAAGTTAATGAACTTTTAAAATTAAAAGGAATTTATCCAGGATATCATTCTAATAAAAAATATTGGATAAGCATAATTTTAGATAACACATTTACAGATGAATAAATAATGAAATATATAGAATTAAGTTTTAATAATTGTTAAAACTTTTAGGAGGCAAAATGAGAACTCGAGAGTTAACTCCAAAAAGATCAATTGCAAATCATCAAAAATTTTATTTAAAAAAAGAAAAAGAAATTTCATCAAGTAAAATTAAAATGAAAAATGCAAGACTAAAAAGAGGTTTATATAAACCATTTTATTCAGAATATAAAGTTTTACTTGACTATGCAAATCTAAAATATGAAGATAAAGAAAACATATTTTTTAAGTGGGTAGGTTTCACTCAACAAGGTAAAAAAATAAACTACGATGGAGAAATATATAACAAAAAAGAGATACTCGAAAAGGTAGAAATAACCTGTCCATTATCATCTGTGTTAGATAGAATTATAGAACAAGAATTAAACGAAATAGGCAGTGTAACAATAGAAATAGAGAATTCTAAATACGTAAATGATGTTAATAATGCTATCATAGAAGCAGTAACAAAAAAGAAAAATTCTATGCACACATATGATGATACAATTACATTAGTTATTTATATAGAGAATATGAAATACTTCTTTTCAAATATGAATTCTTATAAAAAATCTCTTAATAATTTAGTAAGTTCATTAAAGAAAATTTCATATCAATTTAAAGAAGTTTATATAGTAGAAAATTTATACATGTATGATAAGAAAAATTTGATTAAGATAAAATTAAAAAGCAAAGTGCAAATTTTGCACATTGCTTTTTTTGTTTTTATTTTTTATTAGTATTATTTGTTTCATTCTTAGCATAAAATTTTTTAGATATTTTTTTATTTATTTTTAGTTTTTACTTTTTACTTTTTACTATTTTTATTTTATTAAAAATTTTTAAATACGTTTTTCATTTTATGCTTTTTTCTTTTTTAAGTTTCTCTCTTTTTCATTTTTCATTTTTTGTTTTTTAGTTTTTTATTTTGAGTTTTTAATTTTCATTTTATATTTTATTTCAACTTTGATTTTTTTATTTTCTAAATTCAAAATAAAAAATATTTCTTGAAATTATATGATTAATTTTTGAAATGTAAAAACAAAAAATCAAATTGATAGTTAAAAAAATTTTTCTATTTAAAAAAGTGAAAAGATTTAAAAAAATATAAAAAGTATTTAATAAGATACTAATACAATAATATTACATATATGTCTTATATGGAGAATGGTAATAACAAAGGCTTTCTTTTTTTGGAAACATAATGATATAATACGCTTATTGATAAATAGGAGAGAAAAATGAATTTAGGAAACAAGATTAAACAATTAAGAGAAGAAAACAATATGACTCAAAAAGAGGTTGCTAGAATTTTAGAAGTGGAACCAGGAACAATTTCTAAATATGAATCAAATTTAATTGAACCCAATATAAAATCTTTGAAATTATTATCAGATACTTTTCGAATTACAATTGATGAATTAATAAGAGAAGAAGATGATGAAGAATATGAATTTGATATTTCAGAAATAGATATTTTAGCAACTTTAAAAGAACAACAAGAAATGAAATTAGAAGGTAACCTTTATCATAATACTCAAATTATGTTTGCATATAATTCATGCCATATAGAAGGAAATAAAATTAGTGAAGTTCAAACTAGAAATATTTATAACACACAATCAATTTCTTTTGATGGAACATCACTTCTTAATGTAAATGATATTGTTATAATGAACAATCATTTTAAGTTATTTGATTATATGTTAGATAATATAAATAAAAAAATATCTGGAGCAATGATAGAATCTTTCTACAACATATTAGAAGAAGGAACTATTAATAATAACAATGAGAACAAAGGAATAAAGGATTTAGAAAAAGTAGTAACTTGGTATAATTCACTTAATAAAATATCATTTGAAAAAATAATTGAGCTATATGTTCGAATAGAAAAATCTAAAGTTTTCCCTTCCGATAATGGTATTGTAGGAAGAATGATTATGTATAGAGAATGTCTAAAAAATGATATTATTCCTTTTATAATTTTAGACAAAGATAAGTTATTATTTTTTAGAGGATTAAATGAATATCAAGATAAAAAAGAAAAAGATTATCTAATTGAAATTTGTTTAAATGCACAAGATCAATATGCAAAATTTATAGAAAAATATTTAAGATAATTTTATACTTGAAATATTTTGGAGGAAAAATGGTTAAGAGATTTGTAATAATAGTTATAGGTTTAATATTTGTAGTATCAGGCATTGTTATGATTTTTAGTGGTAGAGATATGGAAAAAAGATGCTCTGAAGAAGTAGAAGGAAATATAATTGGAATAGTTGAAGATAAAAAATTACCTAGTGGAAGGCCAAAAGAAGAAGGCTCATATTATGATGCTGATAAAGTATATTATCCTGTTGTTGAATATCAAGCAGGTGATGAGACAATAAGTAAAAAGTATTCAGTTGGAGATGAGAGGATTAAATATAAAGTTGGACAAAAGATTACTATAAAATACAATCCGAATAAAACTGATGAATATTTAATCAAAGATGATGATGGAAAAAATTATGTTGGAATCATATTAATAGTAATAGGAGCTATATCTATATTAGTAGGCTTCTTTAATAAAAAATTAAAATAGTAAATAATGTAAGGATTAAAACATTGAATGAAAAAAGAAAAGTTTATATCGCTATAGATTTATTCAAATTTATATTTGCAATAATAGTAATTGCTATTCATACACATCCTTTTGAAAGCGTAGAAAATGAACTGTTTTATAAGGGATTCGATTTATTATCAAGCATTGCGGTTCCATTCTTTTTTATGACATCTGGATTTTTGATGAGCAATAAATTGAATAATATAGGATACTTAAAAAGAATATTGATTAGATATTTGGTACTATATATCATTTGGAACATTATATATTTTCCAATTACTATTTATGGCTTTTGTGTTTCTAATATGCCTTTAGAAAAAATTATATTTTCATATTTAAAAGGCTTATTTTTAGTAGGTGAACAATATTATTCTTGGCCATTGTGGTATTTACTTGGAATGGTATATATTCTTGCATGTTCTATTGTGTTAAAGAAAAATAAGAAATCATTAGAAAAGATTTGTTTATTTAATATTATCATTTATTTAATTGGGATACTAATTTCTGTCCTAATTGATATGAATTCATTATTACCAATTGGGATAAAGAAATTTACTGATGTATATTGCTTAATTTTTGAAAACACAAGAATAATGCTTGGTTTTGGATATTTTACGGTCGGAATCTTGCTAAGAAAAAACAATACTCCTATAAGTAAAAAAATATCCTTTTTAGGATTTATAGTATCTTTTGTAATAGGATTTATTAATTTAGAAATTTTTAAATATGTTTCGATATTGTTGTGCGCATTATTTATTACCGAGTTTGTGGTTAAAATAAATATAAAAAATGACAGAAGTATATTTTTAAGAAAATTAAGTACAACAATTTATCTTACGCATATGATTTTTTTCTTTTTGTATAATATCTTAATTCTTAAAGTAAAAGAACATTTTGGACTTGATTCATTTTTGGTGACTACAATTGTTTCTGTTGTAGTTGGTATAATTTTAATAAAATTATTTTCAAAGAAAAAATGGTATTCGATAGTTTTTTCTTAAAATTAACTAAGGAGAAAAAATGCTAATAGACATTTTTTTAATAATTGTTGGATTTGCATTTTTAGTTGGTGGAGCAGATCTTTTAGTTAGAGGTTCTAGTAACATTGCTAAAAGATTTCATATTCCAGAAATTATAATTGGATTAACAATAGTAGCAATAGGAACATCAATGCCAGAACTATTTATAACTATTAGTTCTGCAAAAAGGGAAGCTGCAGATTTGATATTGGGGAATGCAATTGGAAGTAATATTATTAACTTAATGTTAATATTTGCACTTACAGCATTAATTAAACCAATTAAAATAGAAAAAGATGTTAGAATAATGCACTTACCAGTCACTTTATTAACTACTCTTGTAATACTAATAATGGGAATGGGACTATTAGGAAGTAAAGCAGATGTTATAAATAAATCTGATGGAGTTTTCTTGGTATTTCTATATGCAATATACTTTTTGTATCCAGTAGTAATAGAAGTAAGAGATATTTGGAACACTGATGAAGAAGAAAAGAAGACACATAAAAAGCCAAAAGTAAATATTTTGTTTTCACTATTAGCTGTACTATTTGGAATACTATTCTTAAGAATAGGTGGGGACATGGTAGTTGATATTTCAACAAAACTTGCATTGTCATTTGGAGTTTCAGAAAGAGTAATCGGCCTTACTATAGTTGCTTTTGGAACAGCCCTTCCAGAATTAGTTACTTCGACTTTTGCCGCACTAAAAAATGAGGTTGGACTTGCTACTGGAAATTTACTTGGATCATGTATTTTAAATATTTGCTTAATTCTAGGAACCGGTGCTATAATTACACCATTAAATTTTTCAAGTGAGATACATGCGAGTATATTAATACTGGCAGGAGGAATAATATTTATTTGGCTATCATGCTTTTTTGGAGAAAAAAATACAATTACAAGACCTAAAGCTCTAATACTTTTAGCAACATTTGTTGTATATATGATTAGTTTATTTATTCCAGCTTAAATTATAAAAAGGAAATAAAAATGGAATTTGTATTTACATTTTTAGAAGGAATTGCAAGTTTTATTTCACCATGTATATTACCATTGATACCGATTTACATATCATACTTTACAGGCAAAGACCCAGAAAAAAATAAAGCTCTATCTAATTCAATAGCTTTTGTTTTGGGTTTTTCTTTTATATTTATATTACTTGCAATTTTGACTAACAGAATTGGATTATTTGTAACTGAATATTTAAAATATTTTAAGATTGCATTTGGAATTATAATTATTTTCCTAGGACTAAATTATATGGAAATTTTTAAATTAAAAATTTTCGAAAGATTTAAAAAGTTTCAACCAAATGTGAAAGACTTAAATTTTATAAAATCATTTGCCTTTGGAATCCTTTTTTCCGTAAGCATTACACCTTGTATTGGAACTTTTTTATCATCAGCTCTATTATTAATTGCTAGTGAAGATAGCTTACTAAAAGGATTGATATTAATAATTTTATATTGTATTGGTCTAGGTATACCATTTATACTATCATCATTATTGATAGATAAGCTAAAGAAATTATTTGATGTTATTAAATGTAACTTCAAAAAAGTAAAAATAATTTCAGGAATAATTCTAATATTAATGGGATTATATATAATATTCTTTTAGGAGGCATTATGGATGATGTTAAAAAACTTGTTATTATAGTAGTTGTTCTAGCAATTATTTTATTTGGAGCATCTTTTATTATTAATAAACAAAATGAGAAGAAATATAATATAAGTTCTACTAATAGTAGTATTGATATCGATAATAACAATACTAAATCTAATGTAACCAATAATAATGCACATATAGTTGAATATGCAAATAATAATTTGGAAGTAGAAGATAATTCTGCAACAAGTGAATCTGCTGTAATAGACGTTAACACAAGCAACTTTGAAACAGAAGTTATCAATAGTGATAAAAAAGTATTAATTGACTTTTATGCTGATTGGTGTGGTCCTTGCAATCGCTTATCTCCGATAGTAGACAAGGTAGCAAAAGAAAATAAAGATATAAAAGTAGTAAGAATTGATGTAGATAAAAATGAAAGCTTAATGACTAAATACAATGTTAGGTCAATTCCAACATTAGTTGTTATAGAAAATGGTAAAGAAATCAATAGATCTGTTGGTCTTATCCCTGAAGATTCAATATTGACTTTAATAGGAAAATAGAAATTTTTCCAAATTTCAAAAATTGACAAAATTAACCAATAGCTATATAATTATAGGTGCAAGTTTTTTTGCTTGCATGAAGCTATAAACCATCAAAACAACGAAAGGAATGAACGTTATGGTTGTGGTTAATTCTAAGGCAGAAGAGGCTTTTCGGGGACAAGACTTTCTCACCAGCTTTGTTGTGAGGTTTGATGAGAAGTATGCACAGGAGGAAGAAGCAGACTTTGAGGAGACTTTGAGACTCTTCTCCAAGGGATTCAGGCATGGCGATGTCTTTGATTCAAATATCAAAGTTATCGAATACCGCCTGACTTACCAGGAGAGCTATGGTGTTGATGCCATTAATTCCGCAAAGAGACTTAGAGCTGGCCTTATGGCATATCATGATACCATCACTGGTAACTACTATGTCGGCTTGCTCAGAAGTGACTACAAAGAGCTGTTTGATCTTCTGTTTCACAAAGTGTTCATGGAAAAGAATCAGAATAAGTTCATGGAAATTAAGCGTCTGGGGAAGGTCCCTAATGACTTTACAGGCGTGTATATTGAACTGCTGAAGGATGTAGCTTAGTCAGAACTCTTGACTATAGAGATCTGATTGGAGGCCCTGCGGGTTACGCGGGGTCTTCTTTTTTTATATTTTGTTATTTTTGTTTTTTAGTTCTTTCTTTTCTTTTATTTTATTTTATTCTTCTTCTACTTTTTTCTTTTACTTTACTATTCACATTTATTTTATTTTCTTTATAAATTTATTCTATTCGTTGACTTTTGAAATCTTTATTAGTTTAATCTCTTATGGAGAGGTATGTTTATGAGTTATGATCAAGTATTAGCTTATAGCGAAGTAAGTTCATTTATACTATCAATTGATGCCAAACATAGAAATATGATACCTGAAAAAGTTCAGGTCTTTTTGTGGAGAAATAGTGACATCAATAAAATAAAAAAATATAACTTAGATATTCCACTTAGTGAACAAAATATTAGTAGAAAAGCTCTTTCTATTATTGCTCTATTACATCTTAATTATTGGTGTAAAGATGAAAATCAAAAGAAATCTTTAGAGAAGCTTTTCTTTCAAAATAGTAGATTAGTTGAAGAAGAAAAAAGAGATAAATACAATCCTGATGATATATTCGGTAAGAAAGATTAAGGGAGAAAATAAATGGAAGGTAAATCATTAGCAGAGCAAATAAGAGCTCTTAATAAAAAGTATGGAAAAATACTAACTTTAAGTGAATTAATTGAATGTAAGAAAAGGGGAGAGATTACTGTAAGTAAAGATCTTCCTATTGATGAATATGCCTATGTACATGCAACAAATTTCAAACCAAATAATAATTCAATAGATACTGTTCCTGCTAAATTCAAAAGAGGAGAACAAATAGATTTTTATGATACAACGCGGAAGAGATACAACACACTTTGCTGCTAATGGACAAGTAGAACAACATGGAGATGGAGGAGCTTGGGATAAATGCAAATATTCAGTAGTAATTCCAGCAAGAGCATTTTTAGATAGATATAAAGATCAAACAGGAAGTTTATTAGTAGAAGATTCATTTGTTGATGGTTCTCCAGATATTACAGATCAATTTATAATTTGCTCAATTGCAGATGCACAAGATTTGCAAAGTAAAAACCCTGATACAATTATAATTCCAGCAGAAGATAATGGTGCTTCAAGACCTAAAATTGTAGAAGACTTCTTAAGAGAACTATTAGATATTCAACCAAGAGTTCCAACTGTTAGTGGCTGGGGAGTTATTGGTACCTCGAGAAACGAGTCAATTGGAAGAGTTATAGATAGAGAAGCAGAAGTTAAATACTATGCTGATGTAGAAAGTTATTTGGGAAGAACAGTAAATAAATCTCAACATAGAAATACTTTAGAAGAACTAGAAGAAAGTTTTCTTTATTGTTCTATGAGATATCAAAGTGGGAATACTAGAGAAATAGAAACTTATTTCTTATCTGAGGATAATAGAAAAAAGTATCAAACATTTCTTAGAAATCCAGAAGAACATCAATTAAGTATGGAACATCTAAGTTTTTTTACAGAAAAATTAAATAAAGAACTTGCTGAAGTAGGTTTAAGTGATTGGATTTATTATGTTGAAAATAAAGATGATTTAACAAAAAGAGTAGAAGAAAGTAGAGATGTAGATAGATTTTTAGGAGTAAAAGTAGAACAAATCTATGATGGAGATATGATTTCTACTAACTTAAAACGTCTTGAAATGATAGGTGATAGTAATCCAGAACTAAAAAAAGCTATTTTTAACCACATATGTCAAGACTATAAACTAATGAAGGCTCATTATATGGAAAGAGCTGATACAAAAGATATGAACTTTAAAATTTACTCAGAAAATTTAAGATCAAGATTATCTGCTTATGGTTTAGCAACTGATTTTGATGATCAGGTTATGACTACTGAGGAAAAACAAGAAAGGCAAGATGAAGAGTTTTTCAAAGCATTTGGATTTAGTTTCGAAGATTCATCTGATCCAGTTTTAAGTGATATCTCAAAGTTACAAGCAATAGCTTTAATACAACAACAAATGATGATACAAGCAGTAAGAGATGGAAGTTTAGATCAAGATGGTTTTCCAGAATTGGGAGAAGATTATAAGAAACTTTCAAGAATTGAAACATCAGTCTTAGAAAAAATGAAAGCACATTTACAAGGTGAAACAAATCCAGAAAGATTAGATGAACCATTAGCATTTATTGGATTAAAAGGAGCAGATTTCTTTATGCAAGATGCTGAGGGAAACATAGTTCCAACTATAAACAAATATGGTGCTAAAGCCAGTCGTTTAGTTGATATACAAGGTCAAAAGGCAATAGAAATTGTACAAAGTGAGAGAAATAATCCTCAATCAGGAGATACTTTAGAAGAACAATTAGAGACTTTATATCAAGAACAAAAGTTAGTTCCGGAAGATATACAAGCGGCAAATGCTGATATAAAACATACTTTAGCTACTGAGAGAGGAAAAGAAGACATAGAACAAGACAAATAATTGCTTTTTTTGACAAGATTTGGTATAATATAGGTGTAGCTCATTGAAATGAACTTTATGGAGGTGCAATTTTATGTACGACTACAACAACCCTTATTCAACAGTAAAGTATCCCATTCGCGCAAGATCACATGAAACGGCTGGTTTCACCCGGACAGTAGAAGGCTACAACTGTCTGAAAGATATCAACCGCGGTGTTCTCCGGAGATATGTGCTTCTGGCACTGGATGACCGGAAAATGCTTTCGCCGAGGAGCATTACTGAAGACGATCTGACTGCCGCAAAAAAGGAGTCGGATAAGACCTACACGCACATTGTGTATGGAGATGACATCAATCATCGTCATGGTGGCCAGGTTTTCTTCGCCAACAAGCATGATGTTGATACGCTCATGAGCTTCTTGGAAGCAATCATCGGTCCCGCTAGGATGGATATGCTGAAGAGAAATATCAATGGTGAGCCTGATGATGTCGAAAAAGTCGCTTCAGAATACTACAGAAAGTGGAAGCTCTCGGATGAGGATTGGCCGCTGAAGTAAAGGCAAGCAAGGTTCAAAAATGGACCCCGACGGATAAATCCGTTGGGGTCTTCTTTTTTAATCATCATAAAATTTATAAGCATTTAAATCACGTTCTCTTCTTCTGGTTCTTTTTTCTTCAAAGTATTCCATCTTTTTAACATCATCATCTGTTAAAGATAAAATCACAAATGTTATACCAGCTATAAATAGAACAGCTATTACTATAATAATAATTAACATTTAATCACCTTTATAAACTATTGTTTAAACTATATGTTTATTATATAATCTTTTTAGGAAAAAAGAAAGGTTTTAATTGTATGAGCGAAAGAAGAAAAATGAAATTAATAGATAGACTTGCATATTTTGGCTATTACTTTTTACATTTCTTTCTTTTCATGGTAGAGTATTTTATAATAGTCACCATATTCTTGACAATCGGATTTAAACTATTTTTTCATCTAAATCCTATTGAGGTACTTGCTCAAAAAGAAATGCATTTAATGATAATTTTAAGCTATTCTTTAGGACTTGTTGTAGGACTAATATATTTAGCTAGAACATTAAGAGTCCTATTAAGAACAAATTTATATATTACAGATGGATATATTTTTAAGAAACATAAGTTTAAAGAAAATCATAGTGATTCGACTACTACTATCACAAGAAAAGTAAGAGCTATTAGCAATGACAAATCAGTATCAACAGATTGGATTCGTTGTTCTAGATGGTTATATAAACAAGAAGAACCAACAGTTTATATTGTGGTACATAAAAATAAGGGGATAGATTTTTATAGATAAAGTAACAAAATAAAATTGAATTTAAACAAATAAAAAAAGAACTAACCTGCGTTAGTTCTTTTTGTTATTAATCACTATCATGATAATAGTCATCTTCTTCTAATTCTGACTCATCCTCTTCAAAGCTAAATGGTTCATAATAGCCTTGTCTACATACTTCTTTTTCTTCTGGCGTTAAGCCATATAAATCCATTTCTTTTTCTAACTTTTCATTAGTTTTAGGCATCTTTTGAATTGAACTTAAAGGCACAGAGCTGTTTTTATTGACTTTTTTACTTTCCTTTTTTTTATTCTTTTTGCTATCAAGGAATATACTAAATATTCCTAGAAGAAACATAAAAGAAAGAAGACCAATTATTGCAATAAATGAACCAACTAAAATACTAATCATATAGAATTCTCTCCTAAAGATTATATTTCAAAATCATCATGGTCAGGATCTGCTTGACCAGCTAATATTGAATTTAGTATTCTTCTTTTTTCCATCTCACGTTTATCTAACGCAATAAGCTCTTCATGACTCATTGGATCGCTTTTTCTTTCTTGTGAGTCAAGACTTTCCTCATTATAAAAAATAGTTTCTTTTCCAGAACTTACATATAGAGGAATCATTACATCTAAATTAGAGCAACCAGCTCTTAATGCATCAATTGTTTTTTGAATATCTTCTACACCTGGTTCAGATCCCGTAATAAGTGAATGTGTATATAGAGGATTGATGTCTCTTTCTGAATAAATAGCTCCAGTTTCTGGATTAAATTTTACTATACCAGTGTCTCTATCTTCGCTAGTATGACTTTTTCTATATATGTAGCTTGCTTCAGCTGCTTCACTAGGTGATAAATGATATGCATCATGTAATCCTTCCCCAAAATCATAGTATACCTTTACAAAAGGTCTGTTTTTTGCATCTCTTGCAACAAAAGCAACAACTTTTTTACTCATATCTCTTGTAAATGCCATATTTACCTCCAAATAATTTTGTTTTATTTATTTTTACTATATGCATTTTTCAATAACAAATCAAGTTTGTTTTTATTACATTTCTTTTTTTATGCTCTATTAGATTTTTTATATACTTTTATACTTTACGAATTAGCAAATGATAATGGTAAGAATCAAATACTTTATCTTCTTTTTCATAATAGTCAACCTCTTGACGTATATTAATAATTTCAAATTTATTAAATAATTCTTTTGCTAATTTATAATCTACATAGAAATGAGGTGTATTATATTCAGGACCTTTTTCCATTTTCATTCTAGTATTTGGATCAACTAATGGCCATGAAGTTTGTTTAAATCCCCAAGTATCTTTTGATCCTAAAGTTAGATAACATTCACCATTCTTTTTCATGACTCTATCTAATTCTTTAACAATTTGTTTCATACCATTTGTATCTGTATGTGAAATGACATTTCTGCAAAGAATACAATCAAAAGATTCATCATCATAAGGTAAATTTAGCATGTCACCAATTTTATAATCAAATTCAAGTTTTTCATTTTCAGCCCATTCTTTAGTTCTGCTAATAGCTTCTTCACTTATATCAAAACAACTAACTTTGAAATCATATTTACCAAATAGAATTGAGTGTCTACCAAGACCACATCCTAAATCGAGAAATGATTTTTTATTTTGATCTTTCCAACGATGTAATAAGTAATAAGATTCAATGCTAGGTTCAAGCCACATACTTGCTTTATCACCTTTAACAATCTTCCAATCCCAACCTTTAGATTCTACCATAAATACCTCCTCATATTTTAAAATATTCGATAGTAAATTTTGTACCTTTGTCATTTGATTCTACATCTATAGTTCCATTATCTTCTTCTATGATAGTTTTTGCAAGAGCTAGTCCGATTCCGATACTATCTGCAGAAGCATTTGACCCTTTATAAAATCTTTCAAATATATGTGGAATATCTTTTGGAGAGATTCCATCTCCAAAATCTATAATCTCTATTTTAGAATATACATTGTGATTAGTTGATTTGATTAATACTTTTGAACCTTCTTTAGAATGATCAATTGCATTTTTTAAAATATTTGTAATAGCTTCAACTTGCCAAGCTTTATCACATACAATACTTGCATTACTTTTTAACTTTAAGTTAGACTCTATTTTTATGTTTTTTAAATCACATATTGTTGAAACATTCTTTATAGAATCATCTATTATATCTCTAACATAAGTTTCTTTTTTAATAAAATGAATAGTATTAGCATCAAATTTAGATAACTTCAAAAGAGCTTGAACTAAGAAATTAATGTTTACAACATTTCTTTTTATATCTCTAATAAATTCATTTCTTGTATCTTCATCCATTTCAGGATCATCAATTATATTATCAAGCATTACTAAAATACTTGTAAGAGGAGTCTTTAATTGATGAGAAATATCTTCTAAAGACTTTTTAAGATTTGCTTTATCTTTTAATGAATTTTCAGCAGCTTCTTTTAAAGTAATAGTTGTTTTATAAATTTCATTTTTTAATATTGATAATTCATCTTCAGTATTAGAATCAATTTGTAATTCATAATTCTTTTTATTAATTTGTTCAATACATTTAGTAATTTCTCTAATATCTTTTTCTTTACTACGATTGTAAAGAATATAAATTGTTAGTAATAAACCAAAACTAAAAATAAGAAATAGGGAATTGATTATCAAAAACTTTTGATGATCTTTTTCGTTTTTTATTAAAACAGATTCATTATCTAATTCAATACCATATTTATTGAAGAAGTTTTCTGATGATTGATCATTGTTATTTAATACTTTAATAATTTCGTCATCAGATAATTCAGGATAATTCTCTCTTAAAACTGAAACAATACTTCCTATTTTGTTATTAAAATTATTTGTATAAACATGGTATTCATATATGTTTATTGCTAGGAACAACACTAATAAACAAATAGATATTAAAAGAGAAGTAATAAAGTATCGTTGTAACTTTATTTTATTCTTCATCTATTAGATACCCCATGCCTTTAATTGTTATTATGATATCTGTTCCTATTTTTTCTCTAATTCTTTTGAAATAAACTGTAACCGTGTGATCATCAACATCATTTCCAGTCCATTCCCAAATCTTATCTAATATTACGTTTCTACTTACAACTTTGTTTAAATTAGTAAATAGAAGATTTACTAGCTTTAATTCTAATGCACTTAATTCTACTTTTTTTCCATTTTTAGAAAGTGTCAGCTTATCTGTATCGAATGAAATATCTTTAACTTTTATAATACTTTGTTTCTTTGATCTTAATAGTATTTTATTAACACGAGCCATCAATTCTTTGGTGCTGAATGGTTTAGTAATATAATCTTCAGCACCAATATTTAAACCTTTAACAATATCATCTTCTTCATCTTTAGCTGTTAAGAATATAGTTGGAATCTCTAGTTTTTTGATTGCATTTTCAAATAAATCAAAACCATTTCCATCAGGAAGAGTAATATCTAAAATTATTAAATCAATGTTTGAATTTTCAAATAAATACTCTTTAGATTCTTTAACAGTACTTTTAGAAGTAACATTGTGTTTTTCTTTTTCAAAAGAATAGGTGAGACCTTTAATAATTGATTGGTTATCTTCAATTAATAAAATATTCATTTATTAGTTCCTTTAACTTAAATATTCTCATTCTTAATCGTTTCAATTGTGTTTTGTTTATTAATCTTACTCATTGAGTATTTCATTATCAAGAATATTAGTAAGAATACTACAACGATTGAAATAATGATTGCAAAGATAGGAAGCTTAAATGAAGTAGTAGAGGTTTCTGCTAAACTATGATAGATTAAATATGATAATCCTACTCCAATTGGAATACCAAATATTAATGATTTTAGTCCTGTAAATATGCTTTCTAATCTTATCATTCGATTAAATTCTTTTGTAGTCATACCAACTGATTTTAACATAGCAAATTCTTGTTTTCTTAATTCCATGTTTGTGGTAATTGTGTTGAAAATATTTGTTATACCAATTAAAGAAATTACAATGATGAAACCATATAAGAATATACCAATTAAAATAAAAAAGCTACTTTCTATTGCAACACTTTCAGCAATATTGTTAATATTATAAATTTCATCTTTCAATAGTTCATCAATATCATCTTGTAATTGGTTTGCATTATTTGATTTATAATAAATTGTAAGTGATTTAGATTTAGCTATTTCATCAAATTTTTCATCACTTATTATTATATAACGTTTACCCATGTTTTTTAAACCAAAAGGAACTGTTTCTGTTATTGCTCCGATTTCAAGGTTAATTTCCTTTTCTGTTGAGGTAACTGATGCCTCTATTATATCACCTTTTTTGAAATCGTAAACTCTTATATGTTTTGTTTGTTTTTTATCATTATTTTTTATATCCTCTTCATCTATTAAAATTGCTTTATTCTTTATTGAATCATATTCTAGTCCTAAAGATTTGATATACTTATTATATTGATCTTTTCCAATAGCGAGTATACTAGTATAATTGTCAACTTCAGGATCTATTTGCAAATTAGTGAATTCTTTATATTCTTTAGAATAATGATTTTCTTTGAATTTTAAATCGCTAGTTCTAAGAATTGTGCTATCTTCAATATTTTCTAAAGTGGTAGTATCTATAAATTTATTATATGTTTTCTCAGTAATTTCTTTTGATGATAAAGATATATTGTAATCAGAAAGATTTAATTCATTATCTATTTCTTGAAAAGCCATAGACATGAAACCATATAAAGCTATAAATACAAATACAGAAACTGTTAAAGAAACTACTGTAGTTCTATATTTTTTCTTGTTTCTTTTTAAGTTTTTATAAGAGATTTCTCCACCTATACCAAATAATTTCTTAATATATTTTGGAGATTTAATCTTTTTAGGATTAATCTTTATGTTGGCACTATTTCTAATTGAATCAATAGGTGAAACTTTTGATGCTCTGCTAGCACTTCTTAGTGCAGATAAGTATATAGTAACAATTCCTAAAAGGATAGAAATTAGTGCTGCTGGAATAGAGAAGACAAATACTAATTTAATATTATTCAAAGCAATTGTTAGGAAATGATTACTTACTATTACAAGAATAAATGATGCTAAAAATCCTAATAGTAATCCTAGAGGAATTCCTATAAGTCCTAATACTGTTGCTTCAAAATATACATTTTTTCTAATTTGTTTTTTGGTTGCACCAATACTACGAAGCATTCCATATTGTTTTGTTTTTTCTGTTATAGAAATATCAAAACTATTCTTTATACAAAAAACAGAAGTTACAACAATTATTCCTATTACAACTGCGATTGTAAATCCTAGTCCACTAATACTTGAACTTGTTAAAGGATTTGTTTCTAAATCTATTAAATATCCATTTGCAGTTATTTCATATTTAGCACTTTCTAATTGCTTTTGAAGTTCTTGTTTTTCTTCCTCTGATAGTTCAATATTTGTTGCAGCCTTTTTATAAAGAGTTGGATTTATTCCTAAAATGTTTGCTGTAGTTTCATATACTTGTTTTAATCCATCTTTATTAAATCTAGCAAATACATCAACATTTCCATTTACTTTATTCTCATCTAAATATGTTATAAAAGTATATCCTGGAGCAGTATATCTTTCTATGCTCATTGCTGGTCTTTCGATTTTTCCAACTATGGTATATGTCTTAGTAAAAGAATTTTGAAGATGTTCATCTTTGTCTTGATAAGAATTTGTTTGATTTAAGAGTTTTCCTTCTTTATCATATCTTTGTCCTACATCAAGATTAATGGTGCTACCTACTTTAAGATCAACTCTTCCATCTGTTTTTAAATGTGTTGGAATTAATACTTCTGAATCATTTTCAGGAAGTCTTCCTTCAATTAGCTTTACTGATAAATTATCTAATGAATCTTTCGTAAATGCTTTTAAAAATACAAAAGGCTTTTTTTGGTTTTTTGAACCTATTTTGGCATAGCCTATATTTTTAGTTATATCTACTTTTTCAATATTTCTATTTTCTCTAAATTGATTTAAATCATCAATTGGTACTTCATAGAATCCTACATGAAAGTTTCCTTGTTCATTTATTTCAAATCCTATTAAAGATTTAATTCCACTTGCATACATAGATGCTACTGCAGTAATAAGAGCTACTGATAACATTATTCCTATAATGGTTACTATAGTTCTTTTTTTATTTAGTTTTAGATTTTTAATTGTTAATTGATTTAGTAAGTTCATAACTATACCTCCTTAACAATTTTTCCATCTTCAATTTTGATTATTCTATCTGCAACTTTAGCAATCTCCATATTATGAGTTATCATTATTATTGTTTGTTTTAATTCTTTATTAGATTTTTTTAGTAATGCAACTATTTCATCACTTGATTTAGAATCTAAGTTTCCTGTTGGTTCATCAGCTAGAATTATAGTAGGATCAGTTATTAATGCACGACCGATACTTGTTCTTTGTTGTTGTCCACCTGATAATTCGTTTGGTAAATGAGTTCTTCTGTTTTGTAATCCTAATAGGTTTAATAATCCATCTAGTTTTTCTTGATCTACTTCACGATTATCTAATGAAAGGGGAAGGGTGATGTTTTCTTCCACATTTAGAATTGGTATTAGATTATAGAATTGATATATTAATCCAACTTGTCTTCTTCTAAAGATTGCAAGTTTATCATCATTGAAATCAAATATATCGTTTCCATCTATATATACTTTTCCTGATGTTGGTCGATCAACACCACCTATTAAATGCAATAATGTTGATTTGCCAGAGCCTGATGCTCCGACTATTGCAACGAATTCACCTTTTTCTACTGAAAAAGATACATTATCTAGTGCTACTACTTGTGTAGAGTCTTTACCATATATTTTAGTTAATTTTTCTACTTTTAATATCTCCATAACAAATAATTCCTCCTTTGATAATAGCAGTATATTATAGTCAAAGTTACAACTAAGTTACTAAATAAAAAAATTTTTTTATAAAGATTTATTTTAACACTTGCCAGATAAATCTGATGTTACTATAGATAATGCTTATAGCAAGGAAAATCCAGAAGGATAAAGGAATGTAAAATTGACAGAATAGAAGATGAAGAGTATAATTAATATTATGTTAAGTCGTTGCAGTTACATTTGTCAGAGTGTAACAGGATTTTTTGTATTGGGGGCATGAGTATGCATAGTATTAAAGAAATCCATTTCATCTGTTTTGCAGATGAAGAAGGCAAGATGATATCAAAAGCCGAGCATGAATCCCGGTGGGCGAAAGTCTTTGGGAAGATTGAAAAAATTCTTGATGATTTTGACATTTTACCACAAGTGACAAACATTACCCGTGATGGGAAAGAAATGGTTGTCAAAGTAGAAAGGAAGTTCACTTTTGATGATGCAATCCAGCTGCTTGCACGCTTGGAAGAAATCTACAAGGTGACTCATTTCGACTATAGTACGGAAGGCGAAGACGGGAAACCGATTGAACCTCACCTCAGTTTCGGGCTGTACGAAAAGTAATGATTGTATAGCTCCAAAAAGACTTAACATCTATCTGACAAACCCTTCTTGCTTAGTTGCAGGAGGGTATTTTTTATATTAATGTAATTAAAAACACCCATTGCATTTCTACAATGAGTGTTTTTTTGAACTATGATTTGTGTAATATCTAGATACTAGTTTTTATTTGCAAAAGGTTCTTAAAAGCCAGGCGAAGAATCTATGGATAGGACCATTTTCTTCATCGAAGTCATCTTCGAAAAGTTCTTCTTGACGTTCTCTTTGTTCTTCTTCAATATCCCAATCTCTAAGATATTTAAGGTCAATTAGAGCTTTTTCGAAATCTTGCATAGACTCGATTTGAATTCTCTCTTTGGAAAATCTACGACCAACAAAGAGTTTCATATTGGAAATTACATTCTCCCAATGAGAGTCTGCCACAAAGGGAGTATAGAAAAGCTCTTTAATCATAGAATCCCCAAGATAAAGCTCAAAGGTTCTTTCTCCAACATTTCGGTAAAGTACGATTTCGTCCTTGTCAATGCCTTCAGAGCAGCACATACCATTAATCGTATAGCCAAATTTATCTTTCAAATAATGTTTCATAGCATTATAAAAGGCCAAACGATTATCAAATGCCTCCAAAATATTGACAAACATAGGGAGATGATGCTTTTTCATTGCCGAATAGGGACAATCTTTGACCGGGCAATCAAAACAACCATCTTTAGAGGGGATATACCCATTAGAAAGAAAATCTCCACGGCAGGAAATAATTGTCATATACCGAAGAATCTTTTCCTTATCATGGATTCCTGCTCTGTTTTCCAGGGCTTGTATATATCCTCCAGTAAAGATTGTGCCACCATCCCAAAGATAACCATAGTACCAATTGGAGTTATTCACGTAGTCTTCAGGAGTTACATTACCACTTTTAAGATTGTACCAATCATCAGAATTGATTTCGACTTCAAAATTATTGCCAAGATAATAGCAATAATAAAGGATCAAAGGTTTTCCTGGATCGGTTTCAGGGATATAGTGGAAATGCCGAGTCGCCTGGAAAATGTTTTGCGGATCAATAGGAAGGCCAGTTTTATCGCTTATAATTCCTGCGAGAATTGTAATAATGTCTTCCATTTTGATTCTTCCTTTCTTACCAAAATTTCGTCATACATAGTACCTCGAATATTCACTTTTAAACGTTCTAATTACCTCCTAAAATTTATTTTGTTGCGAGAGACTATAGAAGTGAATACTAAAGAGGTGCTATATAAAAATAACAAAGAGAATTATAACATTATTTACATAAAATAGCAATTGTTTAATAATATTCATTACTTTTATAGTGAGTGTTTGAAAAATTATTTATTGAGTATATAATGAAAGGAAATAATAAGAAATAGGAAAGATTAATAAGGTGAAAAAATGAAAAAGAAAAAAAGGATAATAACTATAGCAATACTAGATACAATAGTAATTAATATACTAACTATTGTATCTAATGCATCAGATATTAAGGTAGAACATATAAATTCATCATTTGCTATATCACCATTTATGGGTATAGTTCAGTTAATTTTGTTTATAATAGGTGTTCTTTTGCCTATTATAAGTATTATTCAATTTATATATGCTAAAAGTAGAGTAATAATGAAAGAAAAAAGTGAGTTACAAGATGATTCTCAAATTCAATTATTAAAAGAAAATGCTGACAGAAAAAAGAAAAAGATATTAATATCTTTTATTATAGGTATTATTTTATGGAGTATAACAGGAATGCTTCAGATAACGAGATCATTTAAACCAATAATATATATCTATCCGGAAGAAGACAATACCGAAGTAACGGTTACACTTTCCAATCCAGATAGAATTACTTGTTCGTATCCAGAATATAATGATGGATGGCAAGTAATAGCTGATAAGGATGGCACAATAAGACAATATGGAAAAGATAGAGAGTATTATTCTCTTTATTGGGAAGGCTTAATTCATGCTAAGGAAATGAAAGACGGTTTTGTTGTGAAGGGCGAAGATACAGCTGAATTTTTAGAAGAAAAACTAGCAATTTTAGGATTAACAGACAAAGAAGCGGAAGAGTTTATAATTTATTGGTTACCTAAATTGGAAGGCAATAAATATAATTTAATAAGATTCTTATCTATGGAAGAACTTAATGAGGAAATGGAACTAAAAGTTAGTCCTGAGCCAGAAACTTTAATAAGAATTCAAATGCAATATAAACCACTTGCATCTTATCAAGAAATACCAGAGCAAAAATTAACTCCAGTAGAAAGAAAAGGGTTTACTGTAGTTGAATGGGGAGGATCTAGAGCTTACTAAAAAATATATATAAATGCAAAACGCACACCTGATTATAGGCGTGCGTTTTTTGAAAATGGAATTCTAAATGTTTGACAAGTTCCACTTTTGGGTTGAGAAATCATATGAGAATTTCCGGAAAATTCTTAAGCCATCGAAGTCGATTTTACAATCTACACTTTCAATCATTTTGATTGGATCTGCCGTATAATGATAACTAAACTTAACAAAGTCATCATATTCTGGAGCGAAGACTTCCATATCAATAAAGGTGAAACCTTCATCAAAGGCTTTGACTGCAAGAGTATTTTCTTTGAATGTGAAAAGTGTGATTGATGCTTGCTCTGCGATACCTAAAGTCCGGAAAAGTTCTTCTAAGATTTCTTCGGTCATTTGTGGAGTTGCTTCCTTGCAATTGGTATACCATTTAATTTGTTGAAAATAGTATACGAGTTTTTGAAGTGCGTTTGTTTGAATTTTCATATTGTACTCACCATCCTTCATACTGCAATTCAATTCCTAATTAACAATATAAATAGTATATCATAAAAGTGGCTAAAACTCAAGAAAAACGGTCTGATACAGGTTTATAAGATGCGACAAATATATAACTTTTATACTACAAGTTTGTAGCATGTATTGATTAGGTTAACTAGCTGTTGCTACAATTAATATGAATAATTATATTCAAAAGAAGGAGACAGAAGTGAAGAAAGAAAACATGTCTGATCTTTTGGAAACATTAAAGAAATTGCAAGATCAAACACTTTCAATAAGACTATATAGTGAAGAAATATATGAACACTTTTCAAAAAAGATTGAAAGTTTAGAACAAGCTTTAATTAATGTTGAAGATGATAAAGATTATGAAAATTCATATAGCCTTAATCTAGTAAGTGAAGTTACAAAATTAGAATTTGAAGTTAATCATTATATGAAAACAGGTAGGCTAAATGCAGAGGCTAATTTAGTATTTGGTGAACAAGACTTTATCTCTGGCCAAGAAATGGAAAAACAGCATAGAATAGGTGTTTATAAAAGCTTAGTAGATGTTATAAGTGAAATGAAAACAGTTGATGTTGAAAGACTAAAAAAGCTTAAAGAACAATGGGATAGGGAAAAAGACAAATATAATTATTCTGAAGTTGAAAGGGATGCGATAGAAAAAGCATTAGCAAATGCATATATAGAATATCAAATAAAAACATGCTCAAATGAAGGTAAATTTCCAGATGAACCTAAAGAAGATTTTTGCTTGCCTGAATTTTATGAGAGCGAATTAAAAAAGAAAATAGTAGACCATATTTCAACTCTTCCAAAGGAATCTCCTGAAAGATTAGAATTAGAAAGTTATTTTATAAATTGGGACTTACCTACCATAATGAAAAGTACAGTTGTATGGAAAGCACTATCTGGAAGAGAACCTGAAATACCATTAGAGCAATTGTTAGATAGTTATAAGCCAGCTGAAAAGGATACTCCTCAGAAGGAAAACCAAGAAAAAGATGAAACAAATCCTAATAATTTACCACTAGACTTAAATGGAATAACTAGTGGTAATGCAGTTTTAATTATTTATGAAAATAAATTACCAGATGGTACAATTGAAAGAAAAAGAAAAATTAAGACTTTAGATGAAAATGGTAGATTTAAACTATTCTTCAATAAAGATAAAGTAGTAAGACTATTATTTCTAGAAGGAACTAAGGAATTAAGCTTTACAAAAAAGGGAAAGACTAAAGGGTCTGTAAGTCAATTAACTGACTTTCCTAACTTAAGAGAAGTGTATTTACCAAGTACATTAAGAACTATTGAACAAGGATATTTTTATAATTGTGCAAATCTTGAAAGTGTACATTTGGCTAATGGAACTTACTATAAACCTAATCCTCAATTATTCCCTGAAAATACAAAAATAATAGAAGGACAAGGAAAAGCTGATAAAGCAATTGTAATTAATGAGCCTGAAGAGCAATCAGTATTATTTACTCAAAAGCTTTCAACAGGAGAGCGTAAAACCATAAAGCTTCCTTTAAAAGATGGATGTATAGTTCCAAAATCTTTTACGAAATCTGGAATAGTTGGAGTAGAAGAAGCGCGCTTTACTAGAGGAACAAAAGAGGTTTGTGAAGGTTATTGGACTAATGATTACGATTCTTATTACAGAAGCGGAGGCATTTATTCTGATATACAAGGATTAAGAAAAATAGTTTTACCTGAAGGATTGATAGACGTAGGTCCTGATACTTTTAAAAATTGTAGAAGCCTTGAAGAAGTTGAGTTTTCAGATGGAATTGAGAGATTGGGTCTTAGAATTTTTGATGGATGCACAAGTTTAAAAACAGTAATATTACCATCTACTTTAAGAACAATTGATGCATTTTCTTTTGAAGATTGTTCATCTTTGCAAAGCATTGATTTTCCTGACAGTCTAGAACGTATTGAACAAGGTGCCTTTAAAGGATGTGAAGGTTTACAAAGTATATCATTACCAGAGAATTTTGAAACTATATCACAAGAAGCTTTTAAAAATTGTTATAATTTGAAGAAAGTAAAATTTCCTACGGAAAAAATGGGTTCTATTTTGGATACTGCTTTTGAAAATTGTGCTAGCCTTCAAGAAATATGTTTTCCACATTCTATGGGCGAATTGAGGAAAGATGCTTTCTTAAATTGTTCATCACTTCAAAGGGTATTGTTACCTAGAGAGTATAAAAAAATAGAGCAACCTTTTAAAGGAGATAAAGCAATAAAGTATGTAGTAATGCCAAATACCATGTCAGAGGATGAAGCAAAGAGCATCTTTAATGGTATATATTACATTAATTTCTTGGTTACTAAAGATGTTCCAGAAGATATTTCTCCAGAAGATTATTTAGCTAGTCAAGTCGAAAGAGTAAAACAAGCAAGAGAAAATGAATATAAAAGACAAAACGATGCAGCTAGAAGAAAACGTGAACAAGAAAAACAACTACAAAATGAAGACAATGGAGATATAACACAATAATAAATAATAATTAAAGCTTGGAAGGTTACTTCCAAGCTTTTTCTTTTATCATAAAGGCGCAATAGTTGAAAAATAGTACGTTTTGTGTTATAATATTCTTCGCAACTTATAGCGCATGTATATTGTTCTAATAACACTATATTTTTTTTTCAAGCCACTTGGCTAGAAAGAGGTGCATATGCGTGATATTACTTCCTCTAAACTTTTGGGAAGTCTCTACAGTGACATCGTTGCTGTAAGCTTCGAGATCCGGAATGATCTTGAGATTCTCGAAGAAGCACTTGGAGATTCGAAGAAAAAAGAAACTGCTTCGAACATCAGATTGTCTATGGAGATTGATCTTGAAGACCGTATAACCAGTAAAAAGGTAGACCTTGAAGAACTTGAGGATGCCAGTGCCGCTATCGAAGACATTCTTAGCGGAAGGGCAAGCCTTAAGGTTAATCTCTTGGTAGACCGTTACTTCAGCAAAATCAAGGAAAGATACGAGACAAATCCGGCAACGGATCGTATCAAGGTAAGAATCCTCAAATCGGAAATCGCTGATATTGAGGCAGAGCTCGAACATGAAGGTTATCCTATTTTCGGCGGATATTCCAGCTATAAGGCTCTGATGGAGGAATGGGAAGAAGGTGAACAGACTGAGTTTAACTTTGACTCTCCCTCTGAAGATGAGAAAGAATAAACATCATCCATATGCGCTAAGTTGCAAAAAAGAGTCGCTCCAAGGCGGCTCTTTTTGCGTTTGAAGATAAGAATTTACACAATGTTAAATAGATGTTATAATGCGTATAAAGCTAAAAAAAGGAGATAATGATGGCTTCAAATTATCAAATGACATATAACTTTGGAGAATATCATAAAAGTTTAGAAGGTTATTTTTCTAGACTAACTCAAAATAGTATAAATGCTTTTGCAAGTCAAATAAATGCAGGAAAAATATTAAAAGGCCATGACAATATAAATGACCCAACTTTACAAAAGGAATTTGCAAAGGTTCAAAGTTTTATAAAAGGTGTTGAAGAATTTCTGTTTTATAACTATAAACATGATAGAAGAAATTTTAAATTAGTATTAGACACAATTATAGGATTAAAATCTATAACAGTTTTGGATGATAATCAAAGAGGAATTTATGGAATAACACATTCAGATGGAACAATACAAATTAATCCTAATCTTAATGGAAATGGATTATTAAATTCTGATGAAAGAACAAGATTATATGTGTTTCATGAATTAGGCCATATGGTAAATAAAAAGTGGATGAGCTCTGTAACAACATTTCTTTCAAGACAAAATAATATGTCTCCAAGAGAAAAGACATTATTTTATGAAGGTTTTTCACTGTTAGATGAAGCTACAACTCAAGAGAGAGCAGAACAAATGGCATACTTTTTTGCTAAAAAAACCAGACCTGATTTATATAGTGTTAGAGATCCAAGAGGAATGTATGGAAAAATGCCTTATAATACTAACTTTGATTTCTATGGTGAATTACAACCACCGGCAATTAAATTTGGAAGAACACTTCGTGGAATAGGAAAAATAGAAGATGAACAAAAAGTTATGAGAGAATTAGCTCAAAGAGCTAAAAGTAAGAATTTTGCTAATGATATTATTAGAGAATATACTCGAGATGGTCAATTACAAAATTTGTTTTCTCAAATGCATTATATGGGATTAATAAAGAAAGCATCATATGCTAGATTTGGAATGGGCTCAATTGAATACATACAAGATTCTTTAAAAAATTATAAAGAGTTTTCTAATATAGCTACAAGAATGAGAGATTATAGAGAACCAGAAGATTATGATTTTGTATAAGTTTAAGAAAACCTATATGTAAAGTTAGTATAAAAAAGGGGAGAGCCACTTGAAGTGGTTCTCCCTTTTAATTTTGGAAAACTAAAAATGAAAATTTCCATCAACCAAGTCTTCCAATATTGGTGCGTTGTTTGGAAAAACAAGATTTTGAGCGAGGAGCTCTTTAATCCCATCCAAATCAAACCACACGAGAGCTTTGGTTTCTTGATCGAGCTTACCATCATCGAATGAACACTTGCTATAATCTATAGAAAAGACCACAACTGTGTGAACAACAACATCCTTATTTGGATGAACTGTCACATGTTTTGGTCCTGCATAAACTTCTTGAAGTTTGAAATTCTCTTCTTGTGTGAAGAGTCCAGATTCTTCATGAAGTTCACGATTAGCGCATTCACGGTATGTTTCATAAAGTTCAATACCACCACCCAGTAGACCATACGAATCATCATTAGATCTATATTGAAGTAAAAAGTAAAGCTTGGAATCATCCTTTCTGAAGACAATCAGTCCTGTTCCTGGGAGTTCAAGAGGAATATGCCCTACAAGTTCCCGAAGATTGCTCACGTACGTCATTAAAATGCACCTCCTACGAGCTTCGCGTAAAATATTATATCATAATTTTGGCATAAACTCAATAAAAAGGCCCCTTTGGCGATGTACCGCCAAAGGGGTGAACTGTCCGTTCTGAGAAAAACGCAAGAATCCTCCTTAGATAAGAAAATCGGTGTCTTCGAAATCAGCAGGAAGGAAATCCATCTGTCTCGTTAACCAGTGGAAGAAGGCGATTGCTGATGCAATGCATCCAACTATGGCAACAAGAGTACCGATAATGGCTACCTTTTTCATAGCTATTACGCTCCTCTCTTTTCAAAAATCGGTTTTTAAATTATATCATATAAAGGCTTAGAAAACAAGGTTTATGGCTTACAAATAAAAGACAGTCAAGGAATATTCTATAAAATTAAGAATTAAAACATAAAATATAAAAATATAGATATACGAAAAAAATAAAAATAGGAGAAACCGCTGTTGCGGTTTCTCCAAATGATGTCTTAGCAAGATGAATTGTCAGCTGACTTTCATGGACTTATATAATTCTTCCATATCATCTGATGCAAATGTAATATCATACACGGCATCATCGGGTAACGATAAGATTTTTGCAACCTGGATGATTTCACTTACACGTAAATCTCCAAGTGCTTCCAAATCTTGAGATAGAATTTCATGATAAATTGTATGCCAATCACCAAAGGTGAGCTCAAAGGGGCTACTATCCATCTCTGCATAAATTTCAGATTTCCCATCGACCAGGATAAAAATTACAGTTCTTTCTGCAAGCTCATCTCGAATTTCTTGAAGGGTTTTCTTTTTCTCGTGCAGTTCAACCAAGGCGACTTCGTGTTCAGCCAGGATATTAATGGCTTGATCTTCAAGAGAATCTACTTCTGCGCATGCTTGGTTAATTAAAACTTGCC
>OCVV011344633.1_pt1 | contig 28144 bp, 24 predicted proteins | sample 1539721 | NCBI WGS metagenome assembly OCVV01 (sample SAMN02144230, study PRJEB22623) | gut metagenome | biome: sheep rumen | host: Ovis aries | place: New Zealand | reverse complement strand
TAATGGAGATACACTTCCTCTTCTGGATAAATATCTTCAAAATGATTACAAGAATATAGTTGTAATTCTTCTGGACGGAATGGGAAAAGCGATTATTGAAAGGCACCTTACTGCTGAAGGTAGTTTCCGTTCTCACCTGGCGGGAATCTATAGCTCGACTTTTTGTTCGACTACGGTAGCGGCAACCACTTCTGTTATGTCTGGCTTACAGCCTTGCGAGCATGCCTGGCTTGGTTGGGACTGTTATTATCCTCAGGTTGGTGAAAATGTAACTGTTTTTCTCAATAAGATTCAGGGAACAGAAAAGCCTGCTGCAGATTACAATGTTGCCTGGACTTTGACTCCTTATGAAAATGTAACTGATAAAATCAAAAAGGCTGGAAAAGAGGCTTATCTTGTTGCACCCTTTCTGGATTCTGGAATCGACAGCTTTGAAAAGGTTTGCCAGCATATAAAAAATATATGTAATTCAAAATCAGAGGTGGCTGGCGCATCAGATAGCCCCAGATACATTTACGCATACTGGAATCAGCCGGATGGACTTCTGCATACTTACGGCTGCGGCTCTAAGGAAGCTCATGAGTGTATTGTTAGTCTTGAAAAACAAGTTGCAGAACTCGCGGCGAAACTTGAAGATAGTCTTATCGTCGTAACCGCAGACCACGGCCACATCGATACTGATTATGTTTATATTCAGGATTATCCGGAGCTTTATGATTGCCTTGTTCGTAAGCCTTCACTTGAGCCTCGTGTTTTGAATCTCTTTATTAAAGATGGGAAGAAGGATTTTTTCGAAAAGGAATTCAACCGTCTTTTTGGTGAGAAGTTCATTCTGATGCCAGTTGAAGAAATGATTGAAAAAAATCTGATGGGAACTGGTAAGCATCATAGTATGTTCAGGGCTATGCTCGGAGGTTATATTGCGATTGCTACCAGTGATTTATCGATTTATGCTAACGGGCAAAAGTTTGTGTCACTGCACGGAAGTCTCACAGCGGATGAAATGGAGATTCCTTTGATTGTGTATTCCTAGCGCAGTGACGTTAGCGATTTACATTTCTACAGTCTGAATCAGGGCAGAAATTGAGCGGTCTGAAAAGTCGCCGATTTCTGCCATTTTTTTGATTTGCTCTGGACTGTATTTTGATTCGGGGTAGACGACAACTACTGCCTTGTCGCCGTTTTGCAGGAAGTTTGATTCGCCCCAGGCTGTGTAGCGGGTTGCTCCGATTGAAACTAGTATGCGTGGCGGTCGGCCTGCGGCTACAAGGTAGCTGTGGATATCTTCTGCGGGACCTTCGTTGAGCTGATGGTTGAATTTGTCCAGCATCCAGTCGGTGAGTTTTTTGTAGATATAGCTGTAGTCGCGGACTGCTGAGTTTTCACCGTAATCGTGAACTTCGCCATTACGGATAAGAAAGCTTGCAATGCGGTAGTCGTTGAGATTGCTCTTTTCTGTGAAGTCTGTAGAATCGAAGGCAATCTGATTTTCTGAAAAGCCTTTTGTACAAGCACCCCAGTTTTTCTTTTCGCTGATTTTCTTTGCGCCCTGTTTTCGGATTGAGCAGTCGTTGGATGCTCCAAAGCTTACCGGTGTCAGACTTACGAGAGTGTCGCCTTGCCATGTCGCATCAAAGATGATTGCGCATTCAGGTTCTATCTGCAGCTTTTCTTCGCCTTTTGGGAAAATTATGCGTTTTGCGTCAAATGGAAAGATTGTAAGAAATTCCGGAATTACTGAAGCGTCTGAGGCCGAATTTGCCTCTTTTTTTGGCAAAAAGGTCGGAAAAATGGCCTTCGGAGCGTTTTGCTCGAGCGTCTTAACATTTTTGAAGTCTGCAGCTTCACCGGCCTGTTCCAGGTGTCCTGTGAAATTTCCAGCTACGCCGAAACATGGGATATCATTTGTGTCGTAAAAGTTTTGCATAGTAATTCCTTTATAGGTGATGTCATGCTGAACTTGTTTCAGCATCTATATTAAAGATCCCGAAACAAGTTCGGGATGACAACGGCTATCTACCCTTCAGTTTCTTTATAACCTTCTTATGCCAGAAGGCTCTCAGCTTTTCTGCAGCGCTGTATGGGTGGTAAATTGCCTTGAGCGGAATGTCCCAGCTGCCGGTGCGATGAATGTTCTTTCCGCCGAAGTTTGCCTTGAACATATAAAGGCCGTGCATAGGATGATTTTCATCCTTGCCTTCCGGTGGCATTCCGTACATATCATAATATTTACTGCCGTAAGTTTTTGCATCCTTCATAGCTGTCCACTGCAAAAGATGGTTTGGCATAAGGTTACGTTTATTATTGCTGCTGGCTCCGTAAAGATATATTGCTTCGTCGTGGCTGAAAAGTGTCATGATGGATGCAATTTCCTCGCCTTCGTGTTCTGCAATGTAAAGGCTGATTACAGGTACATCGCGGCCTTTGCTGATTTCTTCTGCAGAAGATTTGATGAGATCCGCATAATATGCCTTTGCGTGGCTTGCATTTCCGTCGCGGGCATTTGTAATCTTTGTAAGCTCATAAAACTTGTCTATTTTTTCAGACAAGTTAATATCATTTCCTAAGTAACGGTGAATGGCAACTCCCTTTCTTTCGCTGAGGCGGATATTATAACGCCACTTGGAATGCATCTTTTCGAGGATTTCCTCTTCTGTAACGGTGAGATCTACAAGAGTACTATCCGGCGGCTGGATGTCTACCGAGTTCTTGCGGAGCTTAAGACGGTCCGCATAAGACACCATTTTCATTCCGTGATTGAAAAGGTCGCGGTCTTCAGGTGTGCTGAAGCTTACATCCGGGTCAAAGCGTATTGCGATTGTATTTGATGGAAGCTCTGGTTTGAGGGCTATTGCAAGTTCGCTTAAAAAGTGAGCAAACTCGATTGTCTGAGTTTCCGGGGTTATGATTTCCTGATTGATGAGAACTGAGTTTTTGGTGGTTTCGATACGCTCGCTTTGCTCGCACTCAACCACCGCTTCATTGTCATCATTAAAGGCTTTATCTAAAACTTCTTCTGGAGTACACTCGTAAGGCAACTTTGGAAAAAGTGGAATGTAGGCGATTGAGAACATACCTTTTGCAAAGCTGCGGTTGAGAACTGCGACCTCTGCTTTTATCACACCGGTAGTTTCGACAGGCTCAACCACCGGCGATGTATTGTTACCCTGTAATGGATTCTTGTCACCCTGAACTTGTTTCAGGGGCTCTTTTGACTTCTCACACCCTTCATCTGCATTCAATGGCGGCAAGTTGTACTCAATTTCAAAACGGCGGTAAGTCCAGCCGTGGCGGGCCTTGAACTCGCACCAGAAAGGAGTCTGTAAAAAAGTTCCGTCGTTTTCGTGGGCGGATTTTTCTATTTTGTTGATTTGAATATTAAACATAAATTATCCTAAAACAAATATACGTCATTGGGCTGTCCAAAAAGTATTGTCATGCTGAACCTTTGCAGCACAGCTGCTCGGAGACTCGCTAAAAATAGTCCACTGGACTATTTTTGCCCTGCTACGCAGTGCCGCTCCCTATGTTTCAGCATCTATACTACATCTAGTTCTATAGATTCCGAAACACACATTCGTAGCAGGTGCGTGCGAATGTGGCGTAGCGTTCGGAATGACACTAGGAAGTATACTTATTGGTCATCCCCTCTTATAAAAGATCCCGAGCCCTGAACTTGTTTCAATGGTCGGGATGACACTACTTTCTAATTGATGGCACAAAACATGGAAGATTCAACAACTTCTTCTTAAAAGCCATTCCGTCGATTCTTTTTTTGATGGCTTCAACTTTTGCAGTGTCCATGCCATCAGTTTTTTCTTCGGCAACGGCGCGCAAATCAGCATAGGTAAAACCAAGATTGTCTTCATCAGTTTTTCCTGACATGCCGTCGCTTGGAGCCTTGTCACAAAGCTCTGCTGGAAGGCCCAGAGATTTTCCCAGCTCCACTACTTCATCAACATAAAGATTTGCAAGAGGAGCAAAATCACCTGCACCATCACCCCATAAGGTAAAGTAGCCTGCAAGACGCTCGCTTAAGTTTCCGTTATTTGAAACGCGGGCATTTCCTTCCAGGGCCGCAATTCCGTAAAGAGTTGCCATGCGGAGACGAGCCGGAGTGTTTGTTTTATACTGAGGTGGAACTTCATCAGCTCCGACTGAATCTTTTATTGCACGGGTAAGACCATTGTAAGCCTCTGCAATATTTACTGTGTAATTTTTGATTCCAAGAAAAGCACAGAGCTTTTTGGAATCTTCAATATCAGCCTGTACTCCGTTTGGCATCATTACTCCGATAACGCGGTCTTTTCCAAGAGCGGCGCAGCAGAGAGCGGCAACGGTAGAAGAGTCCTTACCGCCCGAGATTCCGATGACGGCCTTGGTCTGTGAATTGCCGTTTTTTTCAAAATAATCGCGTACCCACGCAATTGCTTCGTCTTTTATGCTCATAATTTTTTCCATGTCATGCTGAACTTGTTTCAGCATCTCTTTAATATAGATCCCGAAACGAGTTCGGGATGACGTTTTTTAGCCAATCTCCGAATTAAGAGCTTTCTCTGTCTTGATTTCTTTTCCATCAGCGAGGAGCTTCTTTCCTGCAATCTGAACGAGACCGTCTTTTGCGGCAATCTGAACTGCAAAGAACTCATCACCTGTAATCTGCTCTTTCTTTGCGGCATTTACATCAGCGCCTTCAAGAACTACCTTTGTTCCAGGTGCTGCCCATGAAGCATCGAGAACTTCAACGCAGTCTTTGCCATCAGCATCTTTATAGTCTCCGGCAAGGAGCATACCGCGGCTTTCAACGCCACGCATTGTGCGAGGGGCAAGATTACTTGCGATAATTACATGTTTTCCAAGAAGGTCGCTTTCTTTCAGGTACATGCGCAAGCCTGACTGAATTGTTCTAGGACTTCCGCTTCCATCATCTAGAGTTTCGATATAAAGCTTTTCACCTTCCGGATTTGGCTTTACGTCGACAATCTTTGCTACAGTGAGTTCTATATATTTGTTGAAGAAATCTGCCTGCTGGTCAAGAGGCAATACAACTGGCTCGGCTTTCTTCTTATCAGCCTTCTTTTCTTTCTTTTCTGCCTTCTGCTGCTTTCCTGCAAACTTTTCGCGGAAGGCAAGCATAGTCTTCTGATCCATTGGCTTGAAGTAAACTTCAGTTGGTCCAACAGTAGTAAGGCCTTCAAGCTTTCCAAGATCTTCCCAGGTATAACCAGGCTGAGTTTCCATTCCAACCTTCTTCACCTGAATAGACTTTCCAAAGTAGCTCATGATTTTCTGAGTGTACTGTGGCATATAAGGATTCATCATAATCATCAAATCCTTAATTACATAACAGAGGTTGTGGATAAGGCTTTCAGCAACAGCCGGATTTTCTGTACGTGCCTTCCAAGGCTCAGTTGCCTGGAACTTCTTATTACAGATATCAGAAATCTCAAACATTGTGTGGAAAGCGTCCTTCAAATCAGCCCATTCAAGAGAGGCAGTTGCCTTAGCTTCAAGCTCGCGAACCTTTGTCCAGAGCTCTTCATCAACTGGGGCATCAGGAATCTTTCCTTCGTAATATTTATTTACAAACAAGAGTGTGCGGTTTACAAGGTTTCCAAGATTACCAATCAGCTCGCCGTTAAGCTTTTCCATAAAGTCTTTCCAGGTAAACTGATAGTCCTGCTTTTCTGGGCGGTTATAGAAAATGTAGAAACGCCATGCATCAGCTGGGATTCCGCTCTCAATTGCGTCGCTTCCAAACACACCGATTCCAAGACTCTTAGAGAACTTTCCATCCTCATAGTTCAAGAACTCAGTAGAAGACATGTGATGAAGTTTTGTCCACTTGTGAGGTGAGCCTAACAATGTTGAAGGGAAAATTACAGTGTGGAAAGGAATGTTGTCTTTTCCGATAAACTGGAAGAGATCAACCTTAGGTTTATTCTTGCCCTCTTCTGATTCACTTGGAATCCACCAGCTCTTCCAGTCAAAACTCTGCTTGCCGGCCTTTACAAGCTCATCAGCCAGCTGCTTTGTGATAGAAATATATCCGATTGGTGCATTGAACCAAACGTAAAAAACTTTGTTTTCATAACCAGGCTTTGGAACAGGAATACCCCACTTAAGATCGCGGGTAATTGCACGTTCCTGAAGACCATCGCGAATCCAGGCCTTAGTCATGTTGATGGCATTATCAGCCCAGCGGCCTTCTACACTGGCCTTTTCCATCCATTCGTTGAGCTTACCGCTCATTGCAGGAAGGTCAATGTAAAGGTGTTTGGTCTCCCTAACTTCAGGAGTTCCGCCGCAGGTATGACAGCGAGGCTCTTTAAGTTCAGTTGGGTCAAGCAGAGAACCACACTTATCGCACTGGTCTCCGCGGGCCTTTTCGTAACCACACTTAGGACAGGTTCCGTCAACATAGCGGTCTGCAAGGAACATATTACAGTGAGGACAGAAAAGCTGCTTGTTTACATGCTCGTGAATGAGTCCGGCCTTGTCCAGGTCATTGAAAAGCGACTGTGTAATTTCTGTACACTGCTCGTTGGAAGTGCGGCCGAATTTATCAAAATCAATTTTGAACCATTCATAGATTTTTGTGTGCTCGCCATAGTAGTGGTCGCAGAGAGCGCGTGGTTCAGTCTTTTCTTCAAGAGCCTTAGTTTCGGTTGCAGTACCGTATTCATCAACACCACAAATATAAAGTGTGTCGTAGCCACGGCTGCGGCAAAAACGTGCAAAAACATCGCCCGAAAGCGACTGAATTATATTTCCCAAATGCGGAATGTTATTAACGTAAGGTAAAGCTGCTGTGATAAGTCGTCTGTTCATTTTAAATCCTTGTTCAATATCAATAACTCAAAAAAAGTCATGCTGAACTTGTTTCAGCATCTAAAGTTCTATTGTAGAATAGATTCCGAAACAAGTTCGGAATGACAATAGAGTTTTTTGATATCTTAAAATGTAATTTTATCATAATAGTATAATGTTTTTCTTCAATATATTCAATTTTATCTGGGCCCAAAATCAAAGTCCAAGGCGCCTTCCGCAGCTCTCTAACGGTCGGCCTCCTCGGCTCCGCCTGCGGTGGCTGCCTTCGGCACTGCTCCACGCTTGGGGCGCCTTAAAGTTTACATTATTATAATAAGTATTCTAAGTAAAATAGCTTGTATTAATTATTGTGATAATGTATAGTGTAATTGCATTCACAGTTATTGGCGGTCTTGCTTCCGAAATTCGACTGTTTACAGAAATGTAGGCAGATTACTTATTTGGGAGGCAGCTATGAGTCTTTATGAGTTCTTGGATTTGTTGTTTACAGCAATTCCAATTATTTTAGACATTATTACGCGCCTTCGTCGTAGACGGAAAAAAGGTAAACGAATAAAAAAATAGCCCGCCAAGTGTTAGGCCACTTAACGGGCAAGTGTCTGTAAAGACATAAACCACTAGGAGGCAAGACGCATGACTGCGAATGCCTTTACTTTATAATATAAAATACATATACAAATTATGCAAGTATTTTCTTCAGCAGATTTTTTTATACTACATATTGTGCCTTGCTAATTACATCTTCAAAAAAATCCCGATATTCTTCTTCCTTCATCTGAACATAGCCTGCCCTGTTTTCTGGGCCAACCTTTGCCAGGATTTCGTCTTTTATCTGATTATATCTGTCGCGAGCCTCATCATGACTTCTTAAATAATCGCGGAATAAAATGTGGCGTTTGTATTCTTCATTATCAACAGAGCACACATAAAGATGATGGTCTATGCCATCAAGGATTTCGTTATGCACTTTTCCATTTCTGCAAAAAGCCTCGCGCCCGGTAATTCCTCTGTCTCCTTCATGCTCATAGCCGATTTGTGCCAGCGCTCTTTTTACCGTTTCAAAATCAGCCAAATTATCCAGGCCTACATCAATATCAATAATGGGCTTTGCCTTCATTCCGGGAATTGAAGTACTGCCGACATGCTGCATCTGGCAGGAAATTGTAAGCACCTTCTGCAATTCAGCTTTTATCTTCAGAAAATCCTGAGGTCACTTTTTATCATAATTTATTATAACCATAAAACATCCTTTTCTTTTATTATGCCATAATATTGATTTCTTATAAATAAAAAACTTGACATATATATCACACTGCGATATATTATATCTAACTTCGCTATAGCGAGGTGCGATATATCGAAATACAATATGAAAGGAGGTACTTATGGATGCAAAAATTAAGCGTGTTTATGTTCCAATGACAGAAACCGGTTTTTACATTCTCTTTTGCCTTCAGAAAGAAATGCATGGCTACAATATAACTCAAAAGGTAAAAGAAATGACCGAGGGTCAGGTAGAAATTGGACCTGGCACAATGTATGGAACTTTGGGAAAAATGGAAAAAGATGGCTTGATTGAGTTTGTTCGAGAGGAAGAAAAACGAAAGCTTTATAAAATCACTCCACTTGGAAAAGAAGTTCTGCAATTAGAGATTGCAAGAATCAAAAGACTTTATAAGAACATAGGAGAAAATTAATTATGAAAAATACAAAGACTCTTTTCAGATTTTTTACACTTTTTGAATATGAAGAGGAAGAAGCCTTTCTTGAAACTCAGCATAAAAATGGCTGGAAAGTTACAGGCTATAAACTCCCCGGTTTTTATAAATTTGAAAAATGCGAGCCAGAAGAAGTAACCTATAGAATTGATTTTACAAATGAAAACGGAGCAAATAATTCTGATTACCGTCAGATGTTTGCAGATAACGGCTGGGAATTCCTCTGGTCTGTAAACGGCTTTTCAATCTTCAGAAAAGAAGGTACTTCTGCAAGCGAGAACAATAACGAAATCTTTACTGACAATGAATCAAAGCTTCAGATGCTTCAAAAAATCCATCAACGCAAACTGCTGCCCCTTATTACAATTTTTCTTTGTGCTGTTGTGCCAAATTTTTTAAGAGCTATTAATGGAGATTTTCACAATTCTGACATTAATTTATTTTTCTCAATATTTTTCAGTGTTATGTTTGTCTTTTATACATACGTTTTTGTAAGAAGCATTGTAAAAATCAAGGAACTGAAGAAAAAATTGATGTAGAATACAAAAGTATCTGTCGGATGCGGTGAAGTTTCCTTTTATGGATTGCTTCGCTGCGCTCGCAATGACGTTGGGCGGTGGTCATTGCGAAACCAATCATCATGCTTACAGTTGCAAAAACTGTGAAGACAAAAATCAAACAATTTGAAGCAAATGAGATTTTCTGTTTTCTGTTCATCATTAAGACTCCTTTGTATTTGTAAAGAAAATATAATGGAAAGAATAAAATGTGTAAATAGATTTTGTGCAATATAATAGTGTAAAATAATAATAAAAAGGAAAAGTATTTATAATCAATTTATGGATTTATACAATTTCTTGATATATAATTTTATTATGAAAAAGTACAGCAGGCTTCCAATTGACTTTCTGAAAAAAGAATTAAAATCACTCGAAAAAAGTTATGAACAGTTTAAAGAAATCTACGATTATTTTCATTCAGAAGCAATGGGAATAGAAAATAAAGACGTTGAAAAAAAACTTGCACTTCCAAAAGAAAATTACAAATACATTTTTATCAGATTATATGATCCGGTTTATACAGCGAATCTCCCCGCAGAACTTTTGAAAAAAGGACAGTACATCACAAACATCACAAAAATCCCTGCGGCACATGCTGCAATCGGTTTTGATTTGTCCGATAATTTTTATGGACTTACAATCGGTGGCGACTATGATATTAAAAAAGAACAATGCAGTAATCCTGATTCCTGCGCATACATGCAGACTTGTGATCCTAAAAAGTCATTTCACTATACTTACGCAATAAAAGTAACGGCTCAAGAATACGAAGCTGCAAAAAAGAAAACACTCGGCTATTATGAAACAAAAGAAGTGAAATATGCAGTTCTTCATAATTTTCCTGTTGCGCTTTACTGCATCAAAAAAAAGATGAATATCCCAAGCCTTCCAAAACTTCCGCTGCCTGATGAATACCGCGAGTTTCTGACAAGTTTAAAAAAGACTCTCCGTGCATTCAAAGGCTTTAAGGAAAAAGATCGTTTTGTCTGTTCGACCTTCTGCAGTTATATTTTGATTTCCTGTGTTCCACGTATTGCGCTTTATTTTTGCGAAAGAGATTTCAGTTATGATTACATAACACCAAGCGAGCTTTCTATGCTTCCGGGAATGAAACTTTTATTTTCCGGTAACTGGCTTGATTTTAAAAAAGACGCAGAATCTTTTACAAAAGAAAATCCGGAGTTTATAGAATATCTTTAGGAAAGAGGGCTTAATCATCTGATGAATTATCATTTTCCCCTGTCGACTTTATAATCTTCCTTACTTCGCAGAAAATTCCAAATCCGCCAAAAACAGCAATTGCCTTATCAATAAGATTTACAGGCAACCTTGCAAGGAAGGCACTTAACTGTACTCCAAGATTCTGCATAATCAATGTGTAAGTTAAAAACATAACAGTTGTATTTTCATTATCTCCTACTTTTTCTGCAAAGAAAATTGTAAATATTAAAGAACCTTCAAAACTGATTATTATAGTTGAAAGAAAGAATAAAAATGCAAGACGAATCCATGAAAAATCTTCATGTCGTGTTACGAGAGATTTTGTCAGCAAAGTTCCTGTTATGCAGCAGATGCCATAAAAAAAGTATAGAAAATTATGATGATAAAAAATGGTCCACAATGAATGCCCAAGTCCAACAATAAGCCCGCAAGGAATTCCAAAAAAACTTCCGGTATATACAAAAATCATGTCCATAAAAAAAGGCCATTGCAAAGCTTGAGCTGAAAAGGAAAACAGTATATTACACAAAGTAAAAATGAGTCCAAGAATAATTTGTGTTTTTATTGAATATTTTTGAAAGGTCATGAAAACATTTTATAAAAAAAGGAGAGGTATGTCTCCCCCTCCTTTTTTGAGTTCTTTTTATTCTTTGATTATTTTATTGTTGATTTACTGACAGCTTTTTCAATCGTTAAGGCCGGAGTTCCATCATGACGTAATTCGTCGTAAGAAAGTTGCAGAATAAACCAGTCTTTTGCATCTGCAGTAACTTCAAATGTTAAAACTGTATCAACCTTCTGACCGGCTTTTATGTTCTTTATGGATTGGGGCTCTGAGAGATTGATAATATTATCTTTTCCCTGAGAATCATCAAGCGGCAAAACTTTTAATTCTGGAATATCAGTATCAGATGTAAATTTCATATGAACTGTGATTTTATCACCGGCTTTTGGCAGATTTGCTTTTGTGAGACTGGTCCAATCTGCACCTGTGGATTTTGCCCATGAAGCAGGATATTTGAGAACCCCGCCAATTGCTCCATCATATAAATCCATATCGTAAGTTGCAGGATGAGAAGCCTTTCTGAATACATCAGTTTCAAGTGGGTCTCCAGGTAATTCTTTTATCCAAAGTTTTTTTTCGCTGTCTACTCCTCCAAGAGAAGCATAAGCCCATGAATAATATTTACCGTCTTTGAAACAGGTTCTTTCATAGCAGCTGCCAAAACCGTGCGAAAGTCCTTGTGAATTGAGACGCCAGAATCTGTAAACGTCAGTTTTTATGTCATCTTCATTTTCAAAACCTGCAGTTCTATAAGATGTATAACTTTGTTTCTTTTCTTCAAAACTGTAGAAAGTCCATTTCATTCCGTTGTATTCAAATTCATAATATCCGTTTTTACATTTGTCGCCGTAAGGAGTTTTCTTTGCCTGTACAAAAATTCCTGGAACATTAAGATATCCCTCTTTATAATTTCCATTCTGGAAATCTGTTTCAGAAAAACAGGTTCCCCATGGAGTATGATATGTATCTGTTGCAGGTGGATTTATTTTAGCTTCTGCCGTTGAAACAGAAACAACTGCGTTATTACTTGTTTCCTTTGCAGCTTTTGCTTCATCAAGTATTCCTTCCATATCTTCAAAATAGTCATAGGCCCATGCATGATAAATACCGTCTGAATTTGTTGTCTTCCATACTTCATTAAAATCACCGACTGCAACTTCAACTCTGAATGTTCCTGTTAAAGTACTTCCGTTCCAGTTCTGGTAACAATACAATGTATCGGCACGAACTTGAGCTTTAGTAGCTTTTTTATCAGGAGCAATATTCTTTTCCCACCAGTCTGAAAGGATTGCATTTTTCGCAATATTTTTGAACCAGGCTGGCATTGTGTCTGCAACTGTAATTTCAATAATTCTTCCGTTTGATTCAGAATATCGGTGGGCAACATGAACTTTTTCTCCATCCTGAACAGAAAGTCCTGTCGCAGAAGTGTCTCTCTCATAGATTTCCGGCTGAACAGGAGTTACAGTTTCATCAACCATACCTGACCACTCTTCAAAGTTGTTCCATTCATAGTGATTATTTCTTGATTTTCCGCCTTCGTCCTTCCAGTAATCTGTAAACTTAGTACCAGTCATAATGGAATTAATACTGAACATAAAATTATCATTGAACTTATTTTCTGCCCTATTCCATGTTCTACCGCAAGAAATTCCGTTTACAAACAAAGGAACTTTTGCGCATTGCATTTTTTTGTATGGTGAAATCTTCTTCCACCAGTCACTGTCTGTATCCATTGACACTTTTGAAGCAATTTCCTTAAACCAGTCTGGAGCACGGTCATCTACCAGAACTTCAAGAATAACACCGTCTTTCATTGCAACTCTGTGTGTTACAACCCATTTTTTACCATCAATGATTGAGCTTGCAGCGAAAACTTTTCCGCCTAAAGCAAAAATAAACATCAGAATGCTTATTCTCATGATTTTATTTAATTTAGTCATTTAAAATCCTCCTTTTATTACTATTTTATAAAATGACTTAATTCTTATTCAATTTTTGTGAAAACGAATTTTCCGCTTATGGTAACGGCTGCACCAGGACTTATTTCACTTGGGTAGGAGCCTGAACTCATAAAGAGCTTGAAAAGAAAATATGTTCCGGCTCTTTCTTCTGGGATTGTTACAATCTTTTCAAATGTTTTAGTAGAGCCGTCAAAGCCTTCTTCAAAATACCATCCGTAGTCTTCCAGACTGATCCACTTATTGTTTATTACAGACTGTGTTCCTACGCTTTTTATTACTTTTTCTGAAGCATTGTTTTTCTGAGGACTTACCGTCAATTCAAATGAACAGGCAACCTTGTCTCCCTCTTTCAATATGAGGCTGTCGTCTGTCGGTGGAAAATAAAGGTTGTATTGATCAGTGCTGGTCAGCTGAACCTTGTTTAGGGTTATGGTCAAGGTTTTGCCGTCGCACTCCGAAGTCATGGATTTATTGCTTTCATGATTTTTCCACATGACATAGGACTTCTTTCCGTTTGACCAATAACTTTTGAAATCCGGCCCCTTTTGTGAAAATGCAGATATATAAGAATCTTTCATTTCTGCTTTGTATGACTTGTCTTTGCTGCAAAAAATCTTTTTAGGGGCATAACAGATTTCAAAATACCCCTCCTGACTATATCTGTCTCCATATTGTTTTTTTATGGCAGTTAAATCTGTGTTTGCTCCAAGCTCCTTGAACCATTTTGGTGCAGTTCTATTAACCAGAATCTCAAGAACTTCATCTTTTGAATTTTGAATTCTTTGTACTATGAAAAGATTATCAGCATCATTTTCTATTGTTTCTGATTTACCGGGATTTTTTATTTCATCATTTATTTCAGAAAAGTCTGCTATTGCATTGTAAGATATGCTGTTTTTTCTTGATAGACTTGCCTCATCTGTCCAATAATCTAAGAAAGGCGAACCAAGAAATGATTTGATTTCAGAATTAAATAATCCTGTAAAGTCATTTTTTTCATCAAGTTCTGCCGTACATTCCAGCTGGTTGACTACTATAAAAGCCTTTGATGCATTTCCGTCTTTGTAAGGAGAAAACTTCTGCCATGAAGTTGAATTGGAATCCAAAGACGCATGGGCAGCCGCAAGTTTAAACCATTCGGGGGCTTTTGCTTCAGTACAGATTTCCATAATTACACCGTCATTCATGACATAACGGTGAACTACCTCGTAATCTTTAGCTTTTAGGCCTGCTGCAAAAACAGGTATATTAAAAACAAAAAGAGAAAGTGCAATAAAAGCAAAAAGAGATTTTTTCATTTTTCCTCCGACTATAAATTGTACATCAGAAGAAAAGATTTGTAGTGAGAGAAAAATAATCAAAATTTGATGAATTTTTTCACTATTCTTGGGTTACAAATTATTAAAGTTTATTTCCCCAAATATCACCAAACCTGATCATTAGTTCTTTTTTGCTGGTTACTCCAAGCTTTGAGAGAATTCGAGTTATATAGTTATCTACCGCTCGTTCTGTAATTCCCATAGTTCTGGCAATTTCTTCTTCGGTTTTATGTTGAAAAAAGAGACCTGTTAATTCACGTTCACGTTTTGTAAGACTCTGGTAAAGGTTTGTATAAATTATATAATCTGAAGTAAGGCTTTCTTCCATAAAAAAAATACCGTCACCAGCCTTTTTCATTGCCTGAAGCAGAACGTCTAAATCTGCATTTTTAGAAACATAAGCAGCAGCTCCAGAAGCAACAGCCTGCTCAACAATACCCGCTCCTTTAAACATGGAATAGCATATGCTGTACAATCTGGGGTAATTTTCTTTTATAAAACTGATAAGAGAAAGTCCATCTGCATCATCAGCTTTGTCTCCAAGATTTATATCCACAATACAGATAAGAGGCTCATAATCTGTACTCCTGCAATAATCAGCTAGAAAAACTTTTGCCTCATCTATACTGGCAAAAGTTCCTGAGCAGTGGAAATCACTCTTTTCTTCTATTATTTTACTTACACCTTGCCGTACAAGGTTGTGATCTTCAATCATTATAAAATTCATAACAGTTTTTTCTCCTTAAAAATAAACAGGCATTTCAAGGCTTTAAGCAATGCGTGCCTTGACCTGGCCGTATATCACTTTTATTTATTTTCCAATCTTAATTTTAACTTCCGTACCCTCGTCTGGTTCTGAAATAAATTTTATACTTCCGCCGATTTCGTTCAATCGAAGTTTTATATTCTGCAGACCAAAGTGAAGATTTTTTATACTTGTGATTTTTGATGAGTTCATCTGTTCGAGAAGCTTTGAATCAATTCCTTTTCCATCATCCGAAATGAAAACTAAAAGTCCATGTTTCAATTTGTCGGCGGCTGTTGGATTACGAATTAAAATAGTTACTTCGCCTGCTTGGCTGTGTTTTTCGATATTTGCAAGTAGTTCCATAATAATTCTAAAAAGATGATGGAAGGTAATTTGAGGCAGCGAATCAAAATCTGCATCTTGTGTAATTACAAGAGAGCATTCGATACCAGTGCGCTTCTGGTAATTATCGATTGAATTTTTTAAGGCTTGAGGAAAGTTTCCCTTATCCATGTTTATTGAAGAAAGTGTGTAACAGGTATTTCGCAGATTTTCTATACATTCGGTCTGGTTTGATTTGATTTCTTTTGCAAGTTCTTCATCTGAAACTTTTTCCGCAAGAATTGAAACATAACGCATCTGCTGGGCAACAGAATCATGAAGCTCTAGTGCAATACGGCGGCGTTCCTCTTCCTGACCTTTATTTGTTGCTTTTAGGATTTTTTCAATTTCGATTCTGCGTGCATAAGTAAGATGATAAAAAAACAAAAGTGCGAGAACAAGCAGAATCAAAATACCCATCAAAATTATCATCTGCATAAAAACTGTACCGCTTTTCTGATAAATTAAACCTTTAGAAATATAAAAGGCTGTTACAAGACGCGAAAGTGTCTGGGCATCCAGATTTCTACAAGCCTCTTCCATATCAGAAATTTGATTTTGAATTCCATACATGCTGTTGGCAATTCTATAAGTTTTTAGATTCTTTTCCCGTTCCAGTTCGCGTAAAAAATCATTCTGCGCTGTGGCAATTATTTCCTGTGTTTTATTTGAGTTGTATTTAGTTGAAGTATCATTCAGAGCCAGAGCGTCATCAAGTCGAAGCCATGCATTATACAGTGCAAAATCAAGACTTTCTGTGATATACATTTGTTCAAGAAAAATTGAATCAGTTGTTCCAAGTTCTGTAATTTTTTGATTTGCTGATTGAGTTTTACCTGTCGTTATTTTTTTATTACATGATGGAAAAAGAGAAATTAGAAAGAAAAATAAAAAAGTAATTCCGATTGTTTTTTGGAATATATGAAATTGCTTAAAAACAGATGCTGAAAGGGGTTTTGTCTGGCAACTCATTTTTTTCATATTGAAATTATAGCATGAATTATATTCGATTTCCAATCTTATAATTGGTGAAAAAAATCATCAAAAATCAGTTAAGTAATACTATCTACAATTATATTAATTTGAAGTATAATAAATTGATTATGAAAAAAAGTCGTGCTTTTGTTTCATTCTTGATTTCTCTTTTTGCCGCAGAATGTTTGTGGTCTCAGTCTGCAAAAGATAAATGGTCAATTTTTGGCGTTGAGCTTGGAACATGGGATAATACTGAGGGAGCAAAAGTTAATACCAATGGAGAAATAATCTGGAAAAACTCTAACCGCCAGTGGGAAGACTTTGGCTGGGATTTGCGCGGTATAGATCTTTCTGATTATGAAGGAATAAAAATTGTTCTGGATGAAAAAAATCCGGCAATTCCAATTGATTCGCTAAAACTTGATAACGGTTATTCACCAGGGCACTGGCTATATAAAGAAACAATGCCGGGACAATACATTTTATATTTTGATGGAAGATGTAGAAATACAGTCTGGGGGTCTGTAGATGAAATGGATCCCGCTGAAGGTTTTGAAATATATTTTACAGTTCCTGGCAAAAAGAAAAATCTTATTACAAAAATTAAATCTGTTGAATTATTAAAAAAAGGCAGTTCTAAGTTTTATAAAAATCTTGCGCCTTTTGATATTCCGTTAGGCACAACAAACTTACTGGCCTTTGTTGAAGGAAATACAATATACTGGAAGCGTGGCTATAATGATTCAAGCTCGGGCTGGGATTTTACAGGAATTGATCTTTCAAAATATGACCGGGTACGTGTTGAGATTGAAGAAAGTGACAATAATCTGAATCTGATTCTATGCGACGGAAAATGGAAAAACTGGCACTGTTATTTTAGAATTGCTCCAAATGTTTTTGAGGTTCCACTTTCAGCCGAAGGTGCTCGTTGGGTAGATACAGATGCACATCCCTTCAATCTAAAAGAAGGCTTAATGGTAATGCTTCAGAAACAGGATGAAGAAGTCCGTAAGACAGAAACATCAACTGTTGTAAAAAGCATTCGTTTCCTTAAAAAAGGCCAAGATATTTTTGATGCGGGAAAACTTGGAATTCTAAACCGAGCAATTGGTGTTATTCAAGATAATACCTCGATTAAAGAAAATACAATAATATGGCAGAAAGATAATAATGAATTAAAATCAGGCTGGAATCTTGTTGGCTGTGATTTATCAGAATATAAAGGCGTTAGAATTGAGTTTGAAAAAAATGATTTAAGACTGGAACTTACAATGGCCGATAAAAACTGGCAGAACTGGGCTGCATTCAGAAGTGACGATGCTTATACAATAGAAGCTTATTTTTCTGGAGATGGCGCTGCCTGGAAATGGAATGATTTTAAGCCATTTGATAAAAAACAGGGCGTATTATTATTCCTTCGCTTTTATAGTGATAAGCCAATCAAAAAAGACAAACAAACAATCATTAAAAAAGTCGAACTCATTAAACAATAAAATGATGAAAAATCATCAAATTTTAAATAGCTTAAAACTGAAGCAATCTATATTTCAAAACATCTTACCCTGTGATTGCCGGAAACTTGTTTAAAGTCTGGCAGTTCTTTTTTACAGCGTTCTGTTGCCTTTGGGCAGCGGTAAGCAAATGGACAGCAGTTTTCCTGCTGCAGTGTTGTTTTTACTTCCTGATTAGAATTACTTAAGTGGCCCTGGGCTCCTTCAAAAAGCAGCTTTGTATAAGGGTGCAAGGCTGTTTTATAAAGGTCTGCGGCTGGTGCCTCTTCTACAAGGTAACCGCGGTACATTACTCCGATTGTGTCGCAGAAATAGCAGGCAACCTTTAAGTCGTGAGTAATGAAAATATAACTGAGATTGCGGGCTTTGCGTAAATCCTGGAGCAGCTTTAAAACTTGTCCCTGAATTGAAACATCCAATGCAGAAACTACTTCGTCGCAAATCAAAAGAGAAGGATTCATGATTAGGCCGCGGGCAATGGAAATGCGCTGGCGCTGGCCGCCGCTGAATTCTGCAGGACGGCGGTCTAAGTCTTCGGCAGACAAGCCTACTTCTGTAATTATTTTTTCTGCTAGTTCACGGGCGGCGGCTTTTCCCTGCCAGAGCGAAGAATATTTGAGTCCTGTTGTAAGCACTTTGTAAACTGTAAGTCGCGGATTGAGGGAGCGTGCCGGATCCTGGAAAATGTATTTTACTTTTTCACGGTAGAGCCGGAGCTGATTTTTTTTGTAAGCATCTACTTCTTCTGGTAGTTTTTCGTCTGCATCGAAAAACTTTATAGAACCGCTTGTCTGTTTGTATAGTTGAATTAAAAGTCTTGCTGTTGTAGTTTTGCCGCAACCGGATTCTCCAGCCAAGCCATAGGTGGTTCCACGTTTTATTGAAAACGAAACATCATTTACGGCATAAACATTATGTTTGTTTTTTGCGAAAAAGCCTGCTTCCAGATTGAAGGTTTTTGAAAGATTATTTACTTCGATGATATTTTCGTTTGCCATTAGTTCTGTCCTCCTTCTTCATCTGTGTAGTGACTTCCAAATTCTATAAGTGAAGAAACAAGCTTCTTTGTATAATCCTGCTGAGGATTTTTGATAACCTCGTCTGGAGTTCCTGTCTCGATAATCTGGCCTTTATACATTACGGCAATTCGGTCGGAAATCTGCGCAACAAGATTTATGTTATGGCTGATGAAGATAATTGAAAGATTTCTTTCTTTCTGAAGTTTCAAAAGCAGTGAAATAATCTGTGCCTGAATTGTTACATCGAGGGCGGTTGTCGGTTCGTCTGCAATTAAGAGTTCGCAGTTCTGCGCAAGTGCAAGCGCGATTCCGATTCTCTGCAATTGTCCGCCAGAGAACTGATGAGGATAAGATTTTAGACGGCTCTCTGGTTCAGGAATTCCAACCTGGGTAAGAAGGTCGATTGTTTTTTTGTCGGCATCTTCACGTGTAATTTTTGGTTCGAGGATTCTGAAGGTTTCAAAGAAAATGCTTCCTACATTCTGGAGCGGATCATAAGAACGGCCCGGCTCCTGGAAGATTAAAGCTATCTTTTGTCCGCGGTATTCTCGGAGTTCTTTTTGAGAAAGAGGAAGCAGGTCTTTTCCTTTGTAATAAATATGTCCGGAGCATTCTGCATTCTGCGGAAGAAGGCCCGGAATGGCTGTAGTAGAAACTGATTTTCCACTTCCTGATTCTCCTACAATTCCAAGGATTTCTCCCTGTTTTACTTCAAAGTTTACTCCGCGACTGGCAGGAATAGATGTCCACTCTGTACCGCGAAGTACGTGGAAGGTAACGTGAAGGTCTTGTACGGAAAGTAAGTTTTCGCTAACAGATGTATCCGGGTTCTTAAGGGCGGAGCCCTTAGGAGAAGGGGTAGCAAAGCGTCTCTTAAATACAGCACTGTACGGGTCATAGAAATCCCGGAGAGCATCACCAATAAAATTGAAGGCAAGTGTTACGAGCAAAAGCATAAGTACCGGATAAAGCAGCCATGGGAAGTTCTTGAGATTTGACAGCGTTGAAATATCTCGGTTAATAAGTGAGCCCCAACTAACAGCAGGGTCACTTATACCAAGCCCAAGGTAAGAAAGCGTTGTTTCGCTCATAATAAAGCCGGGCACGCTCAGCGTAATGCTTACAATTAAAAGGCTTGAGATTTGCGGAATTATGTGCCCGAAAATAACTACGAGAGACGGAACTCCTTCGAGTTTTGTATTGAGAATAAATTCTTCTCGCTTTACCGAGTGGACAATTCCACGGATGGTTCTTGCACTACTCGGCCAGCCGACCAGCGAAAGAATCAGCGTGATTATCATATACGAGGTGCCGGAATCCATGCGGCTGTTTAATAATGAACGAAGGAAAAGTATAAAATAAAGGCTTGGAACCAACATAAAGAATTCTGCAAAACGCATTATTAACCAGTCCGTTTTTCCACCAAAGTAGCCTGAGATTCCGCCAAAAATTATTGCCAGAACCATAGAGATTGCAGTGGCCACAAAACCGATTGTAAGTGAGATTCGGCTGCCATAAATTATCCGGCTAAAAAGATCGCGGCCCAAATGGTCTGCACCTAAAAGATAAACTGGATAGGCCTGATCTTTTGTACCAAAGAGGTGCCGGTTGCAGGGAATAAATCCAAACAACTTATATTCATAGCCCTTTGCAAAAAACGTAAAATCGTGGGTGTAGCCTTCATCTTTTACGATTGCGTATTTCCAGTTGATTCTGCTTATGGTGCGGCACTCACGAACCTTGAGCCCGTGCGAAGTAAGCTGAAGATTTGCCGGATGGTAAGTATTATTTTCAAAGGTCTGTGTTGGCTGATAAGGCGCAAAAAACTCTGCAAAAATCATTACAAAATATACGAGGGCAAGGAAAACTAATGATGTTAATGCAAGTGGTCGTTTCTTAAAGTATTGTGCTAATTTTTTCATTTTTGCCCCCTACTCGTTTCCGTATCGGATTCTTGGATCTACAATGGCAAGCAGAATATCGCTGATAACCATACCAACAAGAACGAGTGCTGAAATAAACATGCTGTTTGCAAGAACAAGATTTATGTCTTCCTGTAGAACTGCGTCGTACATAAGTCGGCCGATTCCAGGATATGCAAAAATAATTTCAAGAACGAGTGAGCCTGAGAAAAGTCCTGCAAGAAGATTCGCACTTCCTGTGATGTACGGGTTTAAGGTATTGCGGAAGGCGTGATTAAGGTAAACTCTTTTTTCGCTGATGCCCCGTGAACGTAATGCGAAGATGTAAGGCATTCCCATCTGGTCGAGCATTGTGGCACGAATCATTCGCATGGTACCGCCTAAGCCACCGAGAAAAGATGCCAGTAGCGGCAGAAAAACATGATGCGCATAACTGAAGGTAAATTTCATTGGCGCATCTTTAAATGGGAAATCCGGATATGCTGTAACCGGAAAAAGATTTGTGATTGATGCAAAAAGCTGAAGAAGAATCAAAAGAAGAATTCCCGGGAATGCGTGGAAGAAAAGCGCAAAGAAGGTTGCGCCTACATCAAGCCTTGTTCCTGCCTTGCTGGAAAAAAAGACTCCGAGTAGAAAAGAGAATGTGGTAATGAAAACAAGGGAAATGAGATTCAGCAGCACGGAATTCCAAAGCCGGGATTTTATTAAAAAGCCGACCGGAGCTTTTGAGATAAGGCTTGTTCCAAGGTCGTGATTAACAATAACTCGTTTCAGCCATTTAAAGTATTGAATGTAAAATGGTTTATCTAGCCCAAGTTCTGCACGCAAAGCGTCCATTTGTTCAGATGAAAAGTTTTTATCTTGTGAGCCGGCTCCCAGTGAGGAAGTAGTTCCTGTTTTAGCATTTGGATTATCTGTATTAGTGAGAAGCTGTTGTGTCATCATCTGGTCTACAATATCACCAGGGGCAAGCTCCATAAGTCCAAAAAGAGCAAAGCCCAGAAGAAAGAGAAGCACCAGCATTGTAAGAATTCTTCCTGTAATGAAAGATGCAAGCGGTGCTTTTGCCTTAAATGCTTTTGATGGTGCCGTAAGAGTTGCTTCAAGTTTTAAATAAAAGGTTTTGACTTTATTCATATTGATTCCTTTATTACCTGATTTCTTTCAGATAGACATGCTCCATAAGAAGTCCGTTTTTATTATCATAATAAACATTTGTTAAATCCCATTTATTACGGATTGCAAAAAAGGATTTTGAACGCATTAGATAAATTACAGGACATTGTTCAAGAAGAATTTCCTGATATTCATCCCAGATTTCTTTTGCTTTATCATGATCGAGAGTATAGGAACCTTCGTTGTATAGATAATCAATACGGGCTTCCCATTCTGTTTCTGGTTTTTCCTGAAGAGGATACCACAAGTGAAGGTTCCCGTAACTTGGCCAGACGTTTGCTCCCTGACTTGGAAACAGATTTGTTCCAAGTCCAATAAATAGTGACTGCCAGTCGTAAGTTGAAGTAAGCATTTCAACCAGCTTTTGAAAATCTATTTGACGGACATTTACTGTAATACCAATTTTACCGCACTCATCTGTAATTATCTGAGCCATATCATTGGCAGTTGTTCCGCCACTGGAAATCAAAAGATCATATTCAACCTTATTGCCAAGTTCGTCGTAGTAGAAACCATCTTTTTTGATAAAGCCTGCTGATTGCAAAAGCTCTTCTGCTTGTTGAGGATTATATTTATATTTTAATGTGATATCCGGATTATAGTATGGATTTGCTTCCGGGAAGAAAGAATACTTTGGCTGGGCAAGTCCTCTATAAGTTTGAAGTGCAACCCTGTCTCTGTTAAAAAGACAGCTCATTGCCTGGCGGAATTCTTTTTTTGTAAACCAGTGATAATAAGGTTTGTCTTTATTTTTTGGATTTTGATTGAAACTCCATAAAGAAGCTCCCATTGAACCATCTGCATTAAAGACTGTGTAATCTTCTTTTTGATTTGAAACGAGGTCCTCTACCTGTTCTGGTGTCGGGCTGTAAACTTCTGTCTGCCCCTGTTTGAAAAGAAGATAGTCTGTATTTGAGTCTCCAACAATTTGATAAATCTTTTGTTCCGGATATGGAATAGAGTTTCCATTTTCATCTTTTTGCCAGTAATATGGATTTCTGCTGAAGACCAGGCGTTGAGATGGAATATACTCTGTAATATACCACATTCCGCAGGATGGTAATTCCTTTGGATCTTTATCTACACTGAACAATGCCTTTATTCCGTCTGCCCCACCTTCTTCTTTTGCAGGTTTGAAAATGAAGGAAGGACAGAGTTCCATATTAGTTGCAATTAATGGATCTGCTATGATTCTTGGAAAAACAAAATCAAAATTTTTATCATCAATTTTTATACAATCAACATGTGCTTCGGAACCATCTTCCATTACAATCCATTGGGAACCGTAGCCGCTTGAGCCCATTGTCGGGTCTCCGTCTATTTCGTTATACCAGAAAACAAAATCGTCTGAAGTAACAGGAACCTTTTTATCTGAACCATACCAGGTCCAGTACAAATCGTCTCGAATTGTATAATGAACTGTAAGTGTATTTTTTTCTTCATCCGTTTCAATTGTATAAGAGGCGGCCTGTGGCTTCCATTTGTGCTGGTATCTGTCGTAATCAATAAGATATTCAAGGGTCATGCTAACAATAGAAGCACTTGTTCCGTCGCGATCGGCAATAAGTTGATTAAAAGTTTTTGGGTCAGAAAGAATTGTATCATACCAGATTCCTCCGACATTTCCTGCTTTATAGTTTCCACCTGTCCAGGGTTTTGAAAGTGTTTGCTGAATCAAAGCATCATTAAGATTTTGGGAATGTAATTCGATTTCTTCCAGTGTCATTTCCGGAAGTTTAGTACAGGATGCGAACAAAAGGCAAAAAATGCCGATTGAAACGCCTATTTTTTTTGATTTCATAAAATTTCCACCCATATCTATTTTACAATACTAAGATGGATTTTTAAAGTTGAAATTGAAATATAAGAAAAATATATTATGTAAAACTAACCTTTTAAGCCACCGGTGCTTACGCCGTTTACAATGTATCTTCGTGTAAGGATAAAAAGAATAATCATTGGCAGGACGACTATTGTTGAGGCTGCCATTAAGTATTCTGAATAACTTGCGGCTTCGGTTGTGAAAACCTGAAGGCCGTAAGGCAAAGTTCTGGATTTAGCGTCTGATGTAACGTACAGTGGCCACATAAAGCTGTTCCATGAAGAAAGAGCATTCAAAAGAATTATTGTAAAAAGTGATGGTTTTGCAATCGGCACCATAATGCGCCAGAGATACATCCAGTTTGATGCTCCGTCTATGCGGGCTGAATAATACAGGCTGTCAGAAATTGTGTCGAAAAAGTTTTTCAGAATATAAGTATAAAAAATGCTTGAAATAAAAGGCATTACAAGGGCTGGAATTGTGTTGTAGAGCTTGAGCTTTACGATAGTCGTATAGTTAGTGATGATTAACATTTCAAAAGGAATCATCATCAGGCTTAGCAGAATGGAAAAGATAAGACTTCGGCCAGGGAACTTCATTTTTGAAAATGCAAAGGCTCCGAGAATTGTTGTAGTGGTTGTTGTGAGAACAGAAAGCACCATTACAATAACTGAGTTTATGAAATATTTTCCAAAGGGAGCCATTGAAAAGGCTTCACGGTAATTTACAAAAGAAAAACTTGCCGGCCAAAACTTTGGCGGGAACATGATTGCTTCTGCATGAGTCTTGAAGGAAGTTAGAATCATCCAGATAAATGGGAAAATCATGAGAAGGGAGCCGAGAATGAGGAAGAGGTATACTGGTGTTTTTCGAAGGATTTCGCGCCAGTCTTGTTTCGTGCCAGAATTGATTTTTTTCATTTGAGCCCCTTCCTTCCCATTCGCTTTTTGAGATAAAGCTCAAGCAGGGTTACGGCAAAAATACAGAGGAAAAGAATAACAGCAGCGGCGGCGGCATAGCCGTACTTGCGTTTTTCCATCATTGCATATCTGATGTAATAAACGACTGTATACAAATTATAATAAGGTCCAGGTTTGCCGTAGAAAAGCGGATAAAGCTCGCTGAAAACTTTAAAGCAGCTTATTGTATTTACAATACAAACCAGAAAAATTGTTGGTGACAAAAGCGGAACTGTAATGCGGAAAAAAATCCGCATCGGTTTTGCTCCGTCTACGCGGGCAACTGTATAATAAGTTTCATTAATATTCTGCATGCCTGAAAGCAGAATGATGATTGTAAAAGGCAGAATATTCCAGGTGCCGAATATGATAAGAGCAAGCAGTGACCAGCGTGATTCAGTCACCCAGCCGATTTTTTCAATTCCGAATTTTGAAAGCAGCCAGTTGATAATTCCGTACTGCTGGTTATACATAAGACGCCAGATAAGACCAACGGCTGTTACGGAAGTTACCATTGGTAAAAAGAAGGCTGTCTGAAAAATTGCACTGCCCTTCACTTTTTTATTCAAAAGATTTGCAAAGAAAAGCGCAATTGCTGTACTTACAGGAACCACAAATAAAACGTAAAGGGCTGTGTTTTTTAAGCCTGATGTAAACTTGTCGTCTGTTAATACGTATTTATAATTTTCGAAATTAAGGGCTTTGAAGGTGCCGCGAAGATAACTGTAGTTTTCTTTAAAAGAAATTGTAAAAACGTTGATTACTGGGTAAAGAGTAAAAACGATTATAAAAATCAGAAAAGGAGAAAGATAAAGCCAGGGCTCTATTTTTGAAAAAAACTCACGACGTTTTGGGGAAAAACTCAAGACAATCTCCTGCCTTCTTTATCAAAAGTGAAGACGCCTTTTTTCTTTAAGCTCACTTTTATTTTGGAACCGCAGGCCAATGCAGAATCTTCCAGATTCAAAATAGCGCGTACTGTTTTTCCAAGATATGTCATTGTAACAATCTGGTCTTTTCCCATTTCGCTGATGAATTGGATTTCTGCTTCAGTGCCATTCTCGTCCAGAGTAAAGGCTTCAGGGCGGATGGCAAGAGTTTTATCTTCCTGAATTATTTTATTAGCCGGAGGATTTCCTAAAAACTCAGCAACAAAAAGTGAGTTCGGGTTCACGTACAATTCCTGACAAAGCCCGCTTTGAATCAAAAGCCCGTCCTTCATCAAAAGAATTGAATCAGAAATAGACATTGCCTCTTCCTGATCGTGAGTTACAAAAACAGTAGTGACACCCGTCTCCTTCTGAATGCGGCGGATTTCTTCGCGCATTTCGAGTCGGAGTCTGGCGTCAAGATTTGAAAGCGGCTCGTCCATCAAAAGCAGCTGGGGCTTTTTTACCATTGCACGGGCAATAGCAACTCTCTGCTGCTGACCACCGCTTAGTTCTGAAGGATAACGGCGCAAAAGATTATCAACGTGAACCAGCTTTGCAATTTCCTCTACCCTTGCCTTGCGTTCATCCTTTTTCACTTTTAAAACTTCAAGTGGAAAAGCAATGTTTTGGGCAACTGTCATGTGAGGATAAAGAGCATAGTTTTGAAATACCATGCCGATATTTCTCTGATCCGGAGGAAGCTTTGTTACATCTTTATCATCAAAATAAATCTTGCCTTCAGTAACAGGAATAATTCCGCAAAGCATATTGAGCAGAGTTGATTTTCCGCAGCCCGAAGGACCGAGCAGACAAATCAGATGCCCGTCTTCAAGCTCTGCGGAAAAATTGCTTACCGCTGTGGTATTACCAAACTTTTTTGTTACGTTATCGATTCGAACTCGCATTATCTTCCGTTCAAAGCATCGTTACACTGCTTTTCAATTGCAGCAACGGCTTCCTTAGCTGTCATCTTACCATCAACTACATAGTTCAAGTATTCTTCAAGAATCTTACGAACAGCAGCAGAACCGGTTACGTTAGGGAATGAACCTGAAACAGCCATGTTAGCCTGAACATAAGGCAAAGCAGAAGTTGCAGGAAGACTCTTAAGATAAACAACATATTCAGGATAATCAGCTGAAGTACCATAAGGACAAAGTGCAGAGTTTGCAATTGCCCACTTTGCAGCGTTTTCACGGTTGAGGAAAAACTTAACGAATTCGTAAGCACCTTCATCAACGGCATCATTTCTGTGAAGGAAGATTGGACCACGGTTCCATGCAGTATAGAAATCACCTGCAATCCACTTAGCCATTCCAAGTTCGCCCTTACCTTCTACCATCTGAATGTACTGGTCATTTACACAAGAACCAGAGAAAGAAGCGATATCACCATTAGCCAAATCCTCAGAAGAATAGCGGCCGATTGTATTGAATGAGAAGTAACCTTTTTTACAGTTATCAGCATACCACTGATAGATTTCTTCAAGTTTTGGACCACAGAAAGTTACGCGTTTGTTTGCAACGTCAATGTAGCCAAGACCGTTATGCATAATCAGTTCCTGAATATTGTCTACAAGACCATCTGAATGGAAACCTGGAATACCCTTCTTTTCATAAATTGTCTTAGAAACAGAAACAAGTTCATCCCAGTTGGTTGGAGGATTAAGTCCAAGTTCATCAAAAATTGTTTTATTATAGAAAAAAACAGGACCTGTTGTACAACCTGGAAGGTAGTAGATTCCACCGTCTTCAAAGCCAAGAACATCTGTCTTCATTGCTTCTGGCAAAGAGTCAATAATGTTCTGCATTGTCTTGTCGCCTTTCTTAAGATCCTTTTTAATATATTTACGGATATCAATTGCAAGACCTTCGTTAGCATAGTCTACGGCTGTTGTACCATAATTGAAAATGATGCTAGGTCCAATTCCGTTTGCAACAGCATTGTAAACAGTATCAGCAAAGCCTGCATAATCCTGATTTTTTACTTCTACCTTGTATTTTGTCTGACTTGCATTAAAGCGGTCTGCAGCGTCATTGAGGGCTGCGGCCTGCTTACCATTGTAAGTGTGCCAGATTTCAACAGTTGTAATTTTGTTTTTTGATTTTTTAGCACCGGCTGCAAATACAAGACCAGATACCATTACCATTGAAAGTAAGAGAGTTGTAATTTTTTTCATTGAGATACTCCTGAGTCCGCGTTTTGCGGAAATAATGTCATCCTCGGGCTTGACCCGGGGATCTGATTCGCGTTGCCGTCGTGAGGCAGGGAAAGTGATGTGGAGTTCATCACTGCGGGATGTGCTATATTAACATTTATCAATTAATTGTTCAATTAAAAGACAGTTATAATTTTATATAAAACTAAATTATAAGGGCGTTACCTGCGATAAAATCGCAGGTCGCTACGTTACGGGTTCCGCTATCGCTCTAGCCGCTTCCCTCGCTTCGCTCAGTCCAGTGGCCGCTTCGCGCCCTTCACATCGCTAACGCCTGTTCATAACACAATTTTATTTCCATAT
>OCVV012860925.1_pt1 | contig 28155 bp, 18 predicted proteins | sample 1539721 | NCBI WGS metagenome assembly OCVV01 (sample SAMN02144230, study PRJEB22623) | gut metagenome | biome: sheep rumen | host: Ovis aries | place: New Zealand | reverse complement strand
TTTGCCATAAGGATTTGTTTGATTTGCTTAAGATTTGATAGATTTCTCGCCGTAGGCGACTCAAAAAGATGATTCGCTGAATAGTTACGGGGACAGACTGAATCGCAGCTTCGATTCAACTAAACAGGCGAGGGCTCGTTGTCGTTCAGACGAGCCTTCGTTTGAACTCAAACGAGCCCTCGCTTGAATAAAAACGAACGCTCGTTTTTTCAGTACAATCAAAGGGGAGCTTCAGTACGAGTGAAATAATGATTTTCTAAAACCAAAAAACCGCACAAGGAAATCAATCCTTGTGCGGTTGTTCTGGCTGAATGTTTTTAAAGTTTCCTAAAGAAATTGGCTAAATCGGCTAAATAAAAAATTTAGTACATTTAGTCAATTTGGCTTCGCCGAGCTAAAGGTTCTTTAGGAGACTCTTTCGATTTTTGGTATTCAGCTCATTTTTTTGCTGCCTTAAACGCCATTGCGTAGAGCTTCATTTGCTTCAGCATGGCAAGCAGACCGTTGCTGCGCGTTGGTGAAAGATGCTCTCTCAGACCGATGTCCTCGATGAAATGGAGGTCGGCAGAAAGAATCTCGTCAGGGGTGTGGTCGGAAAGCACACGTATGAGCAAGGCAACGATTCCTTTCACGATGAGTGCATCGCTCTCCGCCTGGAAATGGATGGTGCCTTCGGGAGTGAGGTCGGCTTGCAACCACACTCGGCTCTGGCAACCATCGATGAGGTTGCTTTCGGTCTTGTATTTCTCGGGCAGAGGCTCTTGCTCGTTGCCGAGGTCGATGAGCATCTGATAGCGGTCCATCCAGTCGTCGTAGTCCTGGAATTCTTCTATCACCTCCTGCTGTAGTTCTTCAATACTCATAGGTATGGAAATGAAGAAAGGATTTAAGTCTCCTAAAGAAATTGGCTAAATCGGCTAAATATTTAAATTTTAGTACATTTAGTCTATTTCTTTAGGAGATTTCTTCTTCATTTATTAATTACATCATGCCACCCATGCCTGGATTCATTGGCATTTCAGGCTTGTCTTCCTTCTTGTCAACAATCACGCACTCGGTGGTGAGGAACATGCCTGCGATGCTGGCTGCGTTCTCAAGTGCCACGCGAGCTACCTTGGCTGGGTCGATGATACCGCTCTCGCGGAGGTTTTCGTAGCAGTCCTTGCGTGCGTTATAACCAAAGTCGCCTTCGGCCTCGCGTACCTTCTGAACAACTACTGAGCCTTCGAGACCTGCGTTCTCAACAATCTGACGGAGTGGCTCTTCGATGGCACGCTCAATGATCTTGATACCAGTGGTTTCGTCAGCGTTCTCGCCTTCGAGACCTTCGAGGCTGTTGATGGCACGGATGTAGGCAACGCCACCGCCAGGAACGATACCTTCTTCGATGGCTGCACGAGTTGCACAGAGAGCGTCGTCAACGCGGTCCTTCTTCTCCTTCATTTCCACTTCGCTGGCTGCACCTACGTAGAGAACTGCAACGCCACCGCTCAACTTGGCAAGACGCTCCTGGAGCTTTTCCTTGTCGTAGCTGGAAGTTGTGTTAGCGATTTCGTTCTTAATCTGGTTCACACGGTCCTTGATGTTCTCCTTGTCGCCCTTGCCACCAACGATGGTTGTGTTGTCCTTAGAGATAGTCACCTTCTCTGCGCTACCGAGCATTTCGACGGTAGCCTGTTCGAGCTTCAAGCCCTTCTCTTCGCTGATGACAACGCCGCCCGTGAGGATTGCAATGTCTTCGAGCATAGCCTTGCGACGGTCGCCAAAGCCTGGAGCCTTCACTGCACAAATCTTCAACTGGCTACGCAGACGGTTGACAACGAGTGTGGTGAGTGCCTCTGAGTCGATGTCTTCTGCAATGACGAGAAGAGGACGGCCTGTCTGAACGGCTGGTTCGAGGATAGGGAGGAACTCCTTGAGGTTGCTGATTTTCTTGTCGTAGATGAGGATGAGTGGGCTTTCCATCACGCATTCCATCTTCTCTGTGTCGGTCACGAAATATGGAGAGAGGTAACCGCGGTCGAACTGCATACCTTCCACCACGCCGATGGTTGTTTCACGGCCCTTAGCCTCTTCGATGGTGATGACACCGTCCTTCGAAACCTTGCGCATGGCATCTGCGATGAGCTTACCGATTTCCTGGTCGTTGTTAGCACTGACGGTAGCCACCTGCTCAATCTTGTCGTAGTTGTCACCCACTTTTTCGCTCTGGCTCTTGATGTGCTCAACGACCTTGGCAACTGCCTTGTCGATACCGCGCTTCAAGTCCATTGGGTTGGCACCGGCTGCTACATTCTTCAGACCTGTGGAGCAAATGCTCTGAGCAAGTACGGTTGCTGTTGTTGTACCATCACCTGCATCGTCACCAGTCTTGCTGGCAACGCTCTTCACCAACTGAGCGCCTGTGTTCTGGAAAGAGTCGCTCAACTCGATTTCCTTGGCAACAGTGACACCATCCTTCGTGATGTGTGGAGCACCAAACTTCTTCTCCAGGATGACGTTGCGTCCCTTAGGACCGAGAGTCACCTTCACTGCATTTGCCAACTGGTCAACGCCCTGCTTCAACTGTTCGCGGGCTTCAATATTGAATTTTATCTCTTTAGCCATAATCTTTGTTTTCTTTTAACGGTTTAACGATTAACACAATTTCGCAACTACGTCGCTCTGACGCATGATGAGATACTTCACACCTTCGTATTCGAGTTCTGTGCCCGAATACTTTCCATAGAGCACCTTGTCGCCTACCTTGAGAACCATTTCTTCGTCCTTTGTGCCATTACCTACGGCAACGATTTCACCCTGAAGTGGTTTTTCCTTGGCTGTATCAGGAATGATGATACCACCGATTGTCTTTTCTTCTGCTGGAGCAGGAAGAATCAGAACTCTGTCTGCTAATGGTTGAATGTTCATAATGCTTTTTTGTTTTTATTTTTATGATTGAGTTTAACTTCTGAATAAGGAATATCAAATCTCCGAAGAACAACTTGTGCAAAATACGTGCCACCGACGAATTCGACAAGATTTCCGACACAAGCTGAGCAAAACCCGACGAAAAGCCGACAAAGCTGACAGATTTTCTGACAACTTGTCAGACTTTCCGACACAAACACAAAGGGAGGAATTTCCCGCAATGAGAAATTCCTCCCTTTTCACGTTTCGTGTTTCACCTTTTTCTCTCTTACTTAGGCTGCTTGCCAATGTAAGCCAAGATACCGCCGTCAACATAGAGAATATGACCGTTCACAGCATCAGAAGCGTGAGAAGCCAAGAAGACAGCAGGACCTCCCAACTCGCTTGGGTCCAACCAGCGACCAGCAGGAGTCTTTGCGCAGATGAAAGAGTCGAATGGATGGCGGCTTCCGTCTGGTTGACGCTCACGGAGAGGAGCAGTCTGAGGAGTAGCGATGTAGCCAGGACCGATGCCGTTGCACTGGATGTTGTATTCGCCATACTCTGAGCAGATGTTGCGAGTGAGCATCTTCAAGCCACCCTTTGCAGCTGCGTATGCACTCACGGTTTCACGACCCAGTTCGGACATCATCGAGCAGATGTTGATAATCTTGCCCTCTCTGCGCTCCATCATCTCAGGGATAACTGCCGAGCTAACGATGAATGGACCTACCAAGTCGATGTCAATCACTTGCTGGAACTCTGCACGCTTCATCTCGTGCATAGGAATACGCTTGATGATACCAGCATTGTTCACGAGGATGTCAATCTGACCCACTTCTTCGTGAATCTTCTCAACGAGTGCCTTCACAGCGTTCTCGTCAGTCACGTCGCAAACATAGCCCTTCACGTTCTCAATGCCAGCTTCCTTGTAGTTGTCGAGTCCGCGCTGAAGAGCAGCCTCATTGATGTCGTTGAAAATGATGTTCTTCACACCTGCTTCCACGAAAGCCTTTGCGATGTTGAAACCAATACCGTAGGATGCGCCAGTAATCCACGCATTCTTTCCTTCGAGTGAAAATAAATTTGCCATAATATTATAGTTTTATAAAAAAATTGATGATGCTTGATGAGAACTTTGCAAAGGTAATAAAAAATAGACGAATAACGAGAAGATTTTAGGAGAATTAACGAAATTGCTTTCTCCATGCCCTTTTTTAATTCGCTTCGGTTGTGCCGAAGCCATTCATCACCTTCTTATACACCCATCTCACCATCTTCCCCAGCCACGTGTAGCGGATGCCCCAGTCGCGGATGGCTTCCTTGAAAAGATTTTCAATGGCTGGGTTCTTCTCTGGCACCTGCCTTTCAAGCCTCAACTTGCGCTGAAGCGGTTCGCGGTCGAACTCATAACGCTGCAAAATGCTATAGGCGCGGAAGTGCGTACCACTTTGCAAACCAATGTTGCGAACCATCGTGTGCGCAGGAGTGAGGCAGAGTCCTCCTGCCTTGTAGATTTTCATTTCCCAGCAGATGTCCCACGGAATTGGGCGTTTCTTCAATGACTTCAAACAAGGAAACACGCCGTCATACTGCATGGCATTGATGTCCGCATCGCTCATGCCCTGCAATGCTTCTTCCTCCGTTTCATAATGGTGGAAATGCGTTTGCCAGCGGTCCTTCCAGGTGCCCCATCCCCAGCCCGACATGTGAGGCGTGAAATAAGTTTCACTTCCTTTCCATTCATCCGAGGACGACAACAAGTCCAAGTTCGTGAAACCTGCTACGTGCATCACCCGTTTCTCATCGCGATACATGTCGAACGCCTCGTTCATATATTCTAAATAATAAGGAGACGTGACAATGTCATCTTCCAGCACAATCACCGTGTCGTGATGCTCCAGCACATAGTCGATACCCTCGATGATGTTTCGCTCCAAGTAGATGTTTTCAGGTCGTTCAACGATGGTGAAGCTCTTCAGCCCAGCATTCGCAGCCACCTCCCGTTCCACTTCGTGCAAATAGGCACGCACCTCATGCACCTTCATCCACGACTCCTTGTTCTTTCCGCCATCGCTGAACACATACACATCTGTTTCCTTTGCCAAACTGTTGTTCAGCAAAGCCTGCACCGTCTTCTGGGTGTTATCCACTCGGTTATAAACAAAAATCGCTACGGGAGAACGCATGATGAAATGAGGAATTAAGAATTAAGAATGAAGAGTGAAGAATGTAGAATTAAGAATGAAGAATGGAGAATGAAGAGTGAAGAATGTAGAGTGAAGAGTGAAGAGAGTGAAAACCATTCTTAATTCTTCATTCTACATTCTTCATTCCTCATTCCCCATCAATGATGATTTTATCGACATGAGGATGAAGTTCGTCCATGCTTGGCAGGCGCATGTAGTCGCCAAACTTGTCCTTCAGATAGGCATCGCAATCGCGCGGAGCAGGCATTTCATGCCCCTCAAACTGGCAGGTGCCCAAAGGGAAGAGGTAAGAACGCAGGCGGATGTCGTTGTAAGGAATGCCATACGAATAGCGGATTTTCTCGCCCATCGGCCACAACTTGCCCAAGGCTCGAAGCACAGGGAACACCAACTTCTCATTCACACGGTAGATGCGACGCACCTTCCTCGCAGCCACCTCGTCAGAATAGTTGGGATTGTTCAGCACTTTGTAGGCAAAACCCAACGTGCGGCACGAAATCCAGCGCAAGGGCTGCGGAGCCTGCTCCATCGGGAAGATGTCGATGAACACACCCTGTTCCTTGAAGATACGGTCATAGTGGTTCAGTTCCTCCAGATGGCTTCTCCTGTCGCGCAGCTTGGCGTATGCGTAGAAGTAGTTGGCATCCGACTCATGCGTTTGCAGCGCATAGTCGGCAGGCAGTTCCTGAGGCATCACCTTCAGCAACTTCAAGTAGTCCTCACGCATCAGCTCGATGTCGAGGTCGTCATCCCACGGGATATAGCCCCCATGTCGCACAGCCCCCAACAGCGTACCAGCACACAACCAGTAGCGAATGCCATGCTTCTTGCAAATGCCATCCACCACCAGCAGCATCTCCGTCATCCGCCTCTGTTGCTTCCTGAGCATCGAGCCCTCAGGATTGAAACGCGCCTTCAGTTCTTCAGAATTAAACGAATAGTTATCTTGTTGAGATTCTTCTCTTTTCATTCTTCATTCTTTATTTTCTTAGGAAACCTTCCGCTTAGCCAAGCCACCTTCTCCACGTATGGCACAAGCAAAATACAAACGCCAAAGAGAATCACGATGAGCAGCACATAGTCGTCCCAATGATTCTTCAGCGTGTGGACATTTGCCGAGCGCACCATCTTGTAGAACGTCAGCATCGGAGCATGAGCCACGAAGAACACCATCGAATGCTGACCAATATAATTCACCAACGGCACACGAGGCATCTTCACCGACAGCAGCAGTCCACTAATGCCGCACAGCGAACAGAACGTGCAAGCCAGAATATTCCACACGTTCCCGTCCCAACGATTGTCCGACATGCTATATTCACCATGATGCTCAATATTCATATACACGAACATAGCCACGAACACCAGCGAAATGCCAATCCTCAACGGCTGGTTCAAGCGGTTCAATATCCATTTCCACACGCGCCCCAGGAAGAACAGGAAGATGCCGAAGAACACATTGTTCAGACTCAGCCACAAAGGATTCCCCATTTTGTACAGCCCATAACTTACCAGCGGAAACACCAGCACCACCCAGCGCAGTCCCCTCACCTTCTGCAAGAAGTGCATACCAATGTACGCCACAAAGAACGAGAAGAGGAACCAGCAAGGGATATTGCCATAGAACGAACTCGTGTTCCAAATATGCTCCCAACTGATTTCCTTCACCATCGCATTCTTCTCGTCGAGGATAAACCAGGCAAAGAAGAAATAAATGGCATTGCCAATGACACCCCACACAAAGTACGGAATCATCAGTCGCTTGAACTTGTCCTTGCAGTATTCCCACGACTTTCCGCTCACCGTCTTGTTGAAATAGCCCGCCTTGAAGAAGAAAAACGACATGAAGAAATACGTCCACCACATGATTTCCTTCCACCACCCTTCCGTCTGGAATCCACACGCACCAGTGATGTGCAGCATCATCATCCTGATAATGCAGATGCCACACAGAAAATCGAATGCATGATTTCTTTCCCTCATCAATTCAAGTTAAAAGTTAATAGTTAAAAGACAGAGCCAACATCATCTAATTTGTTGACACTCTTCCCTTCATTTGTTGTCTCATTTTCTTCCGAACAGATATTTCTTGAAGAACGGGCTCACACGCAGCACATTGCTCGCCAAGCAGCAAAACGCAATCACCACCAGCGCCACACTCACCGTCAGCACCACCTCCAGCACGAAGTTGGGATGCAAGCCATCTATCCACGGGCCCACCATCTTCAGCTTCGGCATCAAGATGAAATGCAGCAGATAGATGTCCAACGTGCGCACACCGATGTATTGCAAGCAGTGTCCCGTCACCGTCTGCCTCGTCACCGAGTCCTTGTAGTAGCGGAAGAACATCACCACCATCAGCATCAGCGCATACATCGCCAGCGTGCGAGGCAGATTCGCCCACATCAAGCGCAGCGTATGCCACTTCAGCACATCGGCAGCACAGACAAATGCAACCACCGTCACCACAGGGAAGAACCAACGAGTATCGAACAGACGCTCCACCCCGTCCCAATAGCGATGGACGATATTGCCAAACAAGAAGAACTGGAAATAATACACCACCTGAATCAAGCTCGAATAACGCATGAACGCACTCTCAGGATAGCTGAACCACTTCGGCATGAAAGCCGTTTCATAAACGACAATACTCAGAATCCACAGCACCCAAATGCCCCATCCTCCACAGTTCACGCCCCACGCTTCACGCTTCACGTGCTGCTCAACAAACGCAAACACATAGTAGACGACGAACATGATGAGCAAAGCCCAAGTAAACCAATACCCATCCTTCGTAGGCGAAGCCAGCGCACGTTCCACAGCAGGCAAGAAATGCTTTGCACGCACCACCAGGAACACTATCAGGAACACCACCGTAGGAATCACCTGAATCTTGAACTTCTTCCAAATCATCGTTCCCAGCCTCCGCCTCGTCCAAACCATGTCAGCCTTCCAAGCCAAGAACCCACTCACGAAGAAGAACAACGGCATACGAAACAACACAATCAACGGCATCGACGTAGATGTCTTCAGATTCATCCCGAAGCACATCTGCCCCACATGATACGCCACCACGAGAATCATCGTAAATCCCCGCATGGCATCCAGCCATTCCAGTCGCTGTTTCCCTTGCATTTCCGCGTTCCAAACTATAGTTGCTGCAAAGTTAGAAAAAAGTTTATATTATCATCATTCTTTTCCCGACATTTCGCACAAATTTTTTTGTCTCTACGGAGTATAGGAGTCAAGGAGATTTCCTCTTTACTCCCTCCGTCCCTGTTTTGTATTTCAACGGAGCATTGGAGTCAAGGAAGTCTTTGTTTTCCACTTTTCACTTTTATTACTCCAAAACTCCTTAACTCCGTAAAGATTCACCTTCGTACCGATTTCAACGTCGAAGTTACCTTGAGTATATTCTGACTGAGTGATGTTGACACCCTTACTGACACTTAGAAAGACAGAAAACCGAGATTGAGGACATCGTAAAAAAACGAGCGTTCGTTTTAATCTCGCCGAGCCTTCGTCATCACTCCGCCGAACGCTCGTTAAAACTCAAACGAGCCTTCGCCGCTTCACGCCATCCTTTTTCTTTGTTTTTCTACGATGTATAGGAGTATAGGAGTTTCTATTTTTCACTATTCATTTATCACTTTTCTCTTCTTACTCCTGTCCTTCGTAGGAATTATTTGCGTTCCTTTGCGTGAATTTGTTGACACTAACTTTTCTTAATGGGAAATAATGTGTTATATTTGCAGAAATTTGTTGACAACTAACTATCCTAACTATATGAAAACAAAAAGATTTTACATGAGATTAAAGACTCTGGGAGTGGCTTTGCTGTTGTTGCAACCATTGACAATCGTAGCTGAAAGTGGAACGAGGTACAGCGTGAATGCTGAACCATCAATTCGTATTCAGAAGGTGCAGGACGTGACGGTAAAGGCACAGGTGGGGACAGCACCGAAACTGCCTTACCGACTGTGGGTGACTTACACGAACGGCAAAAGCGAATGGCGACAGGTGAAATGGATGAACTCGTCGTTGAGCGTGGAGCAGGAGGAAGCCGACAGGACGAAGAACCCTGTGGGAAAGACTTACGAGGTGAAAGGCTACATCACGGGCGACAACACCACGACGGCGGGCTACCCCGTGACTGCACGTGTGACCGTAGTGGCAGAGGCTGATGCCGTGCCTGATGCCGTGCCTGTGGCGCATCCGTTGCCGCTCAACAAGGTGAGCATCGACGGCAAGAACCGACTGACGCACAACCGCGACCTCGACATCGACCACTTGCTGACGCTCGACGTGAAGCAGCAGCTCTACAACTACCGCGACACTTACGACCTGCCGAAGGAGGGCTACCCCGTGTCGGACGGTTGGGACTCGCCAACAACGAAACTGAAAGGACACGGCACGGGCCACTACCTCTCTGCGTTAGCTATGGCATACGCCAGTTGTCAGGATGCAGGGAAGAAGGCTCGGCTCTTGGAGAATATCCGCACGATGGTAAACGAAATGAGGACGTGCCAGGAGAGGACGTTCGTGTGGGACGAAAAATTGGGACGCTACTGGGAAGCTCGCGACTTGGCTCCTGAAGAGGAACTGCGCGAACTGAAAGGCACATGGAGTGCGTTCGACGAATACAAGAAGGATTACAAGCACTATGGCTATGGCTACCTGAATGCCATCCCTGCCCAGCACTGCGTGCTCATCGAAATGTACCGTGCCTACAACAACGAGCAATGGGTGTGGGCTCCTTATTATACGGTTCACAAGCAACTGGCTGGACTCATCGACATTGCCAACTTGGTGGATGACAAGGCGGTGGCAGAGAAGGCACTCCTGATTGCCAAGGACATGGGCTTGTGGGTGTGGAACCGCTTGCACTACCGCACCTTCGTGAAGAACGACGGCACGCAGGAGGAACGCCGACTGAAGCCAGGTAACCGCTACGAGATGTGGAACATGTATATCGCTGGCGAGGTGGGCGGTATGGAGGAGAGTTTGGCTCGCCTCTCGGAAATGGTGAAAGACAAGACGGAAAAGGCTCGACTCCTGGAAGCATCCACCTATTTCGACTCTCCTGCTTTCTTCGAGCCTCTTAGTCGCAACGTGGATGCCATCCGCACACGCCACGCCAACCAGCACATACCGATGGTGACGGGTGCGCTCCGTGCCTATCGTGGCAACAAGAACCCTTATTACTATAACATCGCCCAGAACTTCTGGACGATGATTCAAGGCAGATACCGCTATGCGATGGGCGGCGTGGGCAACGGAGAAATGTTCCGTCAGCCCTACACGCAGGTGCTGTCGATGTGTACGAACGTGACAGGCGACGGACGACGCAACCTCTACCCTGAACCAACCATCAACGAGACCTGCTGCGCCTACAACTTGGCAAAGCTGTCGAAGGACCTGAACTGTTTCCGTCCTGACGATGCGGGCTACATGGACTACTACGAGCGTGTGCTCTACAACCAGATTGTGGGTAGCGTGAATCCTCAGCAGTATGCCACGGTCTATCAGTATGCCGTAGGTTTGAACGCGTCGAAGCCGTGGGGCAACGAAACACCTCAGAGCACTTGTTGTGGTGGAACAGGTTCGGAAAACCATGTGAAGTACCAGGAAGCAGCCTACTTTGTGGGGGACGAGACCATCTGGGTGGCTCTCTACCTGCCAAGCACGGCTCAATGGGACGAGAAGAAGGTGACGCTGAAGCAAGAATGTGAATGGCCTGCCGAGAGAAGCACCATCCGCATCGCAAAGGGAAAGGCACGATTCAGCATGAAACTGCGTGTGCCATACTGGGCAACAGAGGGTTTCAGCGTGAAACTGAACGGAAAGGAAGTGGCTGACCACTACCAAGCTGGCAGCTACGTGGAGATACCAACGAGGAAATGGACGGCGAAGGACGTGGTGGAAGTGGTGATGCCATTCCGTGTGCATTTGGACTATGGTCCCGACAAGATGCAGATTGCTGCAACTGGCAAGAACGAGAACCGCACTCCGTTCGACCCTCTCTGGACAGGCACGTTTATGTATGGTCCACTCGTGATGGCAACCACAGGCATTGAAAACTGGAAGGATGCAACCATCGACCTCGACCCAGCACTGACGAACGTGAAACTGAACGGAGCGCAAAACGGCATGAAACCTGATGCAAGTCGCCGCTTTGCCAATGCTCCTATCACCAACGATGGTGCCTACGACCATGTCTATACGTTGGAGTATGCTGGCAGGACGTTTGTGCCCGACTATTTCGTGAATCGCAATGCCACGCACTACCTACGCCTCAATTTGCCTGGCGAACCAGTGCAAGTGAACGCAGAGAGCGGTGAAGCTGGTGTGGATATTTCTGCGCTGCGCGAAACGATGCAGGAGGCAAAGAGCCGCCGCAACGCACAGGCTCGTTGGGAAGCAATGGAAGTGAAAGTGCCAGAATATGCTCCGTGGGCAAAACATGCCTTCGGTAGGATGATGGAACAATTAGGCAAGGCTGAACGGGTACTTGACAACCCAGAATCCACTCAAGCTGACCTCGACAAGGCAACTGCCGAACTCAATGCTGCCATCAACACCATGCGCCCAGGCAACCTTCCTGAACTGGAGGACATGGACGAGCTGCTTCCTCTGCTCGAAAAGGCTCGCGCCGTGAAGAACCCTTCGAAGGACTTGAAGGAAAGCATCGAATACGCTGAAATGGTGGTGAAGTACGTGAGCGACGGTAGCGGTACGATGGACATGATTGAAAAGGCTGTGAAAAGGTTGAAAGCGAGGAAATGAGGAAATGAGGAATGAACGAATGACGGAAAGTTGTCAACAAAAACACATGAAAACGAACGTAATTGTTGCGTGAATTGACAACTTTCCGTATATTTGCATCAACTTTAGTTGAATATGGAAAAAATCATATTTGAACTATTATTAATGGAAGATGCCCGAGATTTCTTGAAATCCTTGTCCAAGGAAATACGAAGAAAAATCGGGACAAATATCCGTAGAGTCCAGAAAGGAGAACAGAACGTGGAACTCTTCAAGAAACTTGATGGTTCCGAAGGAATCTGGGAGTTTCGCACACTCTACAACAAGACATACTACAGGCTGTTCGCCTTTTGGGACAAGGAAAGTAATTCTTTGGTTGTTGCCACTCATGGCATCGTCAAGAAGACAGATAAAACTCCCATCAAGGAAATAACCAAGGCAGAAGAACTGAAAAAGAAATACTTTGACAACAAAAACAAAAAGTTATGAAGCAAGTGGGTGATATGAAATTGTACGATTTTGAGGATTTTTTAGATGAGGAATACGGAACAGTAGGTACGCCTGAACGTGATGACTTTGAGCAGAACGTGGACGATTATGTCAGTGCCTATAAACTGGGAGAAGCCATCAAAAAGGCACGAATATCACAGAATCTCACCCAAGAACAACTTGGTGAAAAAGTAGGTGTGCAAAAGTCACAAATTTCTCGATTGGAACGTGGCAGGAGTATATCCCTGAATAGCATGACACGGGTGTTCAAAGCTATGGGCATCCCGCTGACACTGGAAGTCGGGAACATTGGTAAAGTTTCGCTTTGGTAAGAAGTAGATTCTCACAACTAAAAAACGGTAACGAAAGCCATCGTTACCGTTTTTTTGTGCGCTAATTTGTGTGAGTCTGTTGACTTACTTCACTTCCCAAATATCATTGGTTTCCAATAATTCGGCGAAGTTGTGGTAAGGTTTCTTTGCCTTGATTTCCTCGATTTGAGCATTGACTGCTTCGTCGTAGGTTGGTGCTTCCACATCGCGAATCACACCGAGCGCAACAGGGAAGTCTGGACCTTCCATCATGGCCAACTTGAGTTGGAGCGTGTTGTCTTCACAATGTGCATCGTGAACAAGCAGGTCGTCAACCGTGATACCGTTCTCACCAATCTTCACCACCTTGATGCCGAAACCTTCCTGCATGAGACCATATTCATTGTTCTCACCAAAAATCATCGGTTCGCCATGCTTGAGGTAGATGGCGTTCTTCTTGCGATTAGGAGCGGAATAGACATCGTCGTGCGTGCCATTGTTGAAGATGACACAGTTTTGCAGGATTTCGCAAACGGCAGCACCCTTGTGGTGGTAAGCAGCCTTGAGGATTTCAATGGTGCCAGGGGCATCGGTGGCAACGGCACGTGCGAAGAAGTGACCACGGGCACCAAAGCAGAGTTCAGCAGGACGGAATGGGTCTTCCACCGTGCCGTAAGGACTCGACTTGGATACGAATCCACGCGGACTGGTTGGCGAATACTGTCCCTTCGTGAGACCATAGATTCGGTTGTTGAGCAGAATCATGTTGAGGTCGATGTTTCGACGGTTGGCATGGATGAAGTGGTTACCACCAATCGCCAGTCCGTCACCGTCGCCACTCACCTGCCATACGGTGAGCTTAGGGTTTGTCACCTTCGCACCAGTAGCAATGGCGGCAGCACGTCCGTGGATGGTGTTCATGCCATAGGTTGCCATGTAGTGAGGCAAACGGCTGGAGCAACCGATACCCGAAATGACGGCTGTCTCGTAAGGAGGAACTCCAATTTCTGCCAAAGCCTTGTGGAGTGATGCAAGGAAGAAGTGGTCGCCACAACCAGGACACCAACGTGGCTGACCTTTTTTATAATCTACAGCCCCCCATGTCCCCCCAAGGGGGGAGGTTGCTACTGAAGAGACACTTGGATTGTAATTTATGTTTGATTCCATAAACCTATGTGTTTAATTGTTCTTTGATTTTATTTAATACCGAACCCGAATCGAAAACGACTTCTTCATTAGTGAAACGAATCACCCTGAAACCGAAAGCATTAAGTTGTTTGGTTCGTTCTTCATCACTAATTTGTGCATCTGGCAATTGATGGTATCCACCATCTATCTCAATGACAAGTTGCTTTGGCAAGCAGACGAAATCAGCGATGAAACAGCCAATGATATGTTGACGACGAAAAGGTTGTCCTAACGCACGTTTCTGTAGGAAACTCCAAAGAATGCTTTCGGCCTCCGTCGGATTCTTTCTATGTTGCAATGCAAATTCTTTCAAGAGTGTATAATAGAAAGGATCTGCCGTGCGATAAAAATACTCTTTAGTCCCCACTAACTCCCTCAAGGGGAAGGGTTCTGAAATATCATTTTGCGTCACAGCTCATTGGCTTAGGATTCCTCCCCTTTGGGGGAGGTTAGGAGGAGGCTGCTAAAAGCTTCCACCAATTCGCTCACGACGAATGGCTGACCCTTCACCTGATTGAACTGGGCAGGAACAAATCCGTCCACCTTCATGCGGAGGAAAGCAGCCAACTGTCCCATGTTCTGCTCGGCAACGACCACCTTTGGATACTTGCCCAGCACTTCGGCAGTGTTCTTTGGCAGAGGGTTGATATACTTGAAATGTGCCATCGCCACCTTCTTGCCTGCTGCACGAAGCTCGTCCATAGCAGCATGGAGGTGTCCGTAAGTGCCACCGAAACCTACAATGAGCAAGTCGGCATCGTCCTTGTCGCCCAGCACTTCGAGGTCTGGCACCTGAATCTTGTTGATTTTCGCCTGACGCAAACGTGTCATCAAGTCGTGGTTCTCAGGGTCGGTGGAGATAGCACCTGTCTTGTTGTCCTTCTCCAAGCCACCCAGAATGTGCTCGAAGCCTTCACGTCCAGGCACTGCCCAATAGCGCACACCCGTTTCCTCGTTGCGGAGGTAAGGAGCCCATGAACCGCGGAGTTCTTCAGGAACGTAAGGAGGATTGATGTCTGGATAATCGTTGAGGTTAGGCAACTTGAGCGCACCCGAACCATTCGCAACGTAGGCATCGGTAAGGAGTACGACAGGAGTCATGTGTTCAAGTGCCATCTTTGCTGCTTGATATGCTGCATCGAAACAGTCGGTCGGACTGATGGCAGCCATGACAGGCATAGGCGATTCACCGTTTCTGCCGAAGAGCACCTGCAAGAGGTCGGTCTGTTCCGACTTGGTAGGAAGACCTGTGGCAGGACCACCACGCTGCACATCGAGAACAACAAGCGGGAGTTCCATGATGACAGCAAGGTTCATGGCTTCTGACTTCAAGCAGATGCCAGGTCCCGACGTGGAAGTGACAGCCAACGCACCAGCGAAGGATGCACCCACAGCAGAGGCACAGCCTGATATTTCGTCCTCGCACTGAACGGTGGTCACACCGAGCGACTTGTGCTTGGAGAGTTCGTGAAGCACGTCGGTGGCAGGAGTGATAGGATAGGAACCGAGGTAGAGCTTGAGCCCAGCCTTCTCAGCAGCAGCAATGAAACCGTAAGCAGTAGCCTTGTTGCCCGTGATGTCCATGTAGCGTCCTGGCACTTTCACTTTCGACTCAATGCGATAGACATTAGCAACGCTGGAGTGAGTGTTGTGTCCGTAGTCGTAACCAGCCTGAATGACCTTGATGTTGGCTTCAGCCACGCCTGGCTTCTTGGCGAACTTCTCACGCAGGAAGTTGTAGGCAATGTTGAGGTCGCGGTCGAAAAGCCAGCAGACGAGTCCGAGCGCAAACATATTGCGACACTTGAGGACAGACTTAGGATCCATGCCCGAGTCAGCCAAACAGTCCTTCACCATCTGGGTGATAGGACAAGCAATGACACGGTCGGGGTCGATGTTCATTTCCTTGAGCGGGTCGTCGGTTGTGAAAGCAGCCTTCTTCAAGTCGCTTGGACCAAAGGCATCGGTGTCGATGATGATGGCTGCACCAGGCTTTGCATACTTGTACTGAGTCTTCAGGGCAGCGGCATTCATCGCCACAAGCACATCGCACTTGTCGCCTGGGGTATAGACCATTTCAGCGCCAATATGTACTTGGAAACCCGAAACGCCCGTCAACGAACCTTGAGGGGCACGGATGTCCGCAGGATAATCGGGGAATGTACTAATGCTGTTGCCTACGGTAGCAGAAACCGTAGAGAAGATGTTTCCAGCCAATTGCATACCATCGCCAGAATCACCTGAAAAGCGCACGGCAACGTCGCTCAACTCTTTGATTTCCAAATCTTCTGCCATAATAACCTATTTGTTTATTTCAATCCTTTCAAAATAGTAATCAAAAAAATCATGCATTTTCAGAGATTTTTGCATAAAAATGCAGAAAACGACGGATGAAAATGCATATATCAATGAATTTCGGGTGCAAAGTTCGGTAAAATATGCAACTTATCAAAATATTTTCACATATAAATGTGTGTTTTCATACAAAAAGAGCGTTTTCGCAACAAAATCATTTTATTTTCCGCAAAATAAAATCAGTTTGTAAGCGTTTTACAAAGTTTCGAGAGAATAATGAAAGAAACAGCCTGCACAGAAAATCACATTTCAGCTATGGAATCACAATTTTAGTCGAATTGACAAGATAAATGCCACTTGGTAAAGGCAAGACAAGCGTTTCATCAGCTTTCATCTGCCTCTGGCATAGGTTGCGACCTTGTAGAGTGGTGATGCGAAGGGAAAAAGGACTCCGAGCCTTCACACAGAGCGTTTCCTTGTTCGTTGTGATAGAATAAGGAGTTGAAACTGTGGTTGCAGAAGCGATGGATGAAACGGGAACATCTTCGTATCCGTATTTGCTATCGAGATAGGCAAGCCGATTAACAATCCACTGAAGGATATAGTCTTCCTCTGCATCAAAATCGAGAACGATGTCGTCTCGTCCGTTCCATCTGAGTTCCTCACGCTCATCCACATGGTTGTCACGAAAGAGTTGGAACACTCGTCGGAATCGCTCTTGCAAAGAATCAGCGCAGAGATAATTGGTGCGCAACTCTATATATCTTTCCTTTGCATAGTTCGTAGTTCCATAGTAATAGCGCAGACAACTATTGACACGATTGTAGAGAGGAAAAACCTTTTGGGCATCGAGAGCCCGACCTTGATAGTCCCTACCCCATGAGTGATCCAAATCCCACGGTGCTATGCCCAAGAGAGAAGTGGAGTCGGTTGCATCGTAAAAATACACGCACTGGTTCTTACAGTCGTTGTCCTCAGCCAAGAGCAGTTCAATGAAGAGGAAATAGTCGCGCCACACATCGAGGTCGATTCGTTTCGGCAAATCATGCCGCAGCGTTACCGTGGAAGAATTGGTGAGGAAATCCATGACATTCAGCAGAGGCGACCAATCCACAGGTTCTCCTTCTTCCAAATTCGGATAAGATATCTCCACGCCGTTCCACTCACTTTGCGCAGAAGTAGGCACATCAGCTGTAGCCACTAAGGTGTTCCATTTCTTCGTTTTGTAGAGCACACCGCGCATCTGCTCGCCCTTGAACTTGAGAAGTTGCAATTGCTTGCGGTCAATCTTCTCAGTCATGCAATACACACCTTGATAGCGGTGATTATAAAACACCTCGACAAACTCACCACGTGTGCCATTGAGGGCTGTGGGTTCAAACGCTTTGATATAGGAAGAAGCAGAAAAGTCATTCCAAAGGTCAGTGGAAATGCGGTTTCTCATTCGAGCCTTGTCAACCGACATGGCATCGAGAATCCACGAATTGTCGCTCCGAAGTCCGAAAAACGAATGATTGAATTTCTCACCAGCCTCATCCATGAGTTTCACGGCATACGATTTTTTCGGACGCTGAAGCGTAGTGGCACCTCGCCAGCGCACTTCCATCTCGAAAGTCAATGGTTCTGTAGCCGCTGGGTCGTAGAAAGAAAGACGACCATGAGAGAAATTGGTGGAAATGCCAGTCGATTGAACATGAACAATGGGAAGCGAAGTGAGATGAATAGTAAGTGTTTCGGAAGTTGTGTCGTTCAGTAGAAAGGTTCTCTCAACAGAAGAAGTCTTGCCAAAATCAGCCTTTTCATCGGGAGAAATGGCAACCAGGCAAAAACGATGGTCGGTGGTGTCGCAAAGGATTGGATGTCCTCCGACACGTTCTTCCTCAACCGCAGATAAAAGCAGTTGGTTGTAGGTCTGGCTTCGTGCCACACCTACAACCAACCAAAGAGAGAGCCACATAGCGCAAGCCAAACAACGCATCATTTGAGTTTTTGAGTTTATGAGTATTTAAGTTGGTGAGTTCTCGCTGGTAGTAATTATCATCAACAAATTGGCTACGCCGAGCAAAGATTCACACAAATTATCTCAAAAGAAATGGCATTTTTCACTTTTCGCTTTTCACTTTTTAGTCTCGAACCATTAAGAACTTGGCAACCACTCCTTTCTTGCCTTCCGAATCAGCAGCAAGCACATAGTAGACGCCCGAAGCACAGCGTTTTCCACTGGACAGACGACCATTCCACGTGTATTCACCTCCTACACTCGTGCCTTCGTTGACCAATTTTCCAGCCGCGTTCACAATCTTCACATTGGTGTCGTAGGCAAGACCCGTTACGCTGATATTGCCCGTATAATCAGGACGCACAGGATTCGGATAGACCAGCACATTGTTTTTTTCCAACGTAGCGGCTGGGTCGGTGGCATCGCCATAGTAGGACACGAGTCCTTCATTGGTGGAGATAAACACTTCGCCCGTCTCGCCATTGATTTGGATATCGTAGATGTCGTCGCTGATGAGTGGAGAGTTTTCCTTGGTGAAATGCTCGATGGTTTCGAGTCCGTCAGCACTCACAAGGAACACGCCCGAACCGCTGGTTCCAATCCATTTGCGATTGCCTCCGTCGATGGTGATGCACTTGATAGGCACCTCGCTCAGAAGGTAGTCTGCCAAGTTGGAACCGTCGTTGCGTGGCACTTTCACCTGAGTGAAATAGAAATCGGATTTGAACACGTCAGCTGGCGAGTAAGACACAAACAGACCGCTGTTACATCCTATCCACATATAGCCATCCAAGTCCTCCTTCATGCAAGTGAACAAGGTTGGCGTGTAGGAAGTTCCATCTTGGTTTCTGAAAGTAGTGATGAATTTGTGTGAGAAACCCGATGGGGTGCCAGGATTGTTGTTCGTATTCACAATGACGACTCCTGCTTCATGACCTGAACTGGTAGAACGACGGGAATTGATCCACGCCCATCCTCGTTTGTCAAACACAATGTGGTCGAAGGTTGGATATTTCGTCACTTCCGACATATAGTAAGATGTCCACGTGCCGTTAGACCTCAGAATGCGAACGATGGTGTCGCACTCATTGTTGCACATCCATAGGTTGTTCTGTGAGTCGTAAGACAAACCCGTAATACGAACATAGTAGCCAGGACGACGACCCGTAGGAAGAATAGAAGTGAGTGGAGAATTGTTGTAAGTGTAATTCTTCGTCAGTTTACCGCCCTTGAACTCAAACAACCCCGAACAAGCAGCACTCACAAAGTGGTGCGACGAGTCGTTTCTGTCCTGCACAATATCAGTGACATTGATATACCAATCATCATTGCCCAAGGCTTCTTTAGGTCCTGCCTCATCGAAGTACGACCAAGTGTTGCCCTCATACTTCATCACGGTTCCTTCATAGTGTACTTCGGGATAGTTGAAAGCACCGCCAGTCATGAGCAGTCGCTTGTTGTCTATCATCTTCATCTGATAGGCGTAGTTCCTGCGAGGACTGTCGGGAATGACGGACGCTATCTTCTGCGTGAAGCTGTTGCCACTGAGCGTGTAGCCCATCAGTCCCTTTTCTCCGCAGGCAGCCCAGTAGGTGTTTTGCGAATAACTGAGGTCTTTGATGCTTTGGCTACCCAAGTTCTGTGTACTTCCACTGGCGTCGATGCAATAGAGCGAACCATTCACCCTGTAGAAGAGCTGCCCATTGCACACATAGCACTCGCTTGGCATGGAATTGACAACAGCCGTCGTGGAAAAATCGCTGTTGTTGGTCACTTTCAGCAAGGCATTGGGAGTGACTGCATAAATGCTTCCATTGAAGGTGATGAAATCCCAAACAGGCACCGAACTCAGCAGCTTCCAGTTCTTGCCATCCAGCAGATTGTCGCTCAACTTACCCACAAAGACACCATCGGTCGTCGCAGCATACATATTATTGGCATCCAGCACCACATCGTTAATCATCTGGTTGATGGAGTAGAAGTTTCCGAAAGTGTGATTCTTCAGATTCACCAGCACCACACCCGAATTGGTGGAAACGTAAAGCGTCGTTCCATCGATGCACACATTGTTAATATGCTTATCGCTCAGCGACTTCAATTTCAGGTCGGGCATACTGAAGGATTCGCCATCGGCATCAAGCAGGTCAATGTTTCCGTTCGTATAGACAATGACGAGCTCTTCCGTGGCTTCGCATGGTTCTATGTCGTAGATGCCGTGGTCGCTCAGCGAATTCGCCTTGGTGTAGGTTTCCACACTGGTGTCCTCAGGGTCATAGCTGTATAGTCCACCATCGCTCAACACATAGACACGGTTGTGCAGCGACACCACTTTTTGCGCATCATGATAGGCAGCATAGACGCGCCAATCACCATTGCCAGCCTTCGCGTAGGCAAAGACAAGCAACAAGAGCAGGGAGAAGAAGCTTCGTTTCATCATTGTTTTCTATAGTGAGTTTATTATGAATGAAGAATGAAAAATGAAGAATGAAATATACTCTTTATTTCTTCATTCTACTCCCCTTGCCCTTTGGAGAGGGGTTGGGGTGAGGCTTTTATTATTCTATGCCTTACGGCTGTGTCCGAAGGAACTCAACGAGTTTCACCACAGCACGACCTCTGTGACTGATGCTGTTCTTCTCTTCAGCACTCATTTCAGCAAAGGTCTTTTCGTATCCTTCTGGCACGAAGATTGGGTCATAGCCAAAGCCGCCTTCACCTCGCTTCTCGTCGATGATGTGTCCATCCACCTTTCCTTCGAAGTAATAGTCGGCATTGTCAGTCACAAAGGCAATGACAGTGCAGAAGTCGGCCTTGCGGTTCTGCTGGTTCTGCAATTCGCCGAGCAACTTGTCCATATTCGCCTGAGAGTCATGCCCCACTTCAGAAGCATAACGAGCCGAACGCACTCCTGGCGCACCATTCAAGGCTTCCACTTCCAGTCCCGTATCATCGGCGAAACAGTCGAAACCATAGAATTTCTTCACAAAGTGTGCCTTCTGACTGGCATTCTCGCGGAAGGTCTCGCCTGTCTCAGGAATTTCCTGACGACAACCGATGTCCTCCAAACTGCGCACTTCGAAGTCATCGCCCAGCATGGCACGCACCTCTTCGAGTTTGTGCTGATTATTGGTAGCAAACACGACGGTTCGCTTCGAACTCATTTTTTTCACTTTCATCTTGTCAAATCCTTCGCCATACACACCCTGCACATTTCCCATCGAAACAAAGGCGTATGGGTCGATAAACTTAATCATACGGAAGATATTGATGCTTTCGCGCTTACGTGCCAAGCACACCACCACCTTTCGCTCCGTCTTGGTGTACCAACCCGTTCCGTCGAGCACGGTCACACCTCGACCTGTGGCATTGATGGCATCAGCAATCTTGGAGTAGTTGCGAGAGAAAATCATGAACTGCACCGACTGCCGCTGACGGTTCATCACATAGTCGAGCGTGAAGGCAGAGATGAACAGTGTGGCATAGCCAAACACGAGTCGTTCCACGTCGTGGAACACAAACCAGCAAGAGGAAATGATGATGACATCGCACACCATAATCACATAGCCCAACGACACGTTGCGGTATTTGTTCACGATGGCGGCAATGATATCCGTTCCTCCTGTCGAACCATTATTGAGGAAGCAGATGGCAAGGCCAAGACCCTCAATCACGGCTCCGATGATGCACGACATGAATGCCTGGTTCTTCACGAAAGGACGAGGCAGACCTGTCGCTGGGTCATTTCCCACAATGCGTTGCATCAGCCAAAGGATGAAGGTGAGCATCAGAACAGCGTAGATGGTCTTGATGCAGAATTTCCATCCCAATTCCTTGATGGCGACAATGAGGAACACCACATTTATAATAAGGTATGTGTATTGCACTTCGAATCCATGCCCAGGGTTCATCATGTTGGTGACGAAATAGACAATGGAAGAAACACCCGCTATGCCTCCCGTCGTGATACTGTAGGGAAGCATGAAACAGGTGAGAGCAAAAGCATAGAACACGAGGGCGATCGTAATCATCACGTAGTCGCGAGCCTCAAGTGCTATGTTCCGTGCAAATTCAGGAATGCTGGGTTGCATATTGTTAGTAAGCTTCGGTTTTGCCGAAGCCTTTCTTCATTTAAATTTTCTTCAGTACGATATTCACAATCTTCTTTGGCACCACAATCGTCTTCACGTGCTGGAAGCCTTCCATGTACTTAGCCGACTGTGGATTCTCTAACACAGCCTTTTCGATGGTGGCATTGTCGGCATCCACAGGGAACGACATCTGGAAGCGTGCCTTGCCATTGAAACTGATGGTGAGGTTGATGGCATCTTCTTTCAGGTATTCCTCGTTGCACACTGGCCATTGTGCATCGCAGACAGTGGTGTCGTGTCCGAGTGCCTCCCAAAGTTCTTCTGCGATGTGAGGGCAGAATGGAGCCAACAGCACAACAAAGTTCTCCAGCACTTCCTTGCTCGTGCTCTTCATCTGGTTCAGCTCGTTCAAGCAAATCATGAAGGCAGAGACAGAGGTGTTATAAGAGAAGTTCTCAATGTCCTGCGTAACTTTCTTGATGAGCTTGTGGATGGACTTCAGCTCTTCCTTCGTGCTTTCTGGGTTGTTGCAACGCAGTTTGCCTTCCTTGTCGAAAGCGAACATCCACAGTTTCTTCAAGAAGCGGTGGCAACCGTCGATTCCGTTGGTGTCCCAAGGCTTGCTTGCCTCCACAGGACCGAGGAACATTTCATAAAGACGAAGGGTGTCGGCACCGAAACGCTCCACAATCATGTCAGGGTTCACCACGTTGAACATGGATTTCGACATCTTCTCGATGGCCCAGCCACAGATGTACTTACCGTCTTCGAGAATGAACTCAGCCGTCTCGTATTCTGGTCGCCAAGCCTTGAATGCCTCCACGTCGAGCACATCGTTCTGCACGATGTTCACATCCACATGGATAGGTGTCACATCGTACTCCTTGCTGAGGTTGTAGCTCACAAAAGTATTCGTGTCCTTGATGCGATACACAAAGTTCGAACGACCCTGAATCATACCCTGGTTGATGAGCTTCTGGAATGGTTCTTCCTCGCAGCTGTAGCCGTAGTCGTGAAGCACTTTGTTCCAGAAACGGCTGTAGATGAGGTGACCCGTTGCATGTTCCGTTCCTCCCACGTAGAGGTCAACATGCTTCCAGTAGGTATCTGCCTTCTCGCTCACGAGGGCTGTCTTGTTGTGAGGGTCCATGTAGCGGAGGTAGTAAGCCGAACTACCCGCAAATCCTGGCATAGTGTAGAGTTCGATGGGGAACACTGTCACATTGTCAATCTTCGAGTTCTCCACCACCTGCTTGTTCTGCTCGTCCCAAGCCCATTTCGTAGCGTTGCCGAGTGGCGGTTCACCCGTTTCGGTAGGGAGGAACTTATCCACTTCTGGCAGGAGCAAAGGCAAGCACTCCGATGGAATCATCTGAGGGATGCCGTTCTTGTAATACACAGGGAATGGCTCACCCCAATAACGCTGACGAGAGAAGATGGCATCGCGCAAGCGGTAGTTCACCTTCACGCGTCCCAACTTGTGGGATTCCACGTATTCCTTCGTGGCAGCGATGGCTTCCTTGATGGTCAAGCCATTGAGGGAGAAATCAATATATGGAGTCACGCCTGGACGTGGACTGTTCATCACAATACCTTCCTTCGCATCGTAGCTCTCTTCGCTCACGTCGGCACCCTCGATGAGCGGAATGATAGGAAGGTTGAAGTGCTTGGCAAAGGCATAGTCGCGTGAGTCGTGAGCAGGAACAGCCATGATAGCACCCGTTCCATAACCTGCCAGCACGTAGTCGCTCACCCAGATTGGGTTCTTCTCGCCAGTGAATGGGTTGATGGCATAGCTGCCCGTGAACACACCCGTCACCTTCTTGTCAATCATGCGCTCGCGTTCCGTGCGCTTCTTCACCTGTTCCAGATAGGCATCCACCTCCGCCTTCTGCTCAGGCGTAGTCAGTTCTGCTACGAGTTCGCTCTCTGGAGCCAACACCATGAACGTCACTCCGAACATCGTATCTGCACGGGTGGTGAAGATGGTGAAATGCTTGTCGGAATCAGCCACATAGAACTCCACTTCCGTTCCTTCCGAGCGACCAATCCAGTTGCGCTGGGTTTCCTTCAGACTCTCCGTCCACTGAATCGTGTCGAGTCCGTCGAGCAGACGCTGCGAGTAGGCACTCACACGGAGGCACCACTGGCGCATCTTCTTCTGCACAACAGGATAACCGCCTCGCACCGACACACCATCAACAACCTCATCATTGGCAAGCACCGTGCCAAGCTGAGGGCACCAGTTCACCATTGTCTCACCCAAGAAAGCAATGCGCCAGTTCATCAGCGTGTCGCTCTTCTGCTTCTCGTCCATTGCGTTCCATTCAGCAGCCGTCAGCGTGAGTTCTTCCGAACCAGCGGCATTCAGTCCCTCAGTGCCTTTCTCTTCGAGGTGCTTCACCAACTTGTCGATAGGCTGAGCCTTCTGCAAGTCGTTGTCGTAGTAGCTTTCGTACATGAGTTGGAAAGCCCACTGCGTCCAGTGATAGTAGTCAGGGTCGCAGGTGCGCACCTCGCGATCCCAGTCGAAGCAGAAACCAATCTTGTCGAGCTGTTCGCGATAGTGGTCGATATTCTGGAAAGTAGTGATTTCAGGATGCTGACCAGTCTGGATGGCATACTGCTCTGCTGGCAGTCCGTAGGCATCGTAGCCCATCGGGTTCAGCACATTGAAACCCTGCAAACGCTTGTAGCGTGCATAGATGTCGCTTGCTATGTATCCCAGCGGATGTCCCACGTGCAGTCCTGCGCCCGATGGATAAGGGAACATGTTCAGCACATAGAACTTCTGCTTGTTCTCGTCTTCAACAACGTGGTAAGTCTTCTGCTCCACCCAGCGTTGCTGCCATTTCTTCTCAATCTCTTTGAAATTGTATTCCATATCTTTTATTATAACGAATTTTCCACTTGCTAATTATGTGAGTCATCAGAATTATTTGTAGAAAACACGCCAAAACAGCATAGCAAAAGACCTCTCTTGCCATGCCGCAACCGTTTCCACAAAAATTCTCTGCAAAGATAGCGCAAAATCAGCGCATAAAAAAATTATCATTCAAATTTTTGATTTTCAGCCCCATACTTCCCATCAACCCCATCCCGCCCATTAACCCCATCCCGCCCATCATCAACAAAAGAAGCCCCCAGCACATCTTCTTTGCTGGGAGCTTCAAAATTTAATTAGGAGTTAGAAGTGAGAAAATCATTCCTCACTCCTAATCATTCGCAAACATTACTTCACGAGCACCTTCTGGATAGTGCCATTGCTCAAGCGAACAATGTTCACACCCTTCTGCAGGCGGCTTACGCGAGTACCAGATACAGTGTAGATAGCCTCAACAGGAGTGTTGATGCCAACGCCATCGATAGCAACAGCGTCACCACTGTCTTCCTTCTTGCTGTCTGTACCGAAGTAGAGCAGATGCCAGTTGTCGAATGCACACCAGTTGTCGCCAGTGAGAGCCTTCAGACCAATGACAACATCGCTTGTCTCTGCGAGTGTGAATGTCAGCGTGTTGAGGTAGAGAGTCGTCTCGTTGCCATCCTCGTCATACTCAGCGTTCAGATATTCGTGAGCCGTTGAGAGGTTCTGAGGAGTGTAAACATTGATTGCCTGTTCAGCTTCGTCCTTTTCGCCAGTGTCGATAGTTGACCAGTTGTCACCAAGCCACTGCGAGTTCTGAGCGCCTTCTGCAATCATGCAGAGAGTCTCTGAATATGTCTTCTCGCCAACTGTTGCATAGAGGTAAGCATTCTGGTAAGAAGCCTTCTCGCCTGCCTTCCAAGCATCGTAGTCTGCCTGAGGGCCCTGAGCTGGCTTACGGTTGAATGCCTGAACTGAGAGCTGGAATGTACCTGCTGGGAGGTGGAGAGTCTGGTGGATGTCGAATGCCTGGTTGTAGATTTCAGGAGTACCGCTGCTGTAACCGCCAGGAGCTGTACCTGCCCAACCATTGTTGTTGCCATCCTCGAAGTCTGGGTTCGTGATGAGAGCCGTGTAGTCGAGAGGATTTTCATCCGAAGCCTCGCCGTTAGGCATCTTCAGGTCAGCAGTGAGAGCAACAGCCTTTTCTGTGAGAGCAACGATTTCCTCTGTGGTGAGGTCTGCGTAGTTGTTGAACGTCTCCTCTTCTTCGCTGAATTTTTGGAGAGCCTGGATGTTTGCCTCAGCATCGCTTGCAGCAATCATCAGATCATCATAAGCAGCCTTGTAAGCATCACAAGCAGCCTTGTTTGCCTTAGCAGCTGTGAGCGCATTGTTAGTTTCCTGGAGAACCTCCCAAAGAGCATCAGCATCTGCGCTGCCAATCAAGCCCTGTGCCTTGTCGAGCACCTTAGTAGCCTCGTCAACAACAGGCTGAGTCATGTCCGAACTGTTCTCGTTCAAGTAGTTTTCAAGTTCAGTCACGTAAGTAGGAAGAATCTCATTGATAGCCTCAGCATCCTTACCAACGTATGTGAGCTTGAAGCCAGAGAAGAGGAACCAGTGAACCTTCTGACCGTCAGAAGTGATACCAATCTTCATGTCTTCGCCATCACCAACAAGTCCGTAAGTGGAAACACCGTAGCGACCAGCGCGGAATGCGTAAGCAGCACCAATCATACAGTTAGGAACATAACCCGAAACAGCCTCGCCAGCAGCATTGTAGCCACTTGCCAGATAGTCGTAACCAGTTGTCCAAGTGTTCGATGGCCAGTATGGTTCGTCAGTCATGTCGAGGTAGCAGTTCACGTGGTCAACAGCCTGATCCTCTGGTATCACATCGTTCATGATGTTCTGAACAGTAGAACGGAAGTTGTTCATGTAGAGCCAGCAGTTGATGTCCTCTGTACCGTCGTAGCCACCATTGGCAGCAGGGCGAACGAATGCGTGAGTCTCAATCTTGTAGAGACCAGCAGGAGCACCCTTCACCGTCTGATAGAAGTCAACCGTTGTGTCGTAACGCTCTGCACACATATAGTCGCTCAAACCACCGAGGGCAGCCGAACCTGTCCAGCCTGTAGTAGAGTAAGAACCTGTGTTGCTACCGAATGCAGGGTTGGTGAGCATGTCGGTGCAGTCAGTACCAGGAACAAGACTGTGAGCAACAGCAGAAGAATAGAGAGAGTCAACCGTAGAGATATAAGCGTTGATTTCCTCCGTGTTCAGAGGATATTCGCCGTTCTCAATCTTCTCCTGGAGCACGAGAGCGATAGGAGTTGGGTATTCAGGATGTTCAGCCGTGAAGTCAGCACCATCCTCCTCGTTGTCAATCTGCATGAAGTCGGAGAATGCATCCCATTCCTCACCAGCAAGATCAGTGTGAGAGTCAAGGTTTGCTTCCCATTCGCCAATCTTCTTAGCGATTTTCTCGTAAGCAGCCACATTGTCCTTCACTGCCTTCTCAGCAGCGTCTGCAGCAGCAGCGGCAGCCTTGATTTCATCCTTAGCAGTAGCAGCGTCGAATGCATCAACAGCAGCGTTGTAAGCATCAATCAGAGCAACTTGTGCAGCGATGGTGTCAGCACTCATTCTGTCGTACTTGTAACCAGCCTTGAACAGCTTCAAAGCATTCTCTTCGCAGTTCTCGTTACCGTAGTAAGTGAGACTGGTGTTCTTGAAAGCAAGCCAGTTAAAGTTAGCGTTCTTGATGTCGAAACCAAGTTCCACATCGCCAGCCTCAGTCAAGATAGCAATGATGCTGAAGTAGTTCTTCGACCAGAGCACACTCTTCGAACCCGAATAGTAGAGGTCAACTTCGTCCTGAAGGTTGATGCTGTCGTTGCCGAAGAACATCTTGATGCCTTCGAACGACTTCAGCTGTTCTGCCTCGCTATAAACGCGGGCATCCACAGTGAACTTGTAGAGACCTGGAGCAAGGTTTGGAAGTTTCTGATAAATCTTCTGGTCGGAAAGAATACCGCCCGAACCAGTCCAGTGC
>OCVV012835579.1_pt1 | contig 28178 bp, 45 predicted proteins | sample 1539721 | NCBI WGS metagenome assembly OCVV01 (sample SAMN02144230, study PRJEB22623) | gut metagenome | biome: sheep rumen | host: Ovis aries | place: New Zealand | reverse complement strand
GTCTTACGATATCCGAGGTCAATGACGGTCTGCCGTACATCGACGACGAGACAGCTATTTCAAGATATGGCATCATAATGGGTACTGTTATCTTCGATGATATCACAGTTTCATCAAATCTTAAGCAGCTAGGGCAGGAGTACCTCACAAATAATAACAGGGTCAAGAAAGGCTATGCCGCACAGGTGCTTGATCTGTCTCTCCTTAATGAGCAGCTTGACTCTCAGCTCTGTATCAGAGCAGGCAATACTTACCACTTTAAACATGATATCATTGGACTCGACGAGGACCTCAGAGTGATGAAGTGCTCCACTGATATATTCAAACCGTATAAGCCTGAGGTACAGATTGGTGACAAAGCGGAGAGCATTACCTCTATCGCTACCAGGACGGCAAGCCTCATCGAATACGAGCTGCCGAAGCAGCGCAATGAAATACTTCAAGCGGCTAAGGACAGGACGTCGGCTCTGCTTAATACTGCCACTAAAGGTTATATATACATCGACAACGATAACGGAGAGCTACTTATCATGGACACTCCGAATAAAGAAACGGCAACCAAGGTCTGGCGCTGGAACTCAGGCGGATTTGCATACAGTGATCAGGGATATGATGACGGCTATTTTGTAGGTCTTACAAGAGATGGCGGCATCATAGCTGACAGGATCACATCAGGGACGCTCACAGGGCTTGAGATAAAAAACGGCAATGGCTTCCATGTTGATCCAAACGGCATTGTTACAGCTAAAGCCATTGACATCAACAACGGCAATGGAGCTTTTCATGTATTTCCGAATGGAGCTGTAACGGCAACGGCAATAGACATCAACAATGGCAGCGGCACTTTTCATGTTTCTCCTAACGGTACTGTAAGTGCTTCGGCAATCAACATAACAGGTGGCAGCATAAACATTGAGACCAACTCTGAGTCTTTTGACGTTATATCACTAAGCCACCACTCTGATCAGTACAATACGGACTGGATACATACGATATCACCACTTGAGTGGAAGCTTGAAAACACCGACATAGACTGTAAGGTAGTCGCTCAGGCAGGAGCAATTAACTTCTACAGTGGCAGCACAATAACAGCAGAGATACAGAGCGATACAGGCGATGTGCTCTGTCATGATGTGAGAATGGGGAACAGTCAAGGCGGTTTTGGTTCACTCAGAGCTGAGCTTGACGGTATATGGGCTGTAATAATGGGTAATTAAGGAGGCTGACATAAATGAAGTTTTATGAAGAACTTAATGATATGGAATTTGCAGTTGGCGACACGCTGCCTGTTTTTAATATTACAGTTGAAATAGAAGATGGTACCTCGCTTGAAGACAGCCGTATGATATTAACAATATCTTCAACCGCAAGTCCAGATGATGCAATAATTGAAAAAGAATGCATCACAACAAGTGAAGGATTTAAAGTCAGATTGACATCAGAGGATACTATTAAGCTAGTTGAAGGGACTTACTATCTATTCTTTCACTTTATAGACTCTGAAGAAAATATATATAAAAAGCTGGCGTGTAGTTTATATGTTAGATCATCTCCGAAGGTGGTGTGACATGAAACTGGATTTTTCTATAAGTGCAGAGAGGAATATACGATATCGATTTCCTAAGCACTTGAAAATCGAAGCTATGATAGATACTATAGCGGTTCCGAGCAGAATTGGGGAAATAACAGGAACTTTGCCTATAACATTTAAATCTAACGGCACCTCACTCCTCGACTGGCGTATAAAGGGCGCAGCAGGAGGTGTGGGCAGAGTGGGTACAAACAAGCTGAACTACAAGCCCATAGCTCGGGGCTCGGGACCCGGCGGCACATACACTGACAGCGGCACCATTGCAGGTGTTGCAATGAACGCCGTCAGTATCCCCGACGGAGCACCTGCCGACTCCGACCATCAGTGCTGGTATATGCTCCGTGCAAATATCAACGAGGGCGGCAACTGGGTGGACGATTACAGAAGTCCCACCTATGCCAACTGCAACTGGTATGCCAAGCTTACGGCAGGCACATACAAGCTCATTGCAGAGTGTGCAAATCCCTACAGCAGAACCGTCCGAGTGCCTAATCTTGACAGTATATACCGCAACGACAGCGTATTGCCGGGGAACCATATCCCCAGATACGACCTTGTGGACAGCAGCGGAAATATACTAATCGAGGTTACATGGGAGAACTTCTTCGGAAGCGGAAATCAGCGGAGATGGACCCGAAAAGAGTCCGTATTCACAGTGACCGAGGATACCGACGTGGGCGTATTCTCGAAGATGTTCCAGTATGACAGTTCCTATGCTGTTGATAATATCACGCCCTATCTTGTATTCCGCTACATGATAGTGCCTGCGGACACACCGACATCGCAGTTCAGCGTCACTCTGCCAATATCGGGCGAACCCGAGATAACGGGCGAGAGCTGCTGGGTGCCCTATAAGGTAACTCTGCCGCTTACGGTAAGTAGTGGGGAATTGTCAAAAACGGTTATTATAGATCTTGGAACAGAGTTCCTTGGCGAGAATGACTTCATAAGTTTTGAGACTACATCTGAACTCATTCCAACATTCGGAAGTATTAATACTCTTAATGTTGATAGTTCAATTCCTCCATCAGAGGTATATATAAAATATACAAAGCTTAGGAGGGTACATCAGTGGATAGCTTTGAGATCAAATACTTGGAGCGAAGAAAAAACAAAAACATGGGAGGAAATAAAATATGGCGGCATTGACACCTAATTATAAATTTCGACTGCCATCGGACGATGAACTGGCTGACCAGAATGTTTTCAACGATAATTTCCGTATAATCGACACCGCACTCCACGCGCATGACGAGGATATCGCAGAAGCCGATACCGCCGAAGCCGCCGACCGTGCCGCACTTGCTGAGCTTATCGACGGCGGTGGAAAAAACCGTCTGCCGATAACATCTGTTGATAGTCTCAAGCAGCTGAATACCTATGGTACATGGGAGAACAATGTCTACACTCACTCAAGCGGAGTCGTATTCACAGTCAACGATGATATGTCAATCACAGCAAACGGCACAGCTTCGGGAGCAAATGCAGTTTTCATTCTTTCAATGCGGGGAGGCTTCTCAATTGAGGCAGGCAACTGGATCCTCTCGGGCTGCCCGTCAGGCGGCTCAACATCAACGTACAACATCACTATCGCGGGTACGACGTCCGACACAGGTACGACGGGAAGATTTACTTCGTGTAGCAAGGTACTTGTAAGAATATATGTCATAAGTGGCACGACAGTAGACAACCTTACGTTCAAGCCGATGGTCTGCTCGAAAGCCGCATGGGATATCTCACAGGCATATCAGCCTTACCGTCCGAGCTATGCCGAGCTCTACGCGATGGTGCAGGAGCTTCAGGGCGGCAGCAGTCTCAACAGCGTGCAGTCAGCTGCACAGCTGACAAGTATAGATGCAGATAGTTAAGGAGGAAAATATAATGCAGTACATTATTATGCTTACTATTGTCTTGGGACTGGCAGTCTCAGACTTCATAACCGGAATCATCAAAGGGTATGTCACAGGCACTTTAAGCAGCTCAAAGATGCGTAAAGGTGGTCTCAATAAGATAGTCGAACTTATCGTCATGGCTACAACCTGCGGCTTGGAGATCGGTATCAATGCACTCGGTAAGTACTATGCCGCAAATCAGCTTGCAAAGGTCACAGGTACTGTTGCGGCTATCGTAGTGTTCGGGTACATAGTAATAATGGAGCTCATAAGCATACTTGAAAACTACGCTGAGATCAATCCACAGTCCGCAGGTTGGATAAGAAAGCTGCTCAAGCGGCTGAAAAATGTTCAGGAATATGAAAAGGAGGAAGGAAAACATGACACTGAAAGGAATTGACGTATCCCTGCATCAGGGCAGCATTGACTGGAATACGGTCAAGAATGTTGAAAAGATAGACTTTGCTATCATGCAAGCGGGCTATGGAAGGCTTGCCACACAGAAGGATCCTCAGTTCGAGCGGAACTATTCTGAGTGCAAGAGACTCGGAATACCTTGTGGCTGCTATTGGTACAGCTACGCCGTGACAGCAGAGGAGGCAAAACTGGAAGCCGCTGCCTGCCTTGAAGTAATCAAAGGCAAGAAATTCGAGTATCCCATATACTTTGACATTGAGGAGAAAAGACAGCAGCTCGGCATGGGAAAAGTCACGGAAATAGTTAAAACCTTCTGTGAAGCCCTGGAGGCTGCCGGCTACTGGGTAGGCATTTACTCCTTCAAGTTCTTCCTCGAGACGTACATCGACAAGACAACGCGGACAAGGTATGCAGTCTGGCTTGCCCACTACATCAGAGAGACGAACTACAAGGATCCATACGGAATATGGCAGTATTCCGTTGCTGGCAATAAGGATAATGATATCGTCGGAAAAAAGAAAGTCGCAGGAGTTAACGCTGAATGTGATCTTGATTACTGTTACATCGACTATCCTACAGCCATCAAGGCCGCAGGGAAGAATGGATATGCTGCCGAGGTATCAAAACCGACTGAACCCAAGAAGCCAGTCAAAACCGTCGAAGCGATACTTGAAGTAGAGGGACACAAATACAGCGGTCTTCTGGAAGAACTGTAAAATACAGCCCCGGGGAGAGTTTCCTCGGGGCTGTATTTTTATGCCTGTAATATGCCTGTAAAAAAGTGATTATAGTGCTATTTTACGAAGAAAAAGGTTAAATAATCCTTAAATGACAATATGATGATATAGCTGAAAATGGCGAAACACCGCCTTGTATTCTCTTACATTCAGCGGTGTTTCTGTTCAATTGCCTGTAAAATTGCCTGTAAAATCAGCGTTTGATCTTACTCATTTCTTCAATCAGTTTGGCAATATCCTGATGTATGTACACTTCCGCAGTTGTGGAATAATTAGCGTGTCCGATGATCTTCTGCAAGCTCTCAGGCTTGATACCTGATGCCGAGCTGAGAGATGCAAAGGTGTGACGAGTACAGTGAGGCGTGAGTCCTTCGGGAGCTATATCCGATGCACTCAGAGCTGCATCGAAAATGTCCTCGCGGAAGCGCTGATGACTCATAGGAAAGAGCCTGCCGCTGCCAATCTCGGAGCACCATTGCCGCAGGAAAGTCTTTAGCTCCGGTATGCTCGGAGGTATCGGGACGATACGGTTCTTGCCTGCCTCGGTCTTTTCGCCGCCGATAATGTATCCATCGGAGAGATGAACGTCCTCGACTCTGAGGGCAAGCACTTCACCGATACGAAATCCTGTGTAGATCATAAAGAGAACAGCCTGCACAGGCTTCTGATCGGAACACTTCCAGAGGGACGCAATCTCCTCGGCTGTGAAGATGCGCTTCTCTTTCTTTTCAAATTTTGGCACCTTCACGAATTCAGCATAGTTTTTGACAACGATGTCATTCTCCATTGCAAACTTGCAGAGCATGACAGCCATAGCCTTGATGATCTCAGCCGAGCTCTTGGAAGTCGCTGAGTTTACTATCTCTTGTATGTGTGCTGTTCTGAGCTCCCTCACAGGCAAATCCTGCACGTTTTTGAAGCGTTTCCACATGGAGGAATACAACTTGACCGCTGAGTATGAAACGCTGTTAAAATGAATTTTAGACCACATTTCGTAGATGTCGGCGAGCGTCGCATTGTAGAGCTCAGGGCGGCCGTTCTTATTGAATTCTTCCAGCGCTGCACGAGCTTCGTTCCTGGTTGCATAGCAGCCGATGTACTGCCTGCCCTGTCCATATCTGCTGGACGGAGCGAAAGCAAGCCACGGCTTCTTATAGCGCTTATCCTGATAGATCGTACCGGAGCCGCGTTCACGCTTATGGTACTTCACCTTTTTGTCTTCCGTCTGCTTCTTGCCGCAGTAATTGCAGTATGCAGAGCTGTCGGCAATGTCCTTGCCACATTTGATACACAACATATTTCAATCCACCTTCCTAAAATTTGACATTTCAAGAAGGACGTGCTATAATTACCATTGCAGAGATGTGTGTAATAGCACGTCCGTATCCCTCGTTGGTGTTCCAGCACCGACGGGGGATTTTTTATTTGTTTTTCTTGAAAAAAGCAATGTTGATAGTTGCAGCATTTTCATGCTTCTTCTTGCTGAAAGAAGAAATCCTTGCTTCAACCTTATCATTACTTTTTAGACTTTTTACAATATGTTTAAAAGCACGTTCATCATCAATATATCCAAAGATTTTCCTTTGCGGTACAAGTAGCAGGGAGATGCTTTCGTTTGTGTATTTATCAGCAGGATTATAAATGAGCACCAGTCTACTACCTACTTTGGTCCCTTCTGGAATAATTGAGTTCCTTTGGACATTTATTTCCTTGTATAAATCTATGAGCTTATATCCTTCAATAGGATCATCGACTGATTTAGGCTTTTCACCTTTCAAGAAATCAAACATTCCCATATAATGCAACTCCTTACTCGACTACCTCAGCTATGCCGATTACGCTGCCTTTACATTCAATATTACCGTCCTCGGGGAAAATATTTTCATACTCGGGGTTGCGAGATATTATGCAACCATCACCAGCCTCTTTGATGTAGCCTTTTCCGTTTTGAATGAATAGACCAACCTGCCCAACAGGAATTTCAGAAGCGAGAGCAATATAAACGATATCACCGTCATGATAGTCTGGCTCCATACTTGCTCCTTCGACTTCAACAGCGAAATCGGCCTTGCGCGCTTCGGGAGTATCAATAACGTCAATTGATTTCCACTGATCTGGATCATTAAGATCAAAGCCTGTTCCAGCTGACACTTTATTTTCACTCAGTCTGCGGAATGTATAAATTGAATGATCATCTTCACAGCGTTTCGCTTCAATATCTAAAATATTATCAACAGCTTCTTTACCGTACTCGTCGAGAGTGCGGTATTTTTTTATGTGCTTTTTTTCAGAAGATGAAACTGCAAACTCTTCTGTACAATTAAGGTAGTCCTCATATAAGTAATTTGCATCACACTGAAGAACATCAAATAACTTTAAAAGAATTGTTTCTTTAGGCGAACTAACATTGGTTTCATAGTTGCTGACAGCACTTTTACCTACCCCAAGTAAGCCGGCGAGTTGCTCTTGAGAGAGTCCTAATTCCTCTCTTCGTTCTTTTATTTTCTTTCCTATCATCATCGCACCTCCTTTTTTGAATTATATCATAATTATGTATCGAAATCAAGAAAAATGTACTCTTTTTCAGAAAGTTAAAGTAAATTGAGCGATATGCACAAATGAAAGCGATTATCTTCGTGTAGATTTATGTCAAGAAAAATACACTTTTGTCTTGACAGTTCAAGAAACTTGTGCTAAAATAAGATTATTCAAGAAAATTGTACAACAACAAGAAAAATGAACGGAGGTGATAATTTGAAAGGCAACCCTAATTTTACTGATAATGTTAGAAGCATTATTGATGAGCGCGGTTTTAAACATAAAGCCGTTGCTGAAAAGGCTGGCTTATCCGCTAAGCAGTTCAGTGATATCTTGAACGGCAGAAGAAGCGTTGATGCCACAGAGCTTTGGAATATTGCTAATGCCCTTGGTGTTACGCCTAACGATCTTTTCGGCATTGAAACTAAATGAAAGGAGCATGAACTATGGCAAAAATAATGGTTGTTATCGGCATCAGAGAAGCCGCTAAGATACTGCGTGAGAACGGTATGCAGATATCCGACGGCGACCTCAGAGCAGGCATAGAACAGCGTGTATACCCATTCGGTGACGCTGTTGTAGTGACATCTAAGCCTGTTTTCCATGTGTATCTGCCGCTGCTCATGCAGTGGATAGCAGAGCGCTCCGAGGAGGTTGCCAATGGATAAGATCGACTTACTCGGCAGAACACTTATTGTAATTCTCTCTTGTTTTGAGCTTTACTGTATGCATAGGCTTCGCCTTGAGCTGCGAAGAAAATCTCAGGAAAAGTCAGATGCGAGGAGAGAAGCACTGAGACCAGGATCATACCAAAAGGTGCGCGAAAACTGGACTGTATTCCGTAACAGGCGCGATCTTTGGAACTATCTACAGAAATGAGGTGAGATATATGCAGATGACAAACGATGAGATCGTAATGCGGTACAAGCAGGCTAAGAGCAAGGGAGACCAGGTGCAGATACTTGCGGAGCTGAACGACTGCCCTGTGGAACGGATAATCGGCATACTGACTTCCGCAGGCATTGATAACCGCAACTTCAACAGGCTTAGAGCTAAGCTTGAAAAACATGAGCCGCAGAAGGAGCAGGCAGAAGTCGAGGAACAGCCTGAGGCTGATGAACTGCCACCAATGGACCGCAGATTTCCTGTTGAAGTCGCAAAGGAGCTATCTAAGACTATTGAGAAAACTAAGCAGGAAAGCTATTACTGTGAGGAACTCTTTGAGCCGATACGGAAAGAGGTAGCTGCTCTTATGGACAAGCGCCGCAGCATATATGCAGAGCTGTGTAATGTAGACGCTGAGCTCGCTAAGTACGTCGAGTTCTTCAGCGCACAGATGTTACAGATTGATACTCTCAGGAAGGACGGTGATGATAATGAATGCAATCAGAATTGACAGGCGTGGCATAGTTGAGCTGAATATAGCCAATACACTTGAAGCTCTGCAAGCTGAAGTTCAAGGGTATATAGAGACAGTAACGCTTGTGCCTGATGAAGCGGTGATGATTGTCAATGAGGAAGGACGACTTCATCAGCTGCCGCCGAACATTATAGCTTCCGCTATCGCAGGCATCAAGATCGTTGGACCTGCAATTGTTGTTGGTGTAGACGGTGACGAGTTTACTGATATACCGTCGGAAGTGGCACGGCACATCAAGATCAGGTTCGGAGGCTAAAGATGAAAGTAAACGAAAATTATTCAGACGGACTCGGACGCAGTTGCTTGGTGTTCTCAGGTGTAAGAAAGTTTTCAGATATTTATGACTGGCTTTTTGAACACTATAACGGATATAAGTTCTGTATTGTCCTTGATTGCAGTTTAAGTGAATATCCCGAGCCGGATAGCAAGATATATGTGCACTTTATGGACGACCTTCAGGAGGAGGTTAATCTTGAAGCAGGATATATTCGCGGCAAAGACGGAAAGTCTTTTGTCCACAGATAAAGAAAAAAGCTCCCCGAAGGGAGCAAGTGAAACGACATATATAGTTTAACACAGGTACATTGTACCACAGAAAAGGAGAAATGTCAAATGATAGAAATAAAAGTAACTCACGGAAGGGCAGAGACCTCAGCTTCTGGCTCTCCCCTTGAGATAGCTTCAGAAGCAGCAATTACGTTAGACACGTTGGTCGGACTCGTCTCGAAAGTGATGAAGATCCCATACGATATAGCACGCGAAATGTTGCTTTCCGTATCTGACCGACAGAGAGGTGGGAAAAAATGATGGAGATAACTCTCACAGATATGGACGGTATAAACTTCCAGATTGCCGTCGCAGCAGTAAAAGAGTTTCATGCTCGCGGAGATCATACAGAGGTCAGGCTCTTTGACGGCAGTAGGTTCAACGTCCGCGAGGCTCCTGCGGAGATACTTAACAAGATCTCGGAGGTAAGTGACAATGAAGTGGATTGAACAGCTTGACTTTGAAGTCAAGACATATAATCGGCTGAGAAAGGCAGGTATCAGCACTACCGATGATCTGATTGAAGCCCTGTACAGCAGAGAGCCGAAGATCTCAGCACCTGATGCAAAGAAGTGCGAAGCGGCTTTGAAAGATGCAGGTATCATCAAGTATATGCGCGGTGACTACGTTACAGAGGAAGACATTGAGCCTGAGCCGCTGACATGGGACGAGCTTCACGACTATATCGGCAAGCTTGTTGTGTTTGATTGCAGTACAGAGTCACACAGGTGGCTCAAAGTCAACTGGATATATGATATCCAGGACGACGGCGAGGGTACTGCTATCTGCTCGGACGGTGGCAAAAGCTACAGTTATATTCGCCGCAGCACAGTCAACGGCGGTTTCAAGCAAGATCCCGAATATCTTAAAAGGCATGAACACTTAAAAAATGCAGGGCGAATGTTTGCTCTGAAATCAAAGGAGGTAAAAACAGTGCCAGAGACACAGGTAATGTCTGCGGACTACACAAAGGCGGTATCGCTTACAAGGAAGATCAAGGCGAACGCTGCCGCAGCCCAGGAGTCTCTCTGGGAGGTCTGCAAGGGACTGAAAGAAATGCACGACGGCAAGCTCTATAAGGAGCTTGGTTATCAGAATTTTGAGGAATACAGCGAGAATGAAGTAGGTATCAAGCGTAAGCAGGCTCATAAATACATATCAATTGCAGGTGTAGAAAATGTCCAGTCGACTACCCATTTTGAACAGCTCGGTACTGAAAAATTATATCTTCTTTCTCGCTTGGACGAGCCTCAGCGTGAGGAAATACAGCAGAATGTGGACGTTGAGTCCGTAACAGTCAAGGAACTGAAAGACCAGATAACCGCATTACAGAAAGACAATAAGAGCCTTGCCGAAGATAGGCAGCGCGAGGGCTTACGCGCGGACAGGCTTGCCCGTGAAGCCAGAGAAAAGGATAATCAAATTGAGTCTCTTGTCGCTGATAACGACGAAGCAAAGGATACGATCAAGAGCCTTGAACAGCAGATAGAGGAGCTTGAAGACCGTCCTGTGGAAGTCGCTGTGCAGGCTAATGATGCAGAGATAGGCAAGCTTACAGCTCAGTTCCAGGAAGAGCTTGCAAAGCGTGACAAGGACACCGAGCGCAGGCTCAATGAACAGTTGCAGCGTCACAAGGAAGAGCTTCGCAAGCAGCGCGAACAGCTTGAAAAGGCAGCTGAGGAAGCTGACGTTGAGGTAGAGGACGAGATCAGAGAAAAAGCTGAGCTTGAAATGCACATCAAGTTTGTGACCGATGCCATGAGGAAGCTTGCACACTGGCTCTTCGCCAATGATCCTGTCGGCGAAAACGGCTATCGCCATTACGCCGCAAAGAAAATAGAGGAAGTTTCAAAGATAATCACTAAGGAGGAAGAATAATATGCCGCGTTTATTCGATATTTCTGCTGAGTTCTCTCAGCTTTTTGACCAGTACGACAATATACAGGAAATGGAGTTTGACTGCAACGACAACGGCGAACCTGTTGACGCTGAGGGCAACGTCATTGATCCCGAGACCTTCCGCGCTGATATGTTGCAGGCGTGGTTCGATACCCTTGAGGGCATCGAGGGAGAGTTCGAGACAAAAGCCGAGAATGTGGCTCAGTATATCAAGTCGCTGAAAGCTATGGAAGCGGACATCAAAGAGGAAGAGAGGAAACTCAACCGTCGCCGCAAGACCTATGAGCGCAAGATCGAGAATATGACCACATACCTCAAAAACTGCATGACAATGATGAACCTCAAAAAGGTAGAGACACCAAAAGCGAAAATATCGATCAAGAACAATGCTCCATCCCTTGTCATTAACGACGAAGGAAAGTTCATTGATATGCTCCAGGATAACGGCAGAGACGATCTGCTCAGATACACAGCTCCTGCTATTGATAAGACAGCAGTCAAGAACCTTATCAAGAGCGGAGAACAGTTTGAGGGTGCTTGCCTTGAAGCAAGTCAGTCATTGATTATAGGATAAGGGGGATAATATGGCAACAAATCTTGATATATATAACATCGTAAGAACACCGCCGAAGGAAGCACTCAAAACGATACAGGCAGGCCGTCTCAAAGGCAAGAGTGACATCAATCCTATGTGGCGCATAAAGACACTCACAGAGGTATTCGGACCGTGCGGCATAGGCTGGAAGTACACCATAACAAAGCAGTGGACGGAGATAGGCGGTAATGGTGAGATCGCTGCATTCGTAAACATCGACCTTTATATCAAGGACGGTGACAAGTGGAGTGATCCTATTCCCGGAACTGGCGGCAGCTCCTTTGTCGCAAACGAGAAAAGCGGACCTTATGTCAACGACGAGTGCTACAAAATGGCACTTACCGATGCTATCAGCGTATCATGCAAGGCTCTCGGCTTCGCCGCTGATGTCTACTGGGAGTTGGACCGCACTAAGTATGATGTGACCTCACAGCAGTCAAATTCCAAGACTAAGGAGCCTAAGGAATACAAGTGCTGCGACTGCGGCAAGAAGTTTGAAGGCTTCACAGGCAAGGACGGCAAACAGTACACAGGTGCACAGGCATATCACATAAGTGAAAAGATGAATACAGACGGAAAAGCTCGCTGCGGTGAGTGTATGAAGAAAGCAGGCACAAGAAAGGAGCCTCAGAAATGAACAAGGTAATATTAGTAGGAAGACTTACAGCAGACCCCGAGCTCAGGCAGACACAGAGCGGCATATCCTCATGCCGCTTCACTGTTGCCATTGACAGAAAATTTGCGGATAAAGAGACAGGTGAGCGGAAAGCGGACTTTGTCGGCTGCATAGCATGGCAGAGAACCGCAGAATTCGTTGCCGAATACTTCAGTAAGGGCAAGCTCATCGCTGTTGAGGGTGAGCTGAGAAATAATAATTATCAGGACAAGAACCACTCCGACGTAACGCACTACACTATGGACGTTAATGTCAACAATGTTGAATTCGTAGGCGGCAAGAATGAAAGTGGCGGCAACAGCGGCGGTTATCAGAACGGCGGCGGCTACGGCGCTCCCCAGAACAATTACAATAACAGTTATTCTGCTCCTCCTCAGCAGGCAGCTCCACAGCGACCGAATGATATAACCTACGGTGAACTTAGCGATTATGAGGAGATACTCAGCGACGGCGATGTACCGTTTTAATAATATCAACCTTCGGTGCAAAATTTGCAGTATTCAACGGTTTTCGTTTGAACGGCAGACTTTTTCAGCTCATAGGTGAAGGAAGGTGATATTATCTACACACTAACAGAACAGGAAGCAATGAAGCTGGACTTTGAGCCGAACGGTCTTGCAGAACTCGTAATGCACATGGCAGACCACAGCGGCTCTCAGGAACAGCTGACAAGCAACCTCACTACACTGCGGTCTGCCGCTATCCGTACAGGCAATAAAGCAACCTTTGACAGGGTGCTGAAAGCTGCCCGACAGGGAATGGAGCTTGACGACCTTACCCTTACATTCAAGTACACTATCGACGACTTTGCAAGCTCCGATGAACCGTATCTGGAAGTATTCACACAGCCCACAGCGTTTTTGCAAAGGCGAGCCCTTGACGCTATGGCGGTAGAGGCTGCACGGTGCGGTTTTCGCTCATTCAAGGCTACATACAAGGCTTTCGCGGCTGATATGCGAAAGGTCAATGCACGCCCAGAGAACAGTATCGCTATTAATCCGACGGACTTCCCGAGTCAGCCCATAGAGCTTGAAGCAGGTGAGTGGAACTGCGACGTTTCGGGAGTTTCACGAACTACCTATGCAGGAATAGACTTCGCCTGCAAGCACCCTATCATGCCTGTGGAGAGGCTGGTCAACATCGACACAGGAGAGGAAAAGCTCCGCGTGGCTTATCTGAAAGGCAAGCGCTGGCGAGAGATCATCGTCGGAAAGAAGGAGCTCTTCGACTCATCAAAGATAATACAGCTTGCAGCTGTGGGAGTTTCGGTCACATCGAAAACAGCAAAGGTCCTTGCAGAGTATATGTGTGATATCGAGTCTCAGAACTATGACCTGCTCCCTGAGCGTGAGAGCGTTTCAAGGCTCGGCTACATAGGTGATGAGGGAAACTTTTCGCCCTATGTGGACGGTCTTATATTTGACGGTGATGCAAACTACTGTCACATCTACAATGCGATCGCGCCCAGGGGCGACTATCAGAAGTGGCTCGATACAGCTGTCAAGTGCAGGAACGAAAGCCTGACGGCGAGGATAATGCTTGCTGCGGCTTTTGCTTCTCCGCTTATCGGACAGATAGGCTGTCTGAGCTTCTTTGTTCACCTGTGGGGCGTAGAGTCAGGCACAGGAAAGACCGTAGCGCTTATGCTTGCGGCTTCGGTATGGGGCGACCCGAACATAGGACAATACATTCAGACCTTTAACAGTACGCAGGTAGGACAGGAAAAGACAGCAGCATTCCTCAACAACATTCCGCTCTGCATCGACGAGCTCCAGCTCAGCAAGGACAGCCACGGACGCAGTAAATTCGATGTCTATCAGCTGTCTCAGGGTGTAGGACGTACAAGAGGTACAAAGACAGGCGGTATAGACAAGACACCAACATGGGCGCTGTGTATCCTTACTACAGGAGAGTCACCGCTTACCAGTGACAATGCAGGTGCAGGTGCAGTCAACAGAGTTATCGACATCGAGTGCAAGGCATCTGACAGTGTTATAAAGGACGGCTTCGGCACTTCTGCGACAGTCAAGCAGAACTATGGTCATGCAGGAAAGAAGTTCGTTGAGGCTCTTACCTATGAGGTAATAGAGGAAGCTAAGGAGAGATACGCGGAGCTGTTCAAGATGCTGTCACAGGGCGAGACTACTGAAAAGCAGGCAATGGCTGCGGCAATGCTTATCCTCGGGGACGAGCTTGCGGACAGGTTCATATTCCACACAGGGACAGCTCTCACAGTTGAAAATATCTCGGAGTTCCTCAAATCAAAGGCGAGCGTTTCGGCAGGTGAGCGCGGCTATCAGTATATGTGCGACTGGGTATCGGCAAACAGCAACAAGTTCCGGCACAAGGACGCTGACGGCATCGACATCGAGCCTCAGGGCGACATCTACGGAGTTATCGAGGGCGATATCGCTTACATCAATAAGAGCATCTTCGTGAAAGCAGTGAGGGATAACGGCTTCGATGACAGGGCGCTGCTCTCATGGCTGAAAACAAGAGACCTTATCCAGACAAGGGGCAGACGCTTCACGCGAGGAAAACGCATAAATGGTGTCAATACCGAGTGTGTTGTGATGATACTCAGCTCTGAAGAACCTGCGGCAGCATCAGAATTTGAGGGGTATGAATACCTTTTGCCATAGTGTGGCACAAGTTGTGGCACAGGAATACGGTTCACAAACGGCTATAAATCGCACCTGTGGCACTGTGGCACAATTCCCCCGTATATATATTGCTTTTTATTCAACATAGTATGAAATATGGTATGTGTTGTTCCGTATAGGTAATGCGCGATTTTGTGCCACAGTGCCACAACACACCGCAAACGGCTTAAAATAGCCAATTATTTTGTGGCACAACTGTGCCACACTTGTTCCACAGTGCCACAAAAAGAAAGGAAGTGTACAAAGTTGATAAAGCTGAGAGACTATCAGCAAGAGTGTATAGACATATTAGACAAAAAAGGCGCTGGCTCATGGCTCGTACAAATGGCGACAGGTCTCGGAAAGACTGTTACCTTCGCAAATCTTAAACGTCAGGGACGTATGCTCATACTATCCCACCGCGAGGAGCTTGTGCGTCAGCCGCTGAAATACTTCACCTGCTCCACAGGCGTGGAAATGGCAAAGGACAAGTCCTCAGGAGAGGAAGTCATTTCCGCTTCGGTGCAGTCCATAGTGCGGCGGCTTGATCGCTTCGGGGCTGACGACTTCGATACTATCATAGTTGATGAAGCTCATCACAGCGCGGCGACTACATACAAGAAAGTCCTGGAGCACTTCCGTTCCCGACAGACTATCGGCTTTACGGCGACTCCGAACAGAGCGGACGGTGCAAGGCTCAATGACGTGTATCAGGAGATAGTTTTCAAGCGTGACCTTAAATGGGGCATCAAGAACGGATACCTCTGCGACATAGACTGCAAGCGCGTGGATATCGGCTACGATCTGAGCAGTGTTCATACACGGTGCGGCGACTATGCTCCCGGGGAGCTTGAAGAAGCTATGGACGGCACAGAGGACGCTATTGCAGAGGCTTACCGCACGCTTGCAAAAGGTGCAACGCTTATATTCGCGGCTTCGGTAAAGCACGCAAATGCTATCTCACAGCGGATACCTCAGTCAATGGTCATCACAGGCGAGACCAAGAACCGCGCAGAGCTTATCGAAGCGTTCACGCGCAGGGAGATCCCCTGCCTTATCAATTGCATGGTTTTCACAGAGGGTACGGACATACCTCTTGTAGAGACCGTTATCATAGCAAGGCCTACACAGTCGGAAAGCCTTTATACTCAAATGGTGGGGCGCGGTCTCAGACTTCACCCCGACAAGGAAAAGCTTACACTTATAGACTGCGTGGGAGTGACAGGCAAGAAGTCGCTCTGCACAGCTCCTACACTTATAGGACTGGATATATCACAGCTCCCGAAGAAAAGACAGGACTCTATGGAGGGCGATCTGTTTGATCTGCCTGTACTGGCTGAAAGAGCAGCTGACAATCCGCAGAGCTGGATCAGGAATGTTGAGATCGTGGACCTGTGGGCACAGGAAATGGAGTACAATCTTCACGGAGTCAATTTCTTCCGTATGCCTGACGGCTCACTGGTCTGCTCGCTCCCCGACAGAAAACGGCTTCGCATACCTTGTCCCGACTCTCTCGGCAATGTTATCCTCGGGAATGAGGAAGTGGATATGCAGACAGCTATCGACAGGGCGTATATGAGGCTATCAACAGACTTCAAGGACAGCGAGTATATCTGGAATATCGACAAGGCAAGAGCGTGGGGAAAGTTCCCTGCGTCGGAAGCTCAGAAAAGTCTCATCAAGAAAAAGTGCAGGAAATACAGCGACGAGATCAATTTCAATGATCTTACGAAGCTGCAAGCATCGCAGATACTTAACAGAGTTCTGATAGGAGGTAAATAATGACAGAAGCGCAGCATCAGATGCAGGTGATTAAGTGGTCTCAGCAGCCGCAGGTCAGAGCGGCTTATCCTGAGCTGAAACTCCTGTATCATATTCCAAACGAGCGCAAGTGCTCGCAGATCACAGGCAGACTGCTGAAGCTCATGGGACTGAAAAAAGGTGTACCCGATCTGCACCTTCCTGTCCCGAGGGGAAAATGGCATGGTCTGTACATCGAAATGAAAACGGAAAAAGGAAAGACCAGTGAAGCTCAGGACTGGTGGTTACTGGAATTACAGAAGCAGGGGTATTGCTGTGCTGTGTGTCATGGCTGGCAGGACGCTGTGGACGTGGTGGAGGCTTATTTATGCGTGAACATGAAATTGAGCTTGCCGCAGCAGGCAAAAGAGATCCTTTAAAGGATATGAGTATATCTGAGGAGTGCTTGTCTATCGGGCTGAAAGGTCTGTATGCTCTGTACTTTACAGGACGGCTCTCCCGAGAGGACGCTGCGGCGAGAAAGAAGATACTCTTAGGAAAATGCAGGAACATTGAGCAGAATTGTAACAGCACTCTTGCGGTATACAGAGAACATCAGGACAATATCCGAAAGGCAGGACAGCTCCTGCGTGAGATCGAGCACGAAAACGATGTAACGCAGCTGGCGCTTAAAGCCTGCTGGTGCATCGGACTTATGACAGGCGATCAGTCCTTTTATAAGCGTCAGCTCAGAAAGGTGGAAATATATGGCAAAAAAGAAACCTGACTACATGATAAAGGGACAGACCGAACAGCTGTCTGAGGACATTCACAACGCAATCTTAATGGGAGTGAGCTACGGCAAGTACATGGGCATGAAACACGATAAGCTTGCCAGAGCGCTCAAACGTATAAAATGAAGCGTGAGCAGTTATGCTCTCAGCAGATACACTGTCTGTCCTGCCCTTTGTCGGTGCTAAGGACAGGCAGGGACTGCCATGAGATAAAGGAGGATATTATGTTCATAGACGATAAATGGTACACCGAGCCTGAGCTGGCTGCATATATCAAAGAGCTCAAAGCTCGGATAAGTACCCTTGAGGCAGCACTTGAAAGGTGCAAGGAGGAAGAGAATGAGTGATACAAAGCTGAAGCCTTGTCCATTCTGTGGCTATAATAAGTTGAAAATAGACCGCAAGAGGAAAAGAGCAGGATATACAGGCTTAGATGATATACTCTACTATGATACATATTCAGTGCGTTGTCCTAAATGCTTTAGCAGAGGCGGTGCAGTAGGTGGAAGAGTCCTCTCCCGTATCGCATATGATGGTGAACCGCCTGAGTGGGCAACGACTGCCGATAAACTGCAAGCTAAAGCTGCCGAAGCATGGAACAGGAGGGCAACAGATGAAAAAGAATGCAGCTGAGCTTATTGACAATCTCAACACTGTGAAAGACAGCTTGGAGTTAGCACTTGAAAAGTACGTTGATGAGTATTCAGAATACGGCATTGACAGTATCGCAAACACCTACATAGGCATAATTGCTAACATTGAGATGTTAAGGCTTACACTGAAAAATGAAGAGGTGAAGCCGTTTTGAATCTCAGGACTGATGACTGAGATGATAGGAGGTACTGATGATGAAAACAGCAAGTGATCTGTTCTGGATAATTCATACAAGCTGTACATACGCATGGTTGTGCTGCAACTGCGATCGTGGCACGGAGTGCCGCATGGAAGCCCTTGCAAAAGAAATGATACTGCGAGGTGAATACTGATGATCATAGTAATAGCAGCTATCATAATAGCTCTTGCCTGTTACCTCATGGGCTTCTGCATCGGTAAGAGGTACGCCGAGGAGCAGTTCAGGGAGCTGAGGGGAGAGCTGGAAACGGAGGAGCAGGATGACGGAATTTGAACTTCGCAGGTGGCTCAACAGAGCTTTCTACGCTGATAAGAAAGCAAAGGCACTGGATATGCTCGTACAGCAATGCAGAGAACGCGCCACGGGACTTGTAAGAGCGACCGAGGGCAATGATAAGGGCAGGAGCAGCACGTCGAAAAACGGCACGGAAAACGCTCTCATACAGCTTGCAGAAATGGAGAATAAGGCAGAGAAGCTCAGCGCGGAGGCTGTGAAGATCACTGCCGAGATATGGGAAGCTATTATCGGACTCCATGATGATGACCTTGAGGCTGTGCTTATCAACAGGTATATCCTCTTCCAGACCGTTGAGCAGACAGCAGAGAACATGGGATATGATCCGAGGACCATAAGACGAAAAATCAAACAGGCTCTTGAAAAAATGTCCGCAAATGTCCTTGTTTGTCCGCTTTAGTATGTGTTATGATGTATACATAGAAAGCAGGCGAAACAACGGGTTGGCTTTCACGCGGCAGGCAATAAATCGTCTTTCAGTTGCTCTTGCCGCGTGCGCCTTCGCCTATTTCTATGAGTTTTACAAACATCCCTTTCACACAGCCGGGCATCTTCACCTTCAGCTCGGCTGCTCTTTGGCAGGTTAGAACAGCGGCGAGTTCGCAAGGCTCATAACCTTGAAGTCGTGGGTTCGAGTCCCACACCTGCAACCAACGGCATGAGTCCATTTTTGTATATCTCCTGAAAATAATGCAGAAGTACCTCGGCAGCAGTCGGGGTATTTCTGTTGTCCCCCTGATAGGGGGGAGGGGACCCCTTAAAGCAGTGCAGAAGGAGTTCACACCGTCACTGCTCAAATTTCTCGCGGAAAGGAGGAGAAAACATGGAATATGGTATTGAATACCTCAGGTCAAAGCTGCGCACTAAGGCTCAGCGGGTCAACCTAAGGTACAAGTATTATGACATGAAAAGCACCGTAAGAAAAATAACTGCCCTCATACCACCTGAGTTCAAGACCGTGGCATACTCACTTGGTTGGTGCGGCAAGGCCGTTGACAGCATAGCAGACAGAATGTTCTTTGATAAAATCGAAAAAGACGACTTTATGTTGAACGAAATATACAGTCAGAATAACGCAGATATCCTTTTTGACAGCTCTATTTTATCAGCGTTGATCTCGTCGTGCAGCTTCCTGTACATAGATAAGGACTATGACGGATATCCAACTATTCAGTGCGTTGATGGCGGTAATGCCACCGGCATAATCGACCCTGTTACGAATATGCTCACAGAGGGATATGCAGTATTAAAGCGAGCAGACAACGGTGAGGCACTGTTAGAAGCCTACTTTAAACCTGGTGAAACAGTGTACTATGAGAAGGGCAAATCAGAGCCTGTTGATGTGCTGACTCACAAGGCTCCGTACGCGCTTCTTGTTCCGCTAATCTATCGTCCAGATGCGCGCCGCCCATTCGGGCACTCAAGAATATCGCGCAGCTGCATGGATATTGTTCAGTGCGCACTTCGCACGCTCCTTCGTACTGAGGTTGGAGCCGAATTCTACAGCGTTCCGCAGAAGTATATAGTTGGTTTATCCCAGGACGCTGAGTTCAATAACAAAGCTGCCACACTTTCAACCTTCCTTAGTTTTTCTAAGGACGACGAAGGCAAAGTCCCTTCACTCGGACAGTTTCAGCAGCAGAGCATGGCACCGCACATCGAGCACATGAGAATGCTCGCGTCAATGTTCGCGGGTGAGACAGGACTTACCCTTGACGATCTCGGCTTCTCGACGGATAACCCTCAGAGCTACGATGCTATCAAGGCAAGCCACGAGCAGCTCCGCCTTAGCACTCGAAAAGGACAGCGGAACTTTGGCGTTGGCTTTATCAATGCAGGTTTCCTCGCTGCGTGCATACGTGACGACACTGCGTACGAAAGACGATCTTTCGCAAATGCGAGAGTATCATGGGCTCCAATATTTGAGCCTGATGCTTCGGCTATCGGTGCTATTGGTGACGCAGTATATAAGATCAATCAGGCAGTACCTGACTTTGTCGGCGAAAATACTGTCCACAAGCTCACAGGCTTGGAGAGTGATGCAGAATGACAGACATCAAGACGCTTATTGAAGCACGTGCCGCATCGGACCCTCGTCTGAAAGCTGTGCTGAAGAAAATCAAGGAAGGCACAGCAACTTTCAAGGATACAGCATACTATGCTGAAGTGTATTCAAGCATTACAGGCAAGGTATTCAGTGCAAATGTCCTTGATCTTGTGGAAACTGAGCGCGAAGAGGTATGTGAGGAGCTGCTGCGCGGCAACTATGAGGAGATCAATAACATCTGTGCTCAGGTGCAGACAGCTCTTGACGAAGCAGCAGGCATACATATCAAACCGCAGCGTGCAGCGTTCCCGGCAGACCGTGTTGACCAGATCGCACACTCTCTTCTGGATCCTACTGTGAAGGACAGTGTGATAAAGCGGCGTGCGAATACCGGTGTTGCAAATGTATCTCAGGGTTTTCATGACAGCTACATCAAAGTCAATGCGAGCTTTCGCAATGATGCAGGTCTCAAGGTGCATATCAATCGCGAGACAGACGGTAAGTGCTGCGAGTGGTGTACAAAGATAGCAGGCCGTTACTTTTATGGCACCGAGCCTGATGATATCTACCGCCGCCATGATAACTGCGGCTGCACCGTGACTTATGAGAACGGCAAGCAGCGGCAGGACGTGTGGTCAAAGCGTTCCTGGACGTCTCCCGAGGTCGGAGCAGGAGCGCCGCCGCCGACAAGGTTCACGCCTGAGCAGGCTGCGGAGATACAGGCACGAAATATGCCACAGCGATTGACAAATGGCCAAAAAAATGGTATAATAAATACAGGTGGAAAGATTGTTGATACTGGTGGTAAAATAACCGATAAAAACTTTAATAAAGCTCTTGAATACGAAGAACAAGCAAAGAAGTTTTATGATGCTCGTGTTCGTAGTGGCAATAGCGATGTTGAACTCATTTCGGAAAACACTGGTTTTAAGTACAAGGACGTTTTAGCTGTAAAGGAACACCTAATGATTGAATCTCATCTATTTGATGACGGCTCAACCAGAAAGTTTGAACCAAATATTGATCAAGCACTTGCTTGGCAACGAATGATGGAAAACCGTACAACTGAAACAGATATGTTACTTTTAAAACATGAATTACGCGAATTAAGGTATATGAGAAAAACGGGGTGCACTTACGAAAAGGCCCATGCTTTTTCTAACCAAAAATATGATTGGCAGACTTCGATTGACTCATTGATTGACAATGATAATCTTGATCCAGAATTACTAAAGTGAGGAGGTGCTTATTATGATGACATACATTAAACTTATTTCAAATGAAAATGGATTTGTAACATACGAATATGGAAGAGATAAAGATAACATGATAGGCACTATCACTGTTGAAATTGCTAATACTGATAATGTAGAGTTTGATTATTATAAATCGTCTCCTATCAAAAAATTCTGTTCATCAACAGGAAATGCTGTAACGCTTATTTTTAGGTTTATTAGTGAAAATAATTTCCCAAATGAATATGTTTATGCTTGCTGAACCGTTCTCACCCGAGAGCGGTTTTTTCATGCCCTGATACGAGTAGGTGATACTATGCCGAACAAAGAACATAATGATAATCTGAGAATTGAAAAGCTTCTGCTTGACTTCAACGACTATGATATGCTTGAAACGGTACGAGATCACCTTAGGAAGCTTCAGCAAGGCAGGTCAGCCAGTGCCGCAAATCAAATGGCAATTTTTCATATCAGCGAGGCTCTCCGTTTTATGGAAGCCAGACCACAGAAACATCTTCAGCGATAACGTGCATGATTAATGAAAAGATGCACGAAAGGCGGTGATATTATGGAATACGCTGAAAGAATTGAGATCACCTTCAAAAGCGGTGAAACCATATCCTATGGCAAGGGAGAATGGGACGACTATGCTTACGACGGCAATGCTGTCATCGTCAAAAAGAAAGGCGCATGGATAGGCATTTACAACTTCAATGATGTCTTTTGCGTAGAACTCAAAGAACACTAAGCACCTGAGAGGTGCTTTTTTTATACCATTTTGGAGGTGAGAAAAATGCCGAATATGCGTCCCGATCATAACGGCACGCATCGAGCACAGTTCAACTCGAACAAGAAAAAGATCTATGCGACACAGGAAATCTGCGGCATCTGCGGCAAGAAAGTTGATTTCAGCCTTAAATTTCCTCACCCTTTGAGTCCTTGCATAGATCATATCATACCCGTGTCCAGGAATGGACACCCGTCCGATATAAACAACTTACAGCTTGCACATCTGTGCTGCAACCGACAAAAATCTGATAAGCTATCACCAAAGCAGGACTTCAAAGCCGATACGGAAGTCGTTTCCAATCGGCTGCTTCCTTTGACGTTTGACTGGAAGAGCCTATGAGCCTATAACAGAAAGGAGCTGATCTGGTGAGCGAAAAGCGGCGAGGCAGACAGACTCCGACAATCTCAGTCGTTCTCCCATATACTGACTCCCTCGGAACAGAAGCCATAGCAATATATAACAGCTCAGACAGAGTTGCTCAGGAGTGGCAGGAGCTGCTCCTGGAAGATATCATGGCTGTCAACGAGGAAGGTCAATGGATACACATGAAATTCGGCTGGTCCATACCGCGCCGAAACGGTAAATCTGAACTTCTTATAATGCGTGCTGTATATGGTGTGTCACACGATGAGCGTGTACTGTATACAGCACATAGAACGACCACATCACACAATGCCTGGGAAAAATGTATTGATCGCCTTGTAAAGGCAGGCTATGTTGAGGGTGTTGACTTCAAAACCACCAAGCAAATGGGCCTTGAACATATCGAATGGCTCGACGGCAAAGGTGTTATCAATTTCCGAACGCGATCCAGCAAAGGCGGACTCGGTGAAGGATACGACTTGCTCATCATCGATGAAGCTCAGGAGTACACTTCCGATCAGGAGTCGGCTCTTAAATATGTTGTGACTGATAGTAAAAATCCTCAGACACTCATGTGTGGAACTCCGCCGACGGCAGTATCATCGGGCACGGTCTTTCAGAAGCTTCGTCAGGACACACTTACCGGTGCGAATGAAGACAGCGGCTGGGCTGAGTGGTCAGTCCCTGAGCTCACTGATGCACACGATCCCGAACTCTGGTATGAGACAAATCCTTCCCTCGGATATATTCTCAGCGAGAGAACGATACGCTCGGAGCTGGGCGATGATCAGGTCGACGATAACATTCAGCGTCTCGGCTTGTGGCTGACCTACTCTCAGAAGTCAGCTATCAGCCGCAAAGAGTGGGAAAGCTACGCTGTTGCAGAGCCGCCGAAGCTAAATGAACCGCATAAGATATACTTCGGTGTCAAGTATGCTAAAGCTACATCGAATGTATCACTTGCAGCTGCCATTAAGACTACAACCGGCAAGGTATTCGTTGAGGCTATCGACTGCCGTAGCGTGCGTGAGGGCAACACATGGATAATTGATTTCCTGAGGAACCCTAATGCCGTCAGCGTTGTGATCGACGGAGCAGGCAATCAGAGTATCCTTGAACAGGATATGAAGGACGCCGATGTAAAATGTAAAGCGATCATGCCGAAGGTCAATGAAGTTATCGAAGCTAATGCATTGTTTGAAAAGATGCTGTTTGAAGATAAAATATGCCATAAAGGACAGCCTGCACTTGCGCAGGCTGCTTCTAATTGTGAGCATAGAGCTATTGGCAGCAGCGGCGGATACGGATACAGCTCGATACTTAAAGGCGCAGATGTTTCCCTGCTTGAGTCTGCGACCCTTGCTCATTGGCTGTGTGCTAAGGATAAAGAAAAGAAAAAGCAGGTAATAACGTACTAAGAGGTGCATAATGGAAAAGGAAATACTTGACAAGATCAACTCCTTTACGAGGAGAGAGTTCAAAGCAGAGGAGCTTTATGTTTTCCCTATCACGCTCTGCGATAACGAAATAGACCGTGACATGGAGCGCTTTTCTGACGCTGCACTTGAAAAAATGCAGCAGTTATTCATTGGAAAAACAGGAATATTCGATCACGATCCTACTGCAAATAACCAGGAAGCGCGAGTATTTGATACTGAGGTAGTTACAGATGTTTCGCGCACAACAAAAGACGGTCGCCCATATAAATACCTTAAGGGAATGGCTTATATGGTACGCACTGACGCTAATAAAGACCTTATTTCCGAAATCGACGCAGGTATCAAAAAGGAAGTAAGCGTATCATGTTCAGCTGCTAAGAGAACCTGCTCTATCTGCGGGGCTGATACTTATCAAAACATCTGCGATCACAGAAAAGGCAAAGAATACGACGGTATATTATGTCACCACATTCTCGACGACATTACCGACGCTTACGAGTGGAGCTTTGTTGCTGTTCCTGCACAGATAAATGCAGGAGTTACAAAGAAATATGAACCAAAGGAGGAAAAATCAATGGAATTCAAACCTATCACCACACAGGAAGAGCTTGATGCAGCTATTAAGCCTGCTGTTGATGCAGCTGTTGCAGAGACAAAGGCTCAGTACGAGGGCTATATCTCTCCTGAGGCGCATCAGACAGCTCTCGATGCTGCCAAAGCTGAAAGCAAGTCGTATGAGCTGAAGTATCTTAAGCTCGATGCAGCTCTCAAGGCAGGTCTTCCTATCGAACTGGCTGACAAGATCTCTGGTGAAACTGCCGAGGATATCCAGAAAGACGCTGAGTCATTCGCGCAGATCACCTGCAAGTCTACTCATCAGCCAAGACGCTTCTCACCTGAGCACAATGACGCGATGACAGGCGTTGAGCGTGAGTTCTACGCAAGAAACCCCAAACTGAAAGAAAACTAAGGAGGAAAAAGAATTATGGCACACGAAGCACAGACACGCTATTCCGATCTTGTACTTGCCAAGCTTCGTAATGAGCTTGTGCTCTCTGACGGATTAGTATTCAACAACGACTACGAGGGCGATCCTACTTCCGGTTCTGTAAAGATCCCGGTACGTGACACTGAGGTCGCAGTATCGGACTACGACAAGGCTAACGGTATCACAGCTACTAACGGCTCTACAAGCTATACAGACCTCATTATCGACAAGGATAAGGCTGTAAACGAGATCATCGACGGCTACGATGCTGAATCCGTCCCCGATAAGCTCGTAGCGGATCGTCTTGACAGTGCAGGCTACAGCCTCGCAGAGAGAATAGATACCGACGGAGGAACTGTACTGCTCGCGGGATCAACACCTATGAATGTGGCATCAATCTCCAAGACAAATATCTATGATACTATCGTCGATGTTCGTACAGCGATGACCAAGGCTAAGATTCCTGCCGTTGGACGTTATCTGCTTGTTACGCCTGATACAATGGCTCTGATCCTTAAGAGCCCTGAGTTCATCGGTGCATCATCTCTGGGTGATGACGTAAAGAAAAACGGCGTCGTAGGTCAGATCGCGGGCTTCCTGGTAAAGGAATGGAATGACAGCACGGCAAATCTTGCAATGCTTGCAGGTCACCCCAGATTTGCAACAAGAGTGCATGAGTGGCAGGTACCCGTACACATTCAGGATCTTGCAGGATCTGGTAAGTACATCGGCGCATCTGCTGTACAGGGCCGTAGAGTATACGCTCATAAGGTTCTCCGCAGCGTTGCTATTCGTGCTGTATACGCCCCCGGCTCTCTTACAGCTTCACTCGCTGCTGCTACCGGCGCAAGTTCGTCTGGTAAGACTGTTGTTACAGTTACCGCAGGTAATACTGGCACAACATACGCTTACAAGGTTAATCCTTCAGAGCGTGCAACTTTCGATATGACGAGCGCTGCTTATGGCGGTACATCACTCACATCTGGCACAACTGCAATTGCAGTATCCGCAGGTGATGTGATCGAGGTCGTAAACCTCAGCTCAAGCAAGGTCAAGGCCGTTGCATACCTTACAGTAGAAGCTGACGACATCGCAGAGTAATGGGAACGGCGTACTGTACTGTAAATGATATCTTAGCACTCGGATATCAATTGACAAATCAGCAGCAGGAAGCAGCCCCAAGCCTTATCGAAACGGCTTCTGCTAAATTAAGAGTGCAGGCTCAGAAATATGGTAAAAACATCGACAGTATGATAAGCGACCCCGAAACAGGTGCCGATTTTCTTCTCGCAGTAAAAAATCTGATAGTTAATGCGACAGTAAGAGCACTGAATTCAATATCTGACGACACCCCTGCCCTTTCTCAGGGCTCGGAGACCAACGGATCATACAGTATCCAGATGACTTACCTTAACGCAGGGCAGTCCTTGTACTTCCTGCGAAATGAGCTTAAAGATCTCGGATTGCTCCGTCAGGTGTACGGAGCAATTGAGATATACGACACCGAAAAGGAGTGATATGATGTTTACGAACTGCGAGGGGATTACTATTTATGAAAAAACAGTAGTCAACAGAGCTCCTGCATACATCAGGCATACTACCGGGCGCATATACTGGCAGCCTTCGGAAGGACAGACTGGTGGAAAAGACAGACACCCTCAGAAATCTGTATTTGTCAACATTCCCGAAGCTTCAACAACATATCTGCCTAAGGAAGACGATAGAGTCGTGAAGGGAATTATAGATGATGAAGCTCCGCCGCACGAGGCCCTCACGGTTATGAATGTCAAGGATCTCCGCTTCGGTTCTCCACGAGTACGGCACATAGAGCTTATATTGGAGTGATAATATGATCAACTTCAAAGGACTTGTGTTCTCTAATGATTTTGAGAGCAAAACCAAGAAGAACTTTGCTCAGGCCCAGAATTACGTTGATAATGAGGTTCTTAAGTATCTGCCCGACTATACTCCTATTGCACATAAGCGCTTTAAAAATCGCGGCAAAATGAGTAAGGCTCATAAGGTGGATAAGCCGGGACTTATTATCAATACTGAGCCGAAAGCAAGGCGAGAATATTACTCTAACAAAGGCTTCTCAGGTCCTAATCGTGGAAAATACTGGTTAGAGCGCATGAAAGCTGACCATAAAGACGATATACTGAAAGGATTGAATAAGAAATGAGCAACAGACCTATTATTGAGTGCATTCGGGATTATATAAGCGCTTTCCCCGAACTCTCGGAGAACTGCTGCCTGCTTATCGATTATCTGGGCGATAAAGCCGTAGAATATACCGTCGAGGCAGTACCGTGCGATCCGGTATACAAGGTATATGTTGACGGAGAAAAGGTCAAGCAGTTTCTTTTCTTGTTTGCCAGCAGGGAGTTTTTCGAGGCAGATGTCAATACCTGCATCGAAAATCTTCATTTTTACGAGCAGTTTGAGGACTGGATCGAGAAGAACAATGAGGACGGTATACTCCCTGATCTGGGGGATAAGGTCCCTGTAAGTCTCGAAGTGCTTACAAGGGGATATGTCTTTTCAGCTGATGAAGAGACAGCACGCTATCAGATACAGCTTCGATTAGTTTATGAGGAGGAATAAAATAATGTCAGATGTAAAAATCGTACAGCGCCATAAGATCGTTGCATTCTACGGCGTAACAGAAACGAGCGGCTCCAC
>OCVV012872421.1_pt1 | contig 28190 bp, 26 predicted proteins | sample 1539721 | NCBI WGS metagenome assembly OCVV01 (sample SAMN02144230, study PRJEB22623) | gut metagenome | biome: sheep rumen | host: Ovis aries | place: New Zealand | reverse complement strand
CCTTACCATTGTACAGCTTAGGCGATGAGATGTCCCTCGTTTATAGCTGCCTGCCACAAACATGGGAGCATGTCTATAGTAACAGGAAAGCATTTTTGCTCCCGCAGAAGTGGGAGCATCTTCTTTTTCCCAGGACTCATTCTGCTCCGCAAAAATGCTCCTCGCGGCGTACATGCCGCCGCTGCGGATTACCATCAGGGGGAAGGGTCCCCCTGATTACCCCCTCTTCCGTGCGAGTGATGCGCGATCGCTGTAAGAGGATCTAAAAGTTACGGAGGTTTCACATCATGGCCGAAACATTTATCCGGGGTTTTACGATTGACTGGGGGAAGGTGGAGGAGGATTCCTACCTTCGGGAGATTCCGGCGCTGAGGACGCTGTCGGGGCTGGATTTTCATCGGAACGTGACGATGCTGGTGGGGGAAAATGGGTCGGGCAAGTCCACGCTGCTGGAGGCCCTGGCGACGGCCTACGGCTTTAACGCCGAGGGCGGTACGATCAATTTCCATTTCAGCACCTACGACGACGTGTCGGTCCTCGGGAACGCCGTCCGCCTGATCCGAAACGCGCGGAAAAAGCCCTCCGCCGGGTATTTCTTTCGGGCGGAGAGCTTTTTCAACGTCGCTACGGCGATCATGGAAAAGTATAACGACGACGGGAAGCTGCCGGATTATCACCGGGTGTCCCACGGGGAGAGCTTTCTGGACTTCCTGAGCCATTCGGAGCAGCAGGGCCTGTACCTGATGGATGAGCCGGAGGCGGCCCTTTCCCCCCAGCGGCAGCTGACGCTGCTGATCTATATCCTGCGGATGGCGGAGGCCGGGTCCCAATTCATCATCGCCACCCATTCGCCGATCCTGCTGGGGATCCCGGAGGCGGAGCTGTTGTCTTTTTCGGACGAGGGGATTGTCCCCTGCGCCTACGAGGACACGGAAAGCTACCAGGTGACCAAAATGTTTTTGGAAAACCGAGACCGGATGATCCGGCTGCTGACCCGGGAGGAGCCGGAGGATTACTCCGGGCGGTAGAGCCTGGCCAGGCCGCCGTGGGAGGTCTCCCGGTATTTTTCGTCCATGTCCTTCCCGGTGCGGTACATGGTGGCCACCACCTCGTCGAAGGAGATTTTGCGGGTGGAATAGAGGAAGCGGGACAGGTTCACCGAGCTGATGGCGCGCATGGCGGCGACGGCGTTGCGCTCGATGCAGGGGATCTGCACCAGGCCCTTGACCGGGTCGCAGGTGAGACCCAGGTTATGCTCCATGGCGATTTCTGCCGCGTATTCGATCTGGTCGATGTTCAGCCCGTACAGGGAGGCCAGGGCCGCGGCGGTCATGGAACAGGCGCTTCCGATTTCCGCCTGGCAGCCGCACTCTGCCCCGGAGATGCTGGCGTTGGTGCGGATCACGTTGCCGATCAGCCCGGCTACGGCCAGGGCGTCCAGGATTTCATTTTCGGGGAAGCCCCGCTCGCTGTGCATGTAGTACAGCACGGCCGGCAGCACGCCGCAGCTGCCGCAGGTCGGGGCGGTGACGACGATGTGCTCGTCCGCGTTTTCCTCCATGACGGCGTAGGCGTAGGAGGCGATCACGCGGTTCATGGTCACGTCGTCGCTCTCGTTGTAGCAGCGCTTTTCGTGCAGGAGCTTCGCCTTCCGGGCGACGCCCAGGCCGCCGGGCAGAATCCCTTCCGCGGAAAGGCCCCGGCGGATGGCGTCCTTCATGGCTTCCCAGGCGGCGGTGAGGCTGGCGCGCAGGCCGTCGTCCTCCATGCGCCAGATGAACTGGGCAAGGGTCAGCCCATTGTCCCTGCAGGCCTGCACGATCTCAGCAAAATTCTTCTGGGGGTAGACCAGGCGCTCGTCCTCCGAAGCCTCGTTTTCGATCCGGATGGACCCGCCGCCGATGCTGAACATGCGGTTGGACCCAATCAGCCGCCCGTCCCGGCAGGCCTCAAAGCGCATGGTGTTGGGGTGGGGGAGGTCGGTCTCTTCCTGGTTGAAGATGACCTCCGCCCCGGGTAGGGCCGAGCGGATAGCGTGGCCGGTGCCGTGGCCCTCCCCGGTAAAGGCCAGGGAGCCAAACAGGGTGACCCGGAAATGATCGGCCTCCGGGTATCGGGCCCCGAAGATCTGGGCGGCGTGGAAGGGGCCGACGGTGTGAGAGCTGGAGGGGCCGTTGCCGATTTTATAGACGCTTTTGATGGTTCTCATATCTATTTCCTTTTGATCTGTGGATTTACAGGGGAAGCTTTTTCCCCTGTTTTTTCCATTCCATGAATTCGGCGGTCGCTGTGAACAGGGCGTCTCCGGAGGAGTTGAGGGCCGTCTCCATGGAATTCTGGATGACGCTGATGATAAAGCCAATGCCCACCAGCTGCATGGAAATATCGTCGGAAATGCCGAACAGGGAACAGGCCAGCGGCACCAGCATCAGGGAGCCGCCGGCCACGCCGGAAGTGCCGCAGGCGGAAAAGGTTGCGACGATGCTCAGGACGAGGGCCATCGGGAGATTGACCTTCACGCCCACGGTAAAGGCCGCCACCAGCGCGAAAATGGTGATAGTCACCGCGGCCCCGTCCATGTTGATCGTGGACCCCAGGGGGATGGAGACGGAATACAGGTCCTCGTCCAGGCCGAGGCTTTTGCAAAGCTCCATGTTGACGGGGATGTTCGCGGCGGAACTGCGGGTGAAAAAGGCGGTGATCCCGCTGATCACCCCCACCGTCAAAGCGCAAACTCCGTTCGATCTCAAGGGACTGAACAGTTACTATTTTGCCTATTCTACCATCCGCCTTCGGGAAAGTAAAGGGAGATCATCGGGTTTTCACTCGGCTGCAATCAGCTTTGCACGTTCAAAGCGGACCCGGCGGGTGGCGATATGGTGTAAGAAGATCTCGTCGTGGCTGACCAGGAGGAGGGTGCCGCCGTAGCCGGCCAGCAGGTCCTCCAGGGCCTCCAGGGTGAACAGGTCCAGGTGATTGGTGGGCTCGTCTAGGATCAGGAGGTTGCAGTCCGTCAGCAGCAGGCGGGCCAGGGACAGCTTGGCCTTTTCGCCGCCGGAGAGAACGGCGGCTTTTTTGATGATGTCCTCCCGGGCAAAGCCCAGGCGGGAGAGGACGGTGCGGGCCAGGGCCTGAGAAGAGGGCGCGGCGTCCAGCACGTTTTGAAGGACGGTTTTGTCCAGGGCGAGGCTGTGCTCGTGGTGCTGGTCGTACCAGCCGATTTTGGCCTTCGGGTTCAGCCGGACGGCGCCCGAAAAGACGACCCCCGGGGCCGGATGGCCGGTGATCACAGAGAGGAGGGTGGTTTTCCCGCAGCCGTTTTCCCCGGTCAGGGCGGTCCGGCTGCCGGTGGGCAGGGTCAGGGCGGTGTCCGAAAGCAGCAACCTGCCTCCCGCTTCCAGGGTCTCGCAGGAAAGCTCCAGCGCCGTCTTTGCTTCGATGGGGGAGGACACGCCGAGCTGCATCCGAATGTCGGGCAGGGCGGTCGGCCGCTCCTTGACGGCCATCTGCTCCATCCGGTTCTGGATGGTTCTTTTTGCGTGACTCAGGCGGAGAATGGCGTCGGTCGCCTCCCGCTTGTGCAGGCGGGCCTCGCTGTTGCCCATCCGGCTGGGGGCCTTTTTAACGGAGGAAGCCCGCTCCGCCATTTTCTGGGCGCTTTCCTTGAGCCGCTTTTGCTCCCGCCGGTACTGGTCGTATTCAAACTGGGCCCGGTCCCGTTTCCGGGCGCGTTCCCGCTCAAAGTCCTCGTAGCCGCCGGGAAAATCGGTGATTTCCCCGTTTTCCAAATGCCAGATCCGCCCGCACTGGGCCCGGAGCAGGGCCCGGTCGTGGGAGATCAGAAGAAGGGAACCGGAAAATTCGGAAAGCTGTTTGGACAGCAGGCGGACCCCCTCTTCGTCCAGGTCGGTGGTGGGCTCGTCGGCCAGCAGGAGGGAAGGGTGTTTGGACAGGGCGGCGGCGATCTTCCGCCGGGTCCGCTCCCCGCCGGACAGGCCGTCCCGCTCCTCCCGCGCCCGGAACAGGGAGGCAAGGGCCTGGTCCGACACCTCCTCTTCCCGGTCCCCCTGCTGGCAGATCACGGCGGCCAGGCCGAAGCGGCGGACCAAGCCCTCGTCCGCCTCCTCCTCGCCCGCGATCAGGCTCAGCAGGGTCGATTTTCCCGCCCCGTTCTGGCCGATCAGGCCGATGCGCTCCCCCTCGTAGACCCGAAGAGATCGGATGGTAAACAGTTCCCGGTCGCCGAAGCGCTTCCGGAGATTCTGGATGTCTAAGATCAGTTTCGCCATAAAAAACCCCTCCTTCGCCGCGGAGGGGAAAAGCGCAAAAGCGGTGCGGACGCCTGGCTGTCCCTAAAGCAGGAAGGCCCTGCCCCGGACAGCGGAAAATAAAAAAACGTCTGGCTATTGCGGGATTCACAACCTCCAAACGGCGTCATCAACAAGCCCGGTTTCCCCGGGAAAATGTTCACAATGCCGAATGTCAGTCGTTCTTCCTCATCAGCAGCCAAAGCCCGTCCTTTCTGTTGGATGAGTTTATCATACAGGATGAAGGGGAGGTTGTCAAGGGGAAAAACGTCGGATGTCAGGCGGGCGCGTTGAAAAGCGTCCGGCTTCGATTTTTATGATGGCCCCCTTGAACTGCAGTTCTTCCTTTTGAAATACTCTTGGGTTTCGTTCAAGAGTTGGAAGCTTCATTTGAAAGTGCCCTGAGAGGGTTCACCGCTTTTCGGCAGGCGGCACATGGGCTTATTCCCCGAACCCCAAATGCTATTTACCATACTGTCCATCGCACTTTTTATTTTCAAACAATGCTCTTTGTTGAGGCTGATTGCAAAATAGTCCCGAACAGAATAACGCGGAAAAGTGATGACCTGAATGTTGCTTCTTTTCAGTTTTGGAAGAAGGCTCATAAACCGCTCTATCATTCTGTCAATGTAAACCGCTTCATTTACCCGGGGACGGTGCTGATAGACTAGGACGCTATGCCCCTGGCAAAGATAGTCCTCTACTTCCGCGTCAAGAACATATTTGCGCTGCTTTTGCCTGTCTTTTCCGACTGAGGAAACAATCATCCCGTTATCAGGATCAAGAAAGACCAACTGGGAACCAGATAAAGCGCTTAAAGCATGCTGATGCCATTCATCGCGTCGTTCTACCGGTACACTGTCGGAAAAGTACAAAGCTCCGTCGATAAGTTGCCCCGCTTCCAGCGCTTCTATGGAGCGGACAATGCCATCCTGTGAATGAAATATCTTCCTCAAACGTGAAGAAAGCTCTGTGTCATAAGATGCGAGATGATCCGGAATGCAGTATTTTCCGTCGTTTTGTTTTGCAGACGTTATAGCATCCGTTTTATACCAGTTAATTCCAATGGAAAGCCCCTGCTTGTTCAATTCCCGAAGGAGGACAAACTTTCCATAATCTCCGATATCTCCAGCATAACAATCCTGCATGATTTCACCTCCGTTCCGATAAATGACGGATTAGCCAAAGTTTTTAGTTCCTGACAGGCTTATCTTCCGTCCATCAGGGTTTTCGTACTTTTCTTTCAGCCTTTCTTCCTTTGCCTGCTTCATATCTATTTTTTCTGACAGGATGCCGATCAGGGAATCAGTCAAGCATGAAACCGCTGCTTTTTCCGGGATCATTTCGGGGGACACAGCCGTCGTGATCGCGTCGCTCATCGGTATGGCTCCTTTCAAGTTGGACAATTTGATTATATTGGATTTTTGTCAATATATCAACATGCATCATTAAAAAGTTTGAGAAGGGAAAAAACATCGTCTATCAGAACGGTGCGGACACGCCGGATAACGTACCCGAGGGGCATCGAGGTGTTTTTCCGGTAGTCTGTCGATGTTACAGATCATCCTCAGCGAGCAGGGAGAAGACCAACTTCGTTTGAACGAATAGAATAGATGCACAAAATCGCATTATTTGCTTTAGATTGAAAAGTCGCGACATGTCGCGATAATTTGAAAGGGTGTCATATATGGCCGATGGACCATTGATCACGACATGACGGTGATTGAGGAATCGCTCCGATAGAGCAGCCGCCAACAGCCCCTACACCCCCGGGAACATTTGGAATCATCCGAACGTTCCCGGGGTTTTTCTTATAGCTTTTTACACGGGATTATGATAGAATAACCGCTGTAAAGGACGGAAATTTGGCGGTCTGCCAACGGACGGCGGGCCGGGGAGAAAAATCAACTGAAAATGTATGATCAGCCGGCGGCGGACATCTGCCGGCTGCCTTCAAGCGAAAGGAGAATGGACGAATGAACTGGCAAGTTGGACAGCGCTTTCACGGCTTTGTGGTAGACCGGGTGCGCCGGGTGGACGAACTGGACGCCGAACTGGTGGAGATGACCCACGAACAGGCGGGCACGAAGCTGTGCTATTTTGACAGCCTGGAGGAAAACAAGCTGTTTTCCATCACGTTTAAGACCCTGCCGGAGAACGATACCGGCGTGTTTCATATCCTGGAGCACTCGGTGCTCTGCGGCAGCGACAAGTATCCCGTCCGGGAGCCGTTTGTGGAGCTGATCAAGGGCAGCATGAACACCTTCCTGAACGCGATGACCTTTTCGGACAAGACCATGTATCCGGTGTCCAGCCTGAACGAGACGGACTTCCTGAACCTGACGGAGGTCTATCTGGACGCCGTGTTCGCCCCGGCCATCCTGCATAACCCCTGCATCTTCGAGCAGGAGGGCTGGCACATCGAATGGCCGGACCGCAAGGACAAGCCGGTCTACAAGGGCGTGGTGTTCAACGAGATGAAGGGGGCCATGAGCTCCGTGGACGAGGTGATGGAGCAGGAGGTGCTCCGCACCCTCTTCCCCGAAAGCTGCTACGGCTTTAACTCGGGCGGAGACCCCGAGCACATCCCGGAGCTGAGCTACGAGCAGTTCATCGCCACGTACAAGCGCTTTTATCACCCGGAGAACGCCTACATCTGGCTGGACGGCAAGATCCCCCTGGAAAAGACCTTCGCCCTGATCGACAGCTATCTGTCCCGCTTTACCCGGCAGGGCAACGCCTTCCCCATCGCCCCCCAGCGGGTCCGCCCGGCGGACAGCGCGGTGCGGCCCTATGAGATCGCCCAGGGTGAGGACCGCGAGGAAAAGACCCACCTGATGCTGTGCAAGCTCTTCTCCGGCTTTGAGGACAAGACGGCTCTGTACGGCGTGGGGTTGCTTTCCGACGTCCTGTGCTCCGGCAACGACACGCCGGTGAAGCGCGCCCTCTTGGACGAGGGCCTGTGCCAGGACGTTTCGATGGGCCTGAGCGACGGCATCGCTCAGGAATGCTTCGAGCTGTGGATGCGCAACACCGAGGAGGACCGGATCCCCAGGATCCGCGAGGTCGTCCGGGAGACGGTGGGCAGGATCGTCCGGGAGGGCATCGACCGGGAGGAGCTGCAGGCGGCCATCAACCGCCTGGCCTTCCGACTGAAGGAGCCCACCGAGCCCCAGGGTCTGATCCGGGCCATCCAGGCCCTGAACAGCTGGCTGTATGAGGGCGACCCGCTGCTGTACCTGACCAGCGACGACGTGATCCAGGACCTGCGCGAAAAGCTCAATACCACCTGGTATGAGGACCTGCTGAGGCAGCTTCTGCTGGAGGAGGGGGATCTGCACCAGCTGACCCTCGTCCCCGACCCCGCCCTGGGCGACAAGACCCGTCAGGCGGAGGAAGCGCGGCTGAGCGCGGTCATGGACGCCATGACGGAAGAGGAAAAGGACGAGCTGATCAAAGAAAACGGCCTCCTGGCCCGCTGGCAGCAGACGCCGGACACCCAGGAGCAGCTGGACACCCTGCCCAAGCTGCCCATCAGCGCGGTCAGCGAGGAGCCTGAGTTCATCGACACCATGGCCGAGGAGCGCGGGCCGGTGACGGTACTGTATCACAGGGTGCCCTGCGGGGACATCGTCCACGTAAGGATGTATTTTGCGCTGACGGACCTGTCCCTTACTGAGCTTACCCGCATGACGCTGATCACCGAGACCTTTGCGGAGCTGCCGACAAAAAAGCATACGGTGACGGAGCTCCAGCGGATGATCCGCCTGTATACCGGGTCCCTGGACTTCGGCCTGGAGGTCATGGCGAAGCTGAGCCAGAAGGACCGGGCCATCCCCTGCCTGACGGTCAGCTGCTCGTGCTTAAAGGAATACGAGGCCCAGGCGGCGGACCTGATCCGGGAAATCCTGCTGGAGACGGACTTCAACCAGGAAGCCCTGATCCGGGAGATCCTGCTGCAGACGGACGACGACCTGCGCCAGTCCGTCGTGATGGCGGGGAACCGCTTCGGCGTCCTGCGCACCCAGGCCCATTACAGCGCTGCCGGGGCCGCCTCCGAGGCGGTGAACGGCCTGACCGCCGTGCGCTATATCCACAAGCTGGTGAAGGGCGAGGAGGACCTTTCCGCCCTTTCTGCCTTCTGGACCGATACCGTTCAGCGCGTCGTCTGCCAGAGCCGGCTGACCATGAGCATGAGCAGCGGCGGAACCTGCGACCCTGTGCCCTTCCTTGCCGGCTTGCCCCTGGGCGAAGCGGCCCCGGCGGACGGCTCCTACCGCTACGAGGGGCCGAAGAAGGAGGGCGTCCTGATCCCCGCCCAGATCACCTTTGCGTCCGTGGGCGGCGACCTGTCCCAGGTGGGCCTTGGCTATGACGGGACGGCCTCGGTGCTTTCCAACATCCTGTCCTTCGCGTATCTGTGGAACGCGGTCCGCGTCCAGGGAGGTGCCTACGGCGTATCCGCCCAGATCGGGCCGACGGGCCGGGTCACCATGGCCTCCTACCGCGACCCCGACGCCGCCCACAGCCTCCAGGCCTACCGGGATACCCAGGCCTTCGTGCAGGATTTCGTCCGCGGCGACGAGGACCTGACCCGCTACATCATTTCCACCATCGGGCAGATGAGCCCGCTGACCACCCCGCGCCAGAAGGGCGTGGTGGAGGATATCCGCTGGTTCTCCGGCATCACCCTGGAAAAGCGCCGCCAGGAGCGTCAGACGATCATCGGCATGAAGAAGGAAGACCTGCTCAAATGGCTGCCCGCCCTGCGCCAGGCGTCCGAAGAAGGAACCGTCTGCGTGGTCGGCTACCAGGCCGCGCTGGACAAGTGCGAGGGGCTGGAGGTCAGCGAGCTGTAAGATGAAAGGGATGCCAAAGTACACCCGGGAGACAGAGGCGGCCATTCAGGAGACAAGAGATATTCTGTCCGGAAGGGTTCCGGCGAAATCATACGGTTCCGTTCAGGAACTGTTTGACGAACTGGAGGAAGCACATGCTGACCCTGAAACCGGTTTCATGGTAAATAAACAACCCCAACAGGAGGCAAGGCAATGAAAGCACCATTTTCCCCCTATCTGACGGCGATCGCCCCGGGGCTGCAGGAGCTGATCCGGCTTCTGTCCGGGCGGTATGAGTATGTCAGCGTCCTGTCCACGGATTCCGTGGGCTTTCATGTGACCATTTCCCAGCGGTCCAAGTCCGTCTCCAACGAGACCATGACCACCGAGCGGGGCACCGTTGTGCGGGTGTACAAAAACGGCCTGTATAGCGAGGCTTCCTTCAACCGCTTTGACCCCGCCCACCCGGAACAGAAGGCAAAGGAGATCGGGGAGGAGCTAGACCGGCAGTTTTCCCTGCTGGAAGAAGCGAAGGTCCCCGTGTACGAGACGGGCGTCCTGGACGACGAACCAGAGACCTTGCTGGTCGAGATGGAGACGGGCCGCCTGCCCGAGGATGAGGACATCGGCCGGCTGATTGAGAACCTGTCCGCCGTGTCCGACGAGGGGATGAAGCGCGGGGAGCACCTGCTGGATTGCTCGGCCAGCGCCCAGTCCACCCACATCAGCAAGCTGTTTTTGACCAAGTGCCGGGACCTGCGCCAGTCCTATGTCTATTCGGAGGGCAGCGTGGTCTGCACGGGCAGCAGGGACGGGCGGACGGAGATGGGCCGCGAGGGCGTTTCCGGCCGGGTCGGCCCGGAGCTGTTCGACGACCTGTCCCATGTGCTGGACGAGGCGTTCAAGGACTTAAATGAGCTCCTTTCCGCCGAGCGGGTCACGCCGGGGGAATACGACATCATCACCGCCCCGGACGTCACCGGTCTGATCGCCCACGAGGCCTTCGGCCACGGGGTCGAGATGGACATGTTCGTCAAGGGCCGGGCCCTGGGGGCGGACTATATCGGCAAGCGGGTCGGCTCCGACCGGGTCACCATGCACGAGGGTGCTCTGTGCGCGGTGGACGTGACCTCCTACGCCTTTGACGACGAGGGCACCCCCGCCGGGGACGTCACCGAGATCGAGAACGGCATCCTCAAAACCGGCATCTGCGACGCCCTGAGCGCCCTGCGCCTGGGCGGGAAGCCCACCGGCAACGGCAAGCGGGAGAACTTTGAGCACAAGGTCTACACCCGCATGACCAACACCCTCTTTGACTCCGGCACGGACACATTGGAGGCCATGATCGCCTCCGTTCAGCACGGCTACCTCCTTCAGGGCATCGCCTCCGGCATGGAGGACCCCAAGCACTGGGGCATCCAGTGCATCATCGAAAAGGGCTACGAGATCCTGGACGGGAAGCTGACCGGCAAGGTGGTGGCCCCCGTGGTGATGACCGGCTATGTGCCGGACCTGCTGGGCTCCGTGTCGATGGTCAGCGCGGACCGAGGCGTCTTTGGCACCGGCGGCTGCGGCAAGGGACACAAGGAATGGGTAAAGGTCGCCGACGGCGGCCCCTACCTCAAAGCGAGAGGGAGGCTGGGCTGAGATGCTGAACGTCATTTTGGAAGAACTGAAAAAGGCTTCCCCCTTTGGCTGGGAAGTGACCGATACCCAGACCCTGGGCTGGGAGTTTTACCTGATCCGCCACAGGCTGGACCAGAACCGCGTGAAGCGGGTGGAGCACATCTGGGTGAAGGTGTTTGAAAAGTCCGGGGACGGGCAGTTCCTGGGCTCCGCCGCCGGGGAAATCCCGCCGACCGCCTCCCGGGAAGAGGCCGCGAAGCTGATCGCCCAGCTCCAGCGGAACGCCGCCCTGGTCAAAAATCCGGCGTATGAGCTGAACCAGCCCTCGGGTAAGACGGGTGAGCCCGCCGAGCTGCCGGACCCGGCCCCAATCGCGAAGGAATTTCTCTCCGTCCTGTCCCGCCTGCCGGAAACGGAGAAGGCGGACCTCAACTCCGCGGAGATCTTCGTCAGCTCCATCCGCCGCCGCCTGATCACCAGCGAGGGCATCGACGTATGCAGCGTCTATCCTTCCTCCATGCTGGAGGCGGTGCTGAACGCCCGGCAGGACGGCCACGAGATCGAGCTGTACCGGATGTACGAGTCCGGCGCCTGCGACGGGGAAGAGACCCTGCGCCGCCTGACGGAAACCCTGCGCTTTGGGGAGGATCGGCTGAAGGCCGTCCCGACCCCGGCCCTGGGCAAAGCGGACGTCCTCTTTTCCACCGACGCCGCGGCCGAAATCTACCGCTGGTTCATCCTGCGGATGAACGCGGCCCTCAAGTTCCGCCGCCTGTCCGACTGGGAGATCGGCCAGGACATCGCGCCGGAGGCGACGGGGGACAAGGTCACCGTCCGTGCCGTCAGGGAGCTGCCCAATTCCTCCGAAAACGCCGCCTATGACGGCGAAGGCGCTCCTGTCCGCGACGAGGTGATGCTGGAAAACAACGTGCCCCGGCATTTCCTGGGCAGTCGTCAGTTCAGCCAGTATTTAGGGCTGTCGGATTCCTTCATCCCGGGCAACTATGCCGTCTCCGGCGGCACCGCGGAGGAACAGGAGCTCCGGGCGGGGGATCATCTGGAAATCGTCGAGTTCTCCGACTTCCAGGTCCATCCGGTGACCGGGGACATCGCGGGCGAAATCCGCTTAGGGTACCTCCGCCGCGGCGGAAAAACCACGGTGGTCACCGGCGGCTCTGTCTCCGGCTCCATGAACGACTTCGTCAACACCCTCCGCATGTCCAAAGAATCCCGCCAGTACAACAACACCCTGATCCCCGCGGCAACGATGCTCAAAGACGTGACGGTAACGGGAGCAGAATAAGAGGAAGGTAGGAGGTAGGAAGTAGGAGGTAGAAGGTATATAGACGAATGCGTAATGCTTAATGCTTAATGCTTAATGCGTAATTCCTGTTGCCCGTTTTTTCTCTTCTTACCATCCATCTCCTTACTGCTCACTGTATAAGACTTGCCTAAAAAAAACCATTTTCTTTTTATTCCCCACATGCTATCATGAAATTGTGGGGAATAAAACTGGGAAAAAGAACCGGTTCGCCTGGCTTTCCTTCGGTCATCAGCATGAGTGCCGACAGCACAGCTGCGAGAACACGGGGAAGTTGATTTCGGGATTCAGAAGGGTTCATAGAAGCGAATTGCTATTTCAATGAAGGGAGATAATAGCAATGAGTGAAAAGAACGATTGGAAAAAATCGCTATTCGGGAAAATCAAAGATGCTGTTGATAACGTTTCCGCTCAAAGCGGAGATGTGCTTCAAAGCGCAACAAAGACGGTTTCTTCAATCGGAAAAAAAGCTGGCGATCTTGTGTCTGGCAGTAAAGACATGATCGTCAATGCCGTTGATGCCAATGGAAATGGTCAGGTTGATATTGAAGATTTTATTATTATGGGTCTTCGTACACCAGGCATTGGAATCAACCGTGAATCATTTCTTCGGGCGGAACTACGAAAAGACTATAGTAAAGAAAAGATAGAAGATGCAGTAAATAATACTCCAGCACATGCTGGAATTACTGTAGAAGAAATCAATAAACACGCTGATCAAGTTATAGCATATGAACGTAACTGCGTTACAGGTATCTCTACTGCTTTAGGTATGCCCGGCGGAGCGGCAATGGCAGCAACAATACCGGCTGATATGGTGCAGTATTATGGTTTTATGCTCAGGGCTGCTCAAAAACTATTATATTTATATGGTTTTCCGCAAATAGATGTCAGTGAAAAAGAAAATGTGTTTGATTCAGAAACGCTGAATATGCTGACTATATGCATCGGTGTTATGTTTGGCGTTGCAGGAGCAAACCAAGCGCTTAGAGCGATTGCCAATGCATTGGCGCAAGGCGTTGAAAAGAAACTTCTGAGAGCTGCGCTGACCAAGGGGACGATCTATCCGATTGTGAAAAATATTGCCAAATGGTTTGGCCAAAATATGACAAAAAAGGTCTTTGCAGGCTTCTTCAAAAATGCTATTCCTGTCATTGGAGGCGTAGTGGGCGGAACAATCACATTTGTTTCATTTGCGCCTTGTTGCAATAAACTAAAAAGCACTTTACAGAATACGGTGCTAAGTAATCCGGAACTGCAAGGAGAAGAAACAGCGCTGGAGCAAGTAGTTATATCCGAAGTGGATGATTCTTACCAGCCTGCCCCCGATAACTGATGAAAGGATTGGCGAATATGCGCAGAAAAGACCGTGAAATCACCGACCTGGAGGTTATGCTGGACATCCTCAGGCGGTGCGATACCTTGCGTGTCGGGATGCGGGGGGAGGAGTTTCCTTACGTGGTGCCGGTGTCCTTTGGGGTAAGGGTGGAGGAAGGGAAACCGGTGGTTTACTTCCACTGCGCCCGGGAGGGGATGAAGCTGGACCTGCTTCAAAAGGACCCGCGGGTCTGCGTGGAGGGGGACATCTTCATCAAGACCGAGCCCACGGACCACGGCATCACCACCCGCTATGAGAGCGTGATCGGCACCGGGGTCTGCGAAATCGTGACGGACGAAGAGACCTGCATCCGCGGGCTCCAGGCCATCTGCGAGCACTACGGCTACTTTGGCTACGACCTCAAAAACTGCCGGGCCCTGCGCTTCCTGCACGTCTGCCGCATCCCCCTGGACACCCTGACGGGAAAGCATAACCTGCCGGTTTCGACCTGACAGACGGCAACGGATGGCATGAACTGCCAATCAACAAGAAAATAAAAAGGAGAAAACCATGTTCCGCGAGAAAAAATACTTTGAGGACCCGTCCGTCCTGCACCTGGGCACGGAGGAAAACCGCTCCTACTATATCCCGTTTGCGCCGGGGGACGAACCCGGGGCCGGCTCGTCCCGGGTGATCCCGCTGGACGGGGAATGGCAGTTCAAATACTATGACAGCGTGTACGACGTGCCGGAGGACTGCGGGGAAAATACCGAGCAGTTTGACGACGTGATCCCGGTGCCGAGCGTCTGGCAGAACCACGGCTACGACCGCCACCAGTACACCAACGTCAACTATCCCTTCCCCTTTGATCCGCCCTATGTGCCCAAGGAAAACCCCACCGGGGTCTACAGCCGCCTGATCTGCCTGGACAAAAAGGCGGGCATGCGGTACTACCTGAACCTGGAAGGGGTGGACAGCTGCTTTTACCTCTGGGTCAACGGCGGGTTTACCGGCTACAGCCAGGTCAGCCACTCCACCCACGAGTTCGACCTGACTGACAAGCTGGCGCAGGGGGAAAACCGCCTGACGATCGCCGTGCTCAAATGGTGCGACGGCTCCTACCTGGAGGACCAGGACAAGCTGCGCATGTCCGGCATTTTCAGGAGCCTTTATCTCCTGGAGCGGCCGGAAAACCACATCCGGGACTTCTTTGTCCATACCTCGCTGGACCAAAGCTACACTGACGGTACGGTGCGGGTGGATCTCTGCCTGACCGGGGAAACAAAGGTGAAGGCCACTCTTTTCTGCCCCTGCGGCCACGAGGTGGAGAGCAGGGACGTCGTGGACAATACGGTTTCCTTCTTTGTGCCGAAGGCGAAAAAGTGGACCGCCGAAACGCCGGACCTTTATACCCTGCGGCTGGAAACGGCGGACGAGGTGATCTGCCAGCAGGTCGGCATCCGCGTGGTGGAGGTGAAGGACAAGATCGTCCTCACCGTGAACGGCCAGCCCATCAAGCTCCGGGGCACCAACCGCCACGACTCCGACCCCGTCACCGGCTACACCATCAGCCGGGAGCAGCTGATCCGGGACATGCGGCTGATGAAGGAGCACAACATCAACGCCATCCGCACCTCCCACTACCCGGACGCCCCCTGGATGCCCCAGCTGGCCAACGAGTACGGCTTTTATCTGATCGCGGAGGCGGACCTGGAATCCCACGGGTCGGTCAGCCTGATCGACGTCAAAACCGCTGGAAAGCCCTGGCGGGACCCGGACGTCCAGCGGTCGTTCACCGAGCGCTACTGCATGACCGCCCGCAACCCCATGTTTACCCAGGCCACCGTGGACCGCTCCATGATGAACGTCATGCGGGACAAGAACAACCCCTGCATCCTGATCTGGTCCCTGGGCAACGAGGCCGGCTACGGGGAGAACTTCGAGGCCGCGGGCCGCTGGGTCAAGCAGACCGACCCGGACCGCCTGGTGCATTATGAGAACTGGTACCACGAGCTGGAGGGGTATCACAAGGACATCTCCATGCTGGACGTGTACAGCCACATGTACCAGTCCCGCGAGAGCATCGAGGAGGACATGAAAAAGCCCCTGGACAAGCCGCTGATCCAGTGCGAGTACATCCACGCCATGGGCAACGGACCGGGGGACATCGAGGACTATCAGCAGCTGATCAACCGCTATGACGGTTTTGCCGGCGGCTTCATCTGGGAATGGTGCGATCACGGCGTGATGACCGGCGTCACTGAGACGGGAAAGAAGAAGTACGCCTATGGCGGAGACTTCGGGGAGTTCCCGCATGACGGGAATTTCTGCATGGACGGCATGGTCACGCCCGACCGCGTCCCCTCCACGGGCTTAAAGGAATTTAAAAACGTCATGCGCCCCCTGCGCGCCAGCCTGACGGACAGGGAAGGCGTCGTCCGCTTCCATAACTACCGCGATTTTCTCAACATGAAGGACGAGGTGGAGGCGAAGTATGAGCTCGCCGTGGACGGCCGGGTGATTGCCGCCGGGGACGTCCCGGCCCTCGACGTGGAACCCCACCAGGAGACCGAGGTTGACCTCGGGATCCGGGTGCCGGAAGAGGGAGATAAAGTCACCCTCCGGATCATCTACTTCCAGAAGAAGGACAAGAAGCTGACCCGGGCCGGCCACGAGCTGGGCTTCGATCAGCTGATCCTGCGGGACAAGCCCAGAGCCCTCCCGGCCCTTTCTCCGGCGGAGGGGATCGCTTTGGACCAGAACGACCACCGCATCGTGATCTCCGCCCCCTCCTTCCGCTATGTGTTCGACTGCATGAAGGGTGCCTTCACCGAAATGACCCGGAACGGAAAGAACGTCATCGCCGCCCCGGTCGCGGCCAGCTGCTGGCGCGCCCCCACGGACAACGACCGGGAGATCCGCTCCCTGTGGGAGCAGGCCGGCTTTGACCGCCCGAAGGTCCGCGTCTATGAGGCGGAGGCCTCCATGCGGGACGGAAAGGCGGTGCTTTCCTGCCACTTCTCCCTGGCCCCCGTCTCCCTCCAGAAGATCGTGGACATTCACGAAACCATTATCATCGGCAAGGACGGGACGATGGACCTGACCTGGGAGGGCGTCAAGGACCAGAACATGCCCTTCCTGCCGCGCCTGGGCCTGTGCTTTACCCTGCCCGGGGCCATGAAGCAGGCTTCCTACCGCGGCTTTGGCCCGCTGGAAAGCTATCAGGACAAGCGCCAGGCGTCCTGGTACGGCTGCTTTGAAACCACGGCGGAAAAGAATTACGTGGACTATATCAAGCCCCAGGAAAACGGCTCCCACTTCGGGTGCGACTTCGTCTCCGTTACCGACGGGGAAAGCGGGCTGACCTTCGTTTCGGACCAGGCCTTCAGCTTCAATATCCAGGAATATACGGACGAGGAGCTGACGCATAAAAAGCACAACTGGGAGCTGGAAAAGTCCGGCAACACGATCCTGCACATCGACTTTGCGATGAGCGGCATCGGCTCGGGCAGCTGCGGACCCCAGCTGGATGAAAAGTACCGGGTGAACCCGGATAAATTCTGCTACAAACTCAGGATCCAGTAAACGGGAGGAGGACAGGAGCATGGACGTATTGGAAGCAATCTCCCGGCGGCGCTCCCACCGGGCGTACAGACAGGACCAGCTTCCGGAGCAGATCCTTTCCGCCATCCTCCGGGCCGGGCTGGAAGCGCCCAGCGCGACCAACCGGCAGCCCTGGCATTTCTCCGTCGTGCAGGACCCCGCCCTGATCCAGGAGGTCCACGACGAGGCGGCGAAGGTGATGGGCAAGGGCGGCAGCCCCCGCTTCAAGGACCCGGACTTCCAGATGTTCTACCACGCCCCGACGGTCGTCTTCCTCTTCGGGGAAAAGAGCTTTTACTGGACCCAGGTGGACTGTGGCATTGCCGTTCAGAACATGGCCCTGGCCGCGGAGGGCCTGGGCGTCGGCTCCGTCATCCTGGGCCTGCCCCTGCCTGCCTTCATGGGCGATGGGGCCGACCGCCTGAGGGAAAAGCTCCAGTGCCCCGACGGCTACGATTTCGTCGTCGCCATCGCCCTGGGCTACGCCGAGGACACCAAGGACCCGCACGGCCTGCGGGAAGAAAAAATCAGCAGAATCAGATAAACCAACCGGCCCCCTGCCACACAAGCGGCAGGGGGCCGGTGTTTTCAGATGTTGTCGATCATAGAAGGACAAATTTCCCGAAATCTGTCGACTATAGAAGGATACTTTTCCCGTAATTTGTCGACTATAGAAGGACAGATTTTGGAAAAACTGTCGATCATGGAAGGACAGCAGTTTACAGAAACATGCTCATATAGTGCGGAAGGGTGGTTTTCGCATCGGCTTTTCCGTTCTGCGTGTTCGTCAGCTTATAGGCATAAGGGGGGTGATAGTCCTGGATGAACTGGTTCAGCGAAGGGGTGGACCGGTTTCCGGCCTTTACTTCAACCGGAATGACCGAGCCCTCTTTTTCAATGAGAAACTCAATCTCATGCTGACTGTCCGGCTTATAATAGTACAGCGTATATCCCCGTTTGACCAGACATTCCGAAATAACGTTTTCATAGATTCCGCCGCGGGCGTTGCCCATGATCGTATCGTTCAGCACCGCCAGCTTCGTTTCCTTCCCGTATAGGCAGCATAACAGGCCCGTGTCGTTCAGATACAGCTTGAACTGCTCTTCGTTGGCGTTGGCCATCAGCGGGAGATAGGGCTCCCGCGAGTTATAGCACACCTGAACCATCTCTGAGTCCTTGAGCCACTGTACGCTTCCGGCGTATTTGCGCCGGGTTTGCCCCTTCTCTACGGTGGAGTATTGGAATTTCTTGAGCTCTTTCGCCAGCTGGATCGGGATAGCGTCATAGCACATCCGCACTTGCTGCTTTTCCTTCCCCTTGGCATGCTTTGAAATATCCTCCCTGTACTCCTGGAGGATGTCGTTCTGGATTCTGTCCACCCGGTTAAAATCACCGTATTCGGCAAAGCTCGCCACCACTTCGGGCATACCGCCGACAACGATGTATTCCCGGAACAGGCCTTCGTACTTCTGATGCAGGGCTGCCGGGATCGTGTCCCCGGACAGATAGTAGGAGCGGAGGACGTCAATCGCTTTTTCGTCATAGCCGACGGCCCACAGAAATTCCTCAAAGTCCAGCGAATGCATGGTCAGGGTCGATTCATAGCCGACCGGGACGGATTCGGGAACCTCCACCGTCTCGTCGTCGTCTTCCCCATAGGTGAGGCCCATCAAAGAGCCGGAGGAGATGACGTCGAAGCGGAAATCTTCCGCCAGGAATTTGACGGCGGTTCTCGCGTTCCCGCAGCGCTGAATTTCATCCAGAAAGATGAGGGTCTTTCCGGGGATCAGTTCAAAATCCGGAACATAGGCCGTGATGCGCTTCAGCACTTCGCTTGCGCTGAGATCCCCGTCAAAGATGGCCTTCATGTCGGGCTGACGATAAAAGTTGATATACAGAAAGCTTTCATATTCGTTTTTCCCAAATTCCTGAATGATAAAGGTTTTTCCTACCTGCCTTGCGCCTTTGACCAGCAGACATTTCCTGTTATGTTCCAGATGCCGTCTCTTTTTCCAGTTCAGCAGATCATCATATGCCTTGCGTTTCAGCATGATCAGCGCCTCCTCCTGCCCGTTCCATCCCATTATGCATAAAATTGAACCATCAGTCAAGAGAATTTTGCATATTTTTAAGGTATTGAAATTGATAAATTTGCATATTTTTGAAGTATGGAAAACGCAGGTTTTGCATATTTTTTAAGTTTCCCCCCTGCGGCGGGCTGCTTCAACGGCAAAAAAGTGCCTGATCCCATCGAGATAAAGCGCGAAATAAGAGCGTTGATCATGAAGGTACAGGGCGCGGAGGATCAGGAGGCGGCGGGGGGCTGCTGGAGCACCATCTCCGAATCCGCCAGGTTCAGGTAGCGCATGCCGTCCTCCATGTAGGTTTCGAGCTTTCCGGTGATGATGATGTCGGTGCCGGGCTCCGGGTAATCGTCGGGCCAGCGGTGGTCGCCGGCCAGGGTGAATTCGATGCCCTGGGCGCAGCAGGCGGTGGCGTCGGGGATGACGCAGGCGTGGTAGACGACAGCGCGGCAGATGGGGCAGTCCTCCCCGGCGCAGTCGTGGCCCGCCTCATGGATGATCAGGGCAGAGGAAAAAAGCACGGCCAGGGCAAAAAACACGCACAGCAGCAAGGCGGCTGTTTTCTTGGATGGATTCATGTGCTTTCCTCTTTTGATCAATCGGTCAGCCCTTCCGGCATTGATCGCACAGGCCGTAAAAAACGGTTTTCCCGGTGTTCCATTGAAAGCCGTGATGGTCCAGCAGGTGGGCCTGAATTTCCCGCAGCTCCTCGCAGTCAAGATGGATCAGCCGTCCGCACTGCTCGCATTTGCAGTGAAAGTGGGAAGCGCAGGCGGGGGAAGCGTTCACGAAGGCGTAGCAGGCGCTTTCCCCGGGGCCGATCAGGTATTTTTGAATCCGCCCTTCGTCCACGAACCGCTCCAGCTGGCGGTAGATGGTCGCCGTGCCGATGGGGTCCCGTGTGCCTCAAAGTATTCCTTCAGCTCCGCCGCCGTGTGATACACGCCCGGCGTCGCCTGCAGATAGGCCAGGAGCTCTTCCTGGGCCCGCGTCCGGTAGCCCGTTTTCCCCGGCAATTCCCGCATCTCCGTTCCGCAAATGAGAACCGTTCTCAATTCTGACCCAGGATGCCCGCTTTGTCGATCTGAAAATGAAAATCAATTTCATATTTACAGAAAACCGGAGGGGGAAGGCCCGGGGTCTTCTTTCCCTCCCCGCGCGGTTGTGTTACAATGACATGGAGAGAAGGGAAACGGGCAAAATCCGCCCAGCGCATCGGTTTTTTAAAATTTTTTTGATTGTTTCCCTGCGTCAGGTATTGCTCATGACGCTGCGTCATGTGCTAATATGCGCGGCGAAAGGAGGTGAAAGCTATGTCAAAATACACCACGGGAGAGCTTGCCAGGCTCTGCGGCGTCACGGTCCGGACGGTGCAGTATTATGATACCAGAGGGATTCTGACCCCCACCGAGCTGTCGGAGGGAGGAAGACGGCTTTACTCGGAGGAGGATCTGAAACAGCTGAAGGTCATCTGCTTTTTAAGGGAGATGGATCTTCCCCTCGACGCGATTGCGCAGATCTTGCAGGAAGACCATCCCGAGAAGGTGATCCTGCTGCTGATCGAGCAGCAGGAGAAAGCCCTTTCAGAGGAGATCGCCGACAAGGAGAAAAAGCTGGAAAAGCTCCGGGAGCTCAGAAACGGGCTGAAAGGCCGGGCGGCCTTCTCTCTGGAAAGCATCGGCGACATAGCTGTCATTATGGAAGGCAAGGAAAAACTGAAAAAGATGCGCTGGATGATGATCCTGACCGGCATCCCGGTCACGGCCCTGCAATGGTTCTCCATCATTTTCTGGATTGTCAAAGGGGTCTGGTGGCCCTTCGTCCTTTGGGTGGTGGTGGCGGTTTCCTGGGGGATCTGGGTCAGCCGGTACTACTTTCGCCATGTCAAGTACATCTGCCCGGAATGTCACGAGGTGTTTAAGCCCACTTTGAAGGAAGCCTTCTGGGCGAACCATACGCCGACCGCCCGAAAGCTCACCTGCCCCGCCTGCGGCCGCAAAGGTTTCTGCGTGGAGATCTGGGGAGGTGAGGAGAAATGAAGGCGCTGCTGAAAAAATACAGAAAGCCTCTTTTGTTTGTCCTGGCGCTCCTTCCCGTCGCCGTCGTCGGCGGATATTTTTCCGGGGTCTACGGCTGGGAGGAGCTGGCGGAGGATCTGAAGCAACAGGTCCAGGCCCAACTCGGCGAAAATCTGAGCCTCTTTTATCTGAGCACCGTTTTGCAGACGGTGGTCTATGCCGTCCTGTGCGGCTTTTTCGGCTATCTTCTGTCGGAAAAAATCGGCCTGATGAAACCGTTTCACATTCAAAAGAAACCCACCCTGATGGCCCTCGGGACGGCGCTGGGGACCGGCCTCCTGCTCTGCACGGATTTCTTTTATTTCAGGCACCATATCCCCCAGGTGGCGGCCCTGTATCAGGGAAAGCCGTCCTTTGCGTACTGGATGGCGTCGGTGCTCTACGGGGGCGTGATCGAAGAGGTCCTGCTGCGGCTGTTCATGATGTCGCTGCTCGCCTTTGTTTTCTGGAAGCTCTTCTTCCGCGGAGAAGCAAATCCCCCCGCGGGCGTCATCATGGCGGGAAATATCATCGCGGCGCTTCTCTTTGCGGCGGGTCATCTGCCGTCTACCATGCAGATGTTCGGCGAGATCACGCCGATGGTCCTGTTTCGCTGCTTCCTCCTGAACGGCGCCGCCGGCCTGGCCTTTGGATTTCTTTACCGCAGGTACGGCATCCAGTATGCCATGGCGGCGCACGCCGGGGCCCATATCGTATGGAAAATCATCTGGATCCTGGCGGTATAATCAGGGCGCAAATAATGAGGCGCATGGACGTATCATGACCGGACAAAACAAAGCAATCAAAGACAGGATTCTCCCGGTGAACAGCCTTATCATTCATGATGAAAGGAGGGAGACCGGATGGACTGGATCAGGACAATCAACAATGCCATTGCGTATATGGAGAATCATCTGACGGATGAGATCACGCTGGCGGATATCTCGAAGCACGTACACCTTTCCGCTTTTCATTTCCAGAGGGCGTTTTCCCTGCTGACAGAAATGTCTCCAGCGGAATATTTACGGAAAAGGCGTCTTTCACAGGCCGGGGCGGATCTGATCGGCGGTGATGTAAAAGTCATCGATGTTGCGATGAGGTACTGCTATGAATCTCCGGAAAGCTTTGCCAAAGCCTTTACACGGTTCCACGGCGTTTCACCGATGCAGGTGAAAAAGGGCAGTTCCATTCAGTTTATGAACCGGTTTACTGTCCGAATCACCATTGAAGGAGACTGTATCATGGAGTACAAAATTGAAAAATGGGAAGCGATGGATCTTCTCATGCATGCAGAGGACTTTCATGCCGAAACAAGCGAAGCCGAGATTCCGAAGTTCTGGGATGCGTATTATGCGAATGCGGAATACCGGAAAATTCCTGGGTATCTCGGACTGTGTGCCCAGCAGAAAGCCGGCGGCGATACGTTCCGTTACGGCATCGGCTGCAAGGCATCCGATGTGGAAGGCGTTCCGGAAGGATTCGAGATCATTCATATTCCGGAATACACCTGGGCGGTTTTCAAGTGTGTCGGGCCGACATCCACGGCGATTCAGGCCATGTGGGAACGGATTTACAAGGAGTGGCTGCCGGTTTCCGATTATGAACTGATTCCTGATTATGATATTGAAAACTACCTGCCGGGTGATGCTTCTTCCTCGGATTATGTCAGTGAAATCTGTATACCTGTCAGGAAAAAGTGATGCGGAAGGAAAAGAATCATGCCGAAGAATGATCATCCGCAGACGCGCCGGTTTCTTTGCCTGAATGGGGCAGATAGATCAATTCCAGCTTAGGAGGAACGATCATGAATGCTGGTCAAGGAAAAATGATCATCAGGCAGGCAACAGAAGAGGATGCCTGGCAGATCGCGGACATTCTTGTGGAAGACTGGAAAATGGCCTACCGGGGGATCATCGACAGTGATTACCTGGATTCCATGAGCGTGGAGGAGCGATACCAGCGCGAATCACAGCGATACCAGATCTACAGGGTGGCCGCCGTTGAAAAGGAAATCCTGGGGTTCACCTGGAACGAGATGACCGATGACGAAGATTCGGACTGTGAAATCATCGCCATCTATATCCGGTACAGCAAAAGAAAAGGCGGTATTGGAAAGGCTCTTTTCAAGGATTCCGTGGATCTTTTCAGGGCCGCGGGCAGGAAAAGAATGATCGTCTGGTGCCTCAGGGAAAATGCGGAAGCCCGGAAATTCTACGAGAAAATGGGCGGGACAGCGTATAAAACCGGCGCCCACAGATGGGGCAGCCGGGAGTACGATATGATCTCCTATTTCTATCAGCTGGATGAATCCCCATGAAACAGGCAGTCAATCGCCAACTAAAGTGAATGAGGGATGGACATCAAAGCGGCCCAGCGCGCCGAGATGGGATTGAACTGACAGGCCTTGCAAGGTACAGGGTTTCTGACGACAAACAACGGCTGAGAGGACTTCCCTCCCGGCCGTTTTGTATGCCTTTCAGCCCGAAATGATTTTGCCCGGGGCTCCGCCGCCGGAAATATGTAAAGCAAATTGACCGGCCGATGATTTTATGGCATAATGAGGATCACAGACGTTGATACAATAATGTTTCACAGAAGGGAGGCAGGAAAGCAATGAAGATTGAAAAAGCGTCCAAAGATTCGTTTGTGGTGATCGGAAAAGAAGGATCGACCCGGGATGGGGACGGCTTCATCCAGCGGCTCTGGCAGGATGCCAATTCCCATTTTGATGAAATCGCTGATCTGGCCAAAAGAGACGAATCCGGGAATCTCGTCGGCATATGGGGAGCCATGACAGACTTTTCCCGTTCCTTTCAGCCGTGGGATGATTTCAGCCGCGGGCTTTATCTGGCGGGTGCGGAGTGCAGGGATGACGCGGAAGCTCCGGAAGGATGGGTCAAATGGGTGCTTCCTGCATACGACTATCTGGTCGTCGAATGCGAGGGAAACAATACGTTTTCTGACATGTGGCAATATATGAAAGAGAACGGCATTCCGCTTGCAGGCGCCGTGTACGATTATTCCTGCCCCAAAACCGGGAAGGATTATATGTTTTTCCCGATCCGAAAACGATGAGCCGGAAAACCGGAATAGGTCGAAGAGATAGAATATCATGATATGACAGGCAGGGCTGGACAGCCCTTGCTGCCGGGAAAAAGCCCTGGTAAAACAATGACACGATTCGTATCGCAGATGTGACGGAGCAATTCTTTCATTTTTCATGACCGTCCATTACACTCTGTCTGACCAAGCGTCACAGAAAGGATGGATTGAAAATGAAAGAGATCAGAAAAAAAGAACTGTTGGCAGGAATCGTGCTGCTGGCGGCCTTTGCACTATGGACTGTATTGATCCGGCATATCGACATACAGAATGCAGGCCCAAATGGAACGGAAATCGGATTTGCGACGGTCAATGTATGGTTTCACCGACTGATCGGTGTACATTTGTTGGTCTATACGATCACAGATTGGCTTGGTCTTGTCCCGATCATCATATGCATGTGCTTTGGAACGCTGGGACTTGCCCAGTTGGTAAAACGTAGAAGCCTGTTGAAAGTCGATTTCGATATCCTGCTGCTGGGCGCCTATTACGTGGTGGTCATTCTGGGCTACCTGCTGTTCGAGATGGTTCCGATCAATTACAGGCCGATCCTGATAGATGGAAATCTGGAAGCGTCCTATCCATCTTCAACGACGCTTCTGGTCCTGACGGTGATGCCGACATTGAAGTATCAGTCGGATCGAAGAATTGCAAATCCAGTGGCACGGAAAGCGGTAGCAGTATTTGTAATTGTATTCACCGCGTTCATGGTGATCGGAAGATTGATCGCGGGTGTTCATTGGATAACTGATATCATAGGCTCCGTTTTCTTAAGTTCCGGTCTGTTTATGATTTATCGGTTCATGGCAGATACACCAGTCAAAGGAAAACACATCTGAAGGCGGGGGCATCAAATGGAGTTCAGTGAAAAGCTGCAGGAATTACGAAAAAGCAGGTCGATGACGCAGGAGGAGCTTGCTGAGTCCCTGTTTGTTTCGAGAACGGCTGTTTCGAAGTGGGAATCCGGCAGGGGGTATCCGAGTATCGACTCGCTCAAAGAGATATCCCGGTTCTTCTCCGTAACGATTGACGATCTGATCTGTTCGGACGAGATGATCACCGTGGCAGAAAACGACAAGAAGGAGTTCGCCAGCAAATACATTTCGCTCATATGTAATGCGCTGGACATCCTTCTGGCCATACTGCTGTTCATACCTGCGTTTGGAAATGGCCCAGCCTCTCCCGAAACGGTATCCCTGTTTGGGCTGAGCCGGATTGCTCCGTGGCTGAAGACTGTGTTTGTCGTGATCATAAGCATCACGATCCTGAATGGGATCTGTGGAGCGATCATCGCTCATTTCAACAAATCGGTCTGGAACAGGCACAGGCTTGTTACAGGGGTCGTGCTGTCAATACTCTCGGTCACAGTATTTATTGCAACGAGGCAGCCATATGCCGGTATCATTTGTTTTGCATTTCTGGTCATAAAAGTCTTTCTGATAGCCAAAGTAAAACAACGATATTGAACGGGCAGAATTCATGGTGCAAGAATTCGCTGCCAAATTCCAGTTTGTATGGACCGCGGAAAATCGGGTCCTGGCGAAGCCAAGTCAGCATTGAATGGAATGAACGATCGGCAACTGAGTACCAGAGAGGTAAATACAGTGATGTTATGTGCGATTACCAAGATTGATACGCAGTCGAGGGAGCACCTTTTGGCGCTGCAGCAAGTAACAGAGCGTTTTGGCATGACGGTAAAAAAGTTATATGGACATATTACACTTGCGGCATATGTTGGTGAAGATGACAGCGCTTTTATTGCATCATGTAAAGAAATCCTTTCCGCCTATGCACCATTCTCTGTTTATTACGAAAAAGTAGAGGTGCTTCATGCAACCTCTATTATTGCAGCAACTCCACGAAAGGAAAACGCGCTCCTTGACATTCATAACGATATTGCGGCACAATGGGGGGAATCTTTAGATCATTGGACAGGCAATGACCATTGGCAGCCGCATACCACTTTGATATACAATCCACAAATTGATTTACAGGTAATTGCTGAAGCGATGCGAAAGGAGTTCATTCCTTTTTTCGCTCATGTGAAAAGAATCGAGTTTTCACAAGCCGCAGATAATGGCTACGAAATTGTTGATGCTATTGATTTGCATCAAAGATAAATTCCGGCCTGTACGGATCGCGGAAAACCGGGATTTGCCTGATACAGTCACTTTACATTTTCTTTATCATGGAGAAGGAGGCTAAGATGAAAATGGCAAACACAATGAGGAAACTTCTGAAACAGCGATTCTGCCTGATCCTTGCTTTGCTGCTGATCGTTTTCACCGTGTCCGCAGCGGCGGAAGAAAGGAATGAGGTGGAGACCTGGCTGGCGCTTGCGCGGGATGCTCACGAGCAGGAAGATTATGATACTTCCTTCCGTTATTATGAGCAGGCCGCGAAAGCCGGGAGCGCGGAAGGCCAGTATATGACGGCCATCAGCTATTACTATGGGATGGGAACGGAGCAATCTTACGAAAAGGCTGCGGAATACATGAGTATGGCCGCCGATCAGGGGGATGCCAACGCCCGGACGATGCTGGCCATGCTGTATGTCCACGGCATCGGCGTGGAACAATCCTATGAAAAGGCCCTGGCGTATTTCAAGCTTTCCGCCGCCCAGAATGATCCCGTGGCACAGTATAACCTGGGATGGATGTATATGAACGGCGACGGGGCAGAACCGTCCCGGGAAAAAGCGCTGGAATACTGGCGTCTTTCCGCGGGCCAGAAGAACCCCGATGCCATGATGGCCCTGGCCTCCGTGCATCTGGACCGGCAGAATCAGGAATATAACATCAAAAAAGGGATGGAATACCTCCAGTCCGCCGCGGAGCTGGATCATCCCGATGCGCAGGCTGACCTGGGCGCCAGGTATTACTATGGCTTTGACGTGGAACAGGATCACGAAAAAGCCCTGAGGTACCTGCAGCCTGCCGCAGACCAGGGGAATGCCAGGGCGCAGGCGATCCTGGGCGAAATGTATTTTTATGGCAGCGGCGTAGAGAAGTCCATAGAAACCTCCCTGGAATATACCAGGCAGGCCGCGGACCAGGGGAACGCCGGGGCGCTGTATGCTCTTGGCTGGCATTATGAGCAAGGCGCCGGGGTGCAGCAGGACTGGAGCAAAGCCCTCGCGTGCTACCAACAGGCCGCGGCTCTGGGATTGGCCAAAGCGCAAACGTACCTGGGCACGCTGTATGAGTACGGGGACGGCGTGGAACAGTCTTACGAGAAAGCGGCGGAGCTTTACCAGCGGGCTGCTGATCAGGGAGATGCTGAAGCGCAAACCTATCTGGGCATACTGTATGAGTATGGGGACGGCGTGGAACAGTCTTACGAGAAAGCGGCGGAGCTTTATCAGCGGGCTGCCGATCAGGGAGATGCGCTTGCGCAGGCACATCTGGGTTTGCTGTATGAATTTGGCGATGGCGTAGACCTTTCCTATGAAAAGGCGCTGGAATACTTCCGGATGTCCGCGGACCAGGGCAATTCGATCGGCCAATGGGGCATGGGACAGCTGTATCAGTTTGGTCTCGGCGTGGAGCCTTCCTATCAAAAGGCGGCAGAATACTATCAGCTTTCGGCGGATCAGAACGATCCGGACGGCTTGGAATGCCTGGGCTACCTGTATCTGGAAGGGCTTGGCGTGGAGCAGTCCAGGGACAGGGCGATGGAGCTGTACAGGCGCGCAGCTGCACTGGGCAGCGAAGAAGCGCAGCGGCAGCTGGTAATCCTCGGGGATGGAAAATAAAACGTTTTTAAGTTCGGCGCTGAGAAAAAACGGAAGCGGTAAATCGGGTCCTGCCGAAGAAAGTTATCTTGAATGGAATGAACGATCGGTAAATCGGGATTTATGGAGGCCTTTGGCATGGGAAAAGATTTATCTAAAATGACATTGGAAGAGTTATGGGCATTGTTTCCCATCTTTCTT
>OCVV011360491.1_pt1 | contig 28198 bp, 36 predicted proteins | sample 1539721 | NCBI WGS metagenome assembly OCVV01 (sample SAMN02144230, study PRJEB22623) | gut metagenome | biome: sheep rumen | host: Ovis aries | place: New Zealand | reverse complement strand
GGAAAAGCTGGCCCGCGTGGGATGCTCTCCAGTAAGTAAGCAACAAAAAAGGAAGTATATCGAAATATACTTCCTTAAATAGATAACCTTATGGATTATTTAGCTTCAGCGCAAAGCCTTAAAAAATCAGCCTTACTACGTTCTTTAATTTCTTCGGCTATACTAGGTATACCAAGTTCATGTGTATATACAGGACGCTGCATAATATCTTCAACGTACTTATGAAAAATACTAAAATCATTTCCTGTTAACATACATATACCAGTATGTGCCATAACAATTGCACATTCTTGCTTTGTCATATCCTTATCCTTCCATATTATACCATTCATCCCAAGAATAATATTTCATAGTATCATCTTTCATCTCGCGCTGTAGGAGTTTTTTGGATGTAATATCCTCATTGTAATTAAATTCAGTACCACTTAAATCACCCCAAGTTAATCCTACCTCAAAGTCTGTTGAAAATGGTACAGGACAATCAAATAACTCTACAGGCACATTAACCATCCATTGATTCATATTTGTACCAAACCACTTTATAACGGCCGGATCAGCTGGAATCTCTACTAAAGCTGAATCGTGAATAAGATTGATAATCTTTATACCATGTTCTGTTAATTCTTTCTCATGCTGTATACAACACCATAATAAAGTATCAGAAGATGATGATTGAATAGGAAAGTTCTTTGCTTCATTTTGTAGCGAATGAAGACTCGCGGGGGTTACAATGCCGAAACGTCTACGACGGCCCCAAGGAGTTTCAAGATAATTACCTAATTCTACCTGGTGCGCACACCACTCCAGATAATCGTGAGCTCCAGGATATGCTTTAAACCAGTTATCAATATGTCCTTGTGCTTCAGCTGTTGAAATATCAAACGTATCTGCAATTGATTTAGCTTCACGTCCATAAGCTATACCAAAGTTAAGAGCTTTAGCGATCATCTTTTCAGCAGGTGAAAAATGTGGACCAAACATCTTAGTAGCTGTTTCCTTATGTAGATTTCTACCTTCGCGGAAAATCTCTAATAAAGTTTCATCATGAGATAAGAAAGCTAACCAACGCAACTCCGCACCAGAGTAATCAATCTCTCCTAAAATATAACCTTTAGGAGCTATAAATGCTTTACGTATATTACCTACACCGTGAGTTGCTGGCTGATTTTGGATATTTGGCTCTTTTGAACTAAGTCGTCCAGTTGCAGTTACATGTAAAGTAAAGTTCGTTCTAACTCTACCATCTTCATCTCTTGCATTCAATAAGCCTAATACATAAGTTGAATGCTCTTTTTGTACAGTTCTATATTCAAGAACTTTAGAGATAAGCTTTGGCGGATCCTCTATAGACTCTAATACCTCAGCCGCTGTAGATCTTCCCTTTTTGATACGAGGACGTAATTTAAGCCGATCAAATACCATCCAAGCCATCTGTTGAGGAGAAGCCGGATTAAACTTAACTGGAGCGCTTTTAGCTCCTGTAGCTTGCTGATAAGCTCTTGCATCCCAAAAAGGTTCAGATAAAACTTGTATCTCATGCTGAATATCAGCTAACAAAGCTTGATACTTAACATCAAGTTCTCCGAGATAATTGTCATCTATGAGACAGCCATTCTGTTCAATTCGTGTTAACAAATTTGTCGCAGGAATAAGCACCTTCTCATATACCTTCTTAAGGGCTGTATTTTCAGGTTTATCTAATTCCGCTTTAAGAACCCAATAAAGCTGTAACGTATAATCACAATCGACAGCAACACGTTCACATAAAGCTTCAAAGAATTTTGGATAGGTCTCTAGTGAAACAGCTTTCCAATTCTGATTCATCTTATACTTATATTCTGCCGCATTAAGATAAACCTTAGTAAGATAACCCAGATCATGCGCTGAAGTTTCATCCAGTACATAATGCATCAATACCGTATCTTCATCAATGCTGACTGTACCTAAACCTCTGCGCCAAATGACTTTTTTATCATACTTACCATTTTGCCATAGACATTTCCACGGTACACCTTCGATAAAATTATGTACTACATTACGTAAAGCCATTTCTCTAGGAATTACATAAGTTAAATTTTTCTCATAACAAATACCTAAAACACAAAATTCAGCTTCACGATAATCCAAGCCAGTAGTCTCCATATCATACGAGGCTACTACAAATTTTCCGGCCTTAAAATCCTTATACATCTTTTCCCATAAGGATTTTACCTTATCCATTGTATCTAAAACTACCCATTTTGTTTCTCCTGTATCTACTTCTTCACCTCCCTTAAAGAGAGTTGATGCAAGTGTCAGATAACTTAAAAATGGTTTGTAATCTCCAGGTTTATGCATCAATACACCCGGATTCATAATAGGTAAAATTTGTATATCACTTAAGTCATCATAAGTTTCTTTTAATACGGTCTTTAAAGTTTCATCCATCAAAGAATCACTTAATACACGACCATATTGCTCTGTGACTTTAATACCAGCATTACCTGTTAAAGTTTGCAATGCTATAGCGCCACATACAAGTATCATTTTGGGTTTGACGGCGCGGATCTCTGCTAATAGATATTCTCTACAATTCACTGGTGCGTCTGAAGGAAACTTTTGTCCTTTCTTTTTAGGTACTGCACACTTTATAGCTACTGTGTAATACACCTCGGATTCTTTATAAGGCATACCTACTTTTTGTAATGTGTCTTTTAATACCTGAGCACCTGAACCTGTCATAACAGCTCCTTTAGAAGCCTCTATGGCTGTAGGAGATTCTCCTATTACCATTAAGCCTTTAAAGTCTGTTAAAGCCCGCACACGATCTGCATTATTTTGTCCTGTAATCTTAACATAATGAGTACAAGAACAATTAGTACAAGCCATATTAAACACCTCCTATATAATCTGAAATTGCTGTATATTATTATAATATGCAACAATTTCAGATTTTTAACGGGATTGATCTTACACAAACTGGACAAGTCTGTTAGTTGTAGGATTTCCTATATCTGTCCAAGCAGCCAAATTAAACTGTAGCATCATTTCATTTTCAACCGGACCATTTTCAAAATTGATAGGATCACTATCAGGACGATCATCATCACTGAATTTTAGATTCTTACGTGCATATACATATGCAATAGCGGAATCACAAGAACGAATTTCCGGAATGAGTCCCTGAGATGAAGCTTTAGCTATCATAAGTACCTCTAAAGGAGTTTTCCAACAACCTAAAAGATGAATCTGATAATAATCAAGCTCCGGACAAATATCATATAACTTTTTAATTGCTACTAAACGAGCATCACGGTTCTGACATGTGTCTATAAGATGTTTTGGAATGCCAATAGTATCAATAGACATACCAAAGTTATGAATAAGTGCTGCAGCACACTTAACCCACTCTTCCATTGAAGATCCCTGAGGAACTACATGAATCTTAAAGTCACCATGTTCATGTGTATCAAGCCACTGAAGACTTTCTTTAACACGTTTGTAAGTCGCTTTAGCATCTTTGTATACATCCGGAAGGATAATTTCATCTGCTCCGATAATAGCTGCTTTAGCAACAAGCTCTTCCATAGTAACCTGAGCATTCTCAATTACGCCATTATCTAAAATGACATATCCTTCGCAATTCATATAGAATTCGGTATAAGTCTCCATTCCGGGAGCTCCTACTAAATGGGCTAAAGCCATATGATGCTTTGCTTTACTAATAAGATTCAAATAATTCTGCGGTACAATTGGTACCATTGACATTCTGTAATTTTCGTTAGACATTTTATTCCTCCTATTGTCTCCACTTTAATGTTAAAATAAAGGAGGCTCCTGAGAGCCTCCAAATATTATTTAGTTGCAAGTTAAACCGTTAGCTCTAAAAGCTGCGATACGATCACGACATGTGCCACATGTTCCACAAGGCTCTTCAGCCCCTTCATAGCAAGACCATGTATGCTCGAAGTCTTCCTGAGTCATTCCAAGGTTTAATCCTTCACGAACAACTTCAGTTTTGTTCATATGATACCAAGGAGCTTTCATACAAACTCTACCGCCAGTACCGCGCTCAATTGCCTTAGTCTGTGCTTCGATAAATTCAGGTGTACAATCCGGATATGCATCACCAGCAGCATCATCTGCATGCGCACCATAAAGAACTAAATCTGCTTCAAGCTGTAATGCTACAGCGGCTGCATAAGAAAGAAACAAACCATTACGATAAGGCACATAAGCAGATACAAGACCATCAGCCTTAATCTGATCTGCATAACTCTCATGTACAATTTCGCGTGATGATCCCTCGAGAAGTGCACTCGAATCTTTATTGAATTTAAACACAGCTGAAAGATCTTCTACGAAAAGCTGTACACCCAACTTTTCTGCCTGCCATTTAACATACTCAAGTTCTTTTTTGTGCTTCTGTCCATAATAGATGGACAAAGCTATTACATTTTCAGCTCCATTAGCTTTTACGGCCTGATGAAGCAATACTGTGGAATCTAATCCACCACTTGCAAGAACAACTGTTTTCATCACTTATCCTCCTTCTTGTTCCGCTTTAATGCCTTGCGCTTATTACGACAAGACTTACATCTTGCAGGAGGAACCAGTTTACGTTCAGTAAACCAGTGTTCCTCTTTTTCTGTAAGTTCAAATTCCTGTCCACAATCCTTACAGATCTTTACCATGACAATACCTCCTTATCCTCTCAGTAAAGACATTGTTTCAGCACGGAGTGCATCATTCTCCGTAAATACACCACTCATAGATGATGTGATTGTTTTCGTACCAATCTTTTTGATTCCACGCATTACCATGCACATGTGTTCCGCTTCAATAACTACCATAACACCAAGAGGCTGAAGATTTTCCTCAATAGCTGTCTTAATCTGGTTAGTCATTCTTTCCTGAACTTGTAATCTACGTGCATAGCACTCTGTCAATCTTGCCAGCTTACTTAATCCTACGACTTCATCCTTAGGAATATAAGCAATATGGGCTTTACCATAAAAAGGTACCATATGATGCTCACACTGACTGAAGAACTGAATATCTTTAACAATAACAAGGCCATTGTTATAGATATTAGTCATTACAGGAGCATCTTCATCATAAGTGATATCTACATCAAAACGCTTACCAAGGATCTCTTTAGGATCCATCTTATATCCTCCAAAAAGTTCCTCATGCATCTTTGCCACACGCTTAGGAGTTTCTAAAAGACCTTCACGTGTAACATCCTCGCCATCGATATTAGCAAGGATTTCTTTTACGGCCTCCTGGCGCTTATCAAACATACTCTCCATTTATCTTACCTCCATTAACTTATGTAACTGTACACCTACACGTAAACGTGGATCGGCTATAGCTAAATGATAAGCTCTTGTCCACATGTTCTGCATATCATTACCATCAGGCTGTAACCAAATCTTACCGGCATACATAGATCTAATTGTTTCAGGTATTGCTTTCTCTGCATCAAAGTCCTCTGTGACGACATACTTTAATTCATTAGGTTTACACAAGGAGTTAATCGTATAGTTAGCCTGAGGTTTTGGTGAAGCTACAACCCAATCGATGCCTTGCGGAACCTCTTGAGTTGCGTTAGTTTCAATACAAAGAAACTTACCTCTAAGAGATAACTGATCAATCAGTTCAGGCAAATCTTTCTGTAAACAAGGTTCGCCTCCTGTAAATACAATAATCCTACTTTTCTTCTCTGGTGCGCAAAGCTCTTCAACTAAGGAATCCACAGTGTAATCTGTTCCGTTTCCAGCCTTCCAAGATTCTTTTGTATCACACCAAGGGCAAGATAAATTGCATCCAGGGAATCTTACGAAAGTAACAGGTGATCCTATAAAAGATCCTTCACCCTGTATACTTTCAAAAATTTCTAATACCTTCATTAAAATTCCTCCGCATATGATGTAGGAGTTTCCCACACCTGTACAATGACATTATATGCACCTTTAAAATAAACGTGCATTTCTGTTTTGATGAACTGTGCCATCTGTTCCGCTGTAGTACGTCTAGGCATAACAAAAACTTTCTTGTTATATTTTATTGCCCAATCAAGCAATTCATCTTCAGCTTTCTCACGGAAGCTCTCACCGCTAATAACAAGAGCATGATCAAACTTGTCCATAATTAGAAGCTGCATAGCCGATTTCAGCTCATTAAAATCAACTAACATGTCAAGCTGTGATCCTTCAGTTTTTAAGTCGCCCTCTAACTGTACACGTACTTTATAAGTATGTCCATGCAAATTATTACATTTGCCGTCATAATTTGAAAGCATATGTGCACAATCGAACGTAATCTCTTTAGTTATCTTTTTCATTGACTTTCTCCCTTCCGGAAATCTCTGCGCGGGCGAAGAACTTTGCCCTACTCTTGAGGTCCCCTGTAATCTTATCAAGAAAAGCTTCCCATTCAGCAGAACCCAAAGGAATATTTGATGTATCTAATTCAATAATAGGTACACCAGCTGCTGCAATTTCACCTAAATAACGTGAATAAGCTTTCTTGATATGCTCTAACTGATCCACCTGTACGTAATCATCTGCCCAAACAGCTGAACGTTCTTTTAAGGTGGATAAGTCTGCATCTAAATAAATGACAATGACATTAGCCGCAATCAATAAAGCAATCAAGTCATGCATATCATGCTTGTATTCCTCATCCAAAGGAATATTTTTAACTTCACTGTAGATTAACTCATCAGGATAATAAAACCTATCATAAATTGTATTAGCTTCCATGAACAAATACATTTTAGCTTGTGTAAGTTTATCTTCCTGACGATAATCACACTTAATACGCTGCATATTCAGCTTTTCAGCCAATGCCTTAGTAAAAGTTGTTTTGCCTGAGCCATCCGGACCAACTACAATAATACTGAATGGAATTTCTTCCGTATTGCAGATCCTTGCTTTTAAGCATTTATATATGGCTGTATCTTCAAAAGCGTTCTCCTGCTTATGTCTATTAGCAGATTCAGATTCGCTGTATTTGCCTGAAATATAACGATGATTCAACTTCGCACGATTTAACGCGGCGACATCTCCTAAATCGATATCACAGGTAGTAGCGATTGCAGATACATACCATAAGACATCTCCCAGCTCTTTAGCGAGCTCCATCTTATTGAACTCCTCGCCGTGGAAGATGCCATGCTTTACAATATCTAACACTTCACCGGATTCACCACCAAGACCTGTAGACCAATCAAGTAATCTTACCTGTTCAGGAGTCAATTGCTTTGTGGGTTTAAAAGTCTTACTAGCTTCATACTGATAATCATTAAACATCGACATCTTACTATACCTCCTTAACAATAAAAAACGGAGATGCGTCCTAAGACACATCTCCGCCATGGATGGGATTATCTACCTTATCCCAGGAAAGCGTTACTGCCTTCAGACGCTGCAAGAATCTCACGAACATTGTTACGCTTCTCGCCTGCATATTCGCCATTCTTCTGTGTCTGAATTCCAACTTTCAGCTGGCATGCACGATTGATAATCGTTCCAGACTCTGCAAATGCTGCCGGATTAAATGCTGAACTATCAACATCCGGACAAACACGTGTGATCAGCTGCTTGAGTCTAGGTAATGCATACTTTGCACCATCTCCTGCAAGTACGTAATAATCATAGATCTTACGTTCCTCAAATTCAGGATCTGTGATGCTGTACACAACCTTGATCATAGGATTGCCGCTGGACTGTGATGTTGTGAACTCGAACTCTTCGACAATTGCGTTATAAGTGCCCTTAGGCATAACCTCAAACGCTGCTCTGTCTTCAACACCGTTCAGATCGAACACCATTCCGCCTGCATCCGCCGTAGCCTGCACACCCTGCTGTTCATTTACTTCGCCACCGAGATTAAAATTTCCCTGTTCCATAAATAGACCTCCTACACCTTCCTTACTTGCCCGACCTCCACCCACTGCAAATAAGATTTTGTAGCCATCACACTACACGCCAATGGAATTATTACATCTGTAGCCCTCGCGCGCTGGGTCAGTGTAATTCTCGTGCTGATGTACACGATAAACCGCAAAGAAGGATTTGAACCATTCATCTTTCCGTTCGCATCTCATAACTACGATCGAAATGTTTTACCAGACTTAAACTATTCACGGATATGTGGAAGCTTTCCCAGGTTTATAACTTCCACACCCAAACGCCTCATTCATTCATAAGGTGCTTTTCTTCGCCTGCCAGGTGTTCAAAGCGAGGATGGATCGCTTTTAAAGAAATCTTAAAATCTCTTATACTATTATAATATGTGAAAAATATAGATTTTTAACGAGTTCATTTAGCTTTTCAAAAAATTTTTTAAGCCTGATCCAAATCGTATATGGTCTGCATTGTCGGATTATCTACGAATGCGGATTTCAAGCTATCACCGAAACGATGTTTTGCCGCAATTTGAGCATTACCATACTTTCCGCCGACCAAAAACAATCTCCGAATTACCTGACCACCTTCAAGAGGTATAGAAGCCAGATAACCAACACAGTCAACTAAACCACGAACATCTCCTGCAAGCTTACCGGGGAGCAACGGTGTATAATACCAGACTTTAGATGCATCCTGATCCGTATCCTGACCACAGATGAAAATACTATTAACAGGAAGATCCCTAAGACGACGAACCAAGAACTGAATCATCTCTCTTGAACGTCCCCAATCCTGGAATTGTGCGGAATCAGGCTCATTATCAATACGCTGTGTAAGAGGATTGATACCAAGAAGCTGATACATACAATACTTCTGTGCCTCTGTTAATGAATCCGTAATAACTGTACGAATCTTCTTCGGATTAGGGATAAGCTGCTCAAGCTTTGCATTATCCTGACAAGTAGCTGCATCATAACCCTTAATCTGAGCTTCAAGCCTACGAAGATTGATAATATCATTATCATCGCGGAATTTAACATGAAGCTTTAAGAACTCATAAATATTACCATACTGTTTAAAGGTCTGTACAGGAACTACTAAAATATGAGATGCAACATCAATGCCTTGAGCTTTACCAGTTCTAACCAGTTGTTTCAAACCCTTTTCTCCACCTTCAAGAGCCACATATAAAATATCCTGGTACGAAGGAACAAATACTGAAGTACCAGCTAAATAAGTTTTACCTACACCAAAATCTCCATAAATCAGCATTGACAGCCAATCATCATCAAAGTTCAAATCCCTTGCGATAAAAGGATTATTGGCATTAGCTACAGGAGTTGTAACTGTAGAAGCTGGTGGTACAGGATTACTTTTCTGTACCGGGGTTGTCGGATTAGGTGTTGTATTATTTTTAGGAGGCATAACTCCTTGATTACCCGCAGGTGTTAATGTAGGTTTTGTTGTCATTGGATTTCCAGATAAACTTGTTGTCATTATTCTCACTCCTTCTCTTCATATGCAAAATTAAAAGTACCTTCAGAAGCATAACGATCACTATCTAACTCAATAGTCATATTTAAGTCATAATCCATGATCTCCTCTAATGAAGGTAACGGTTTCATATTTCCATCTTTATCCTTATACATGCCATTTTCATCAGGCCAAGGAATATTTTCACGCCAAGGATCAACATTACCATCTTCATTATGGGGACGCTTTTCAAAATTACGCATAAACTCCTCAATTGTCTGTGTGTCATTACGATCCAAAGCAAGACACCAATCTCTTACAGGACAATCCCAAATGCAATCTCTTGTAGGTGAAGGATAACAATAAAGATCCGGATTTAACATCTGACGAAGCTCACCATAAATATGTCTTTCATGAGCAGCTAATTCCTCTTCAGATCTCTTTACAAAATCCCACCGAATAAAACGATCACCTTCAGGTGCTTCTTGTTCAGCCATATAATTCAAAAATTGAATTATATTAGAAGGTGCATTTTCGACTTTACCATATTCATCTAAAATTTCCTGCTTAACAAGACTATATGTAGTCTTCTGACGTTTATCTACAGATAAAGAACCATTTTTAAGTCGCTTAGGTTCCTGTACAGCTTCTTTAGTAAGCTGCAAATAAATAAAACCATAAGGTTTCTGTCCGAAAAGCTTTGTAAAAGCCCACATATAAGCACTTATCTGATCATCCGTATCAAGCTTATTTGTATCAGCACCTTTTGCGGTCTTATAATCTAAGATCCATAAACGTCCTAACTTATCAAAAACTACTTTATCAATAGTTCCATGATAGTTAATAGGTACTATTTGACACAATTTGCCATTTACTTCAGCATAATCTGCAACTCCAAGAACAGGAACATTAGGATCATTAGGTGAAGTATTACCTACCAAATTTCCCTGTGCATCACGATCCAGCATAGGTAAATCCTTTTCATCCCAATAAGAAGCTACAATATTATCTTCTTTATCCACAGCTACCCAAACATTTAAAGGTATCATAAAAGTCTGTTCTACTGCCGGATAATATTCGGCATTAGGATCTTTATGATGTGGATCAACTAAAGCGCCTGTTTCAACATCAATCAATGCTGTCTCAAAACCAGAAGACGAATTATGGCGTTTATACCATGTTAAATAATAACTCAACATAGCAATACCTAGAGGATAATGCGCTTCTGCTCCCGGAGGTAATTCATCCTCAGGAAAGGCTTGATAATAAGCCCAAAATGCAATACGTGGATCACCAAATACATTATAACCATGATAATCCTCCATTGCGAAGTGTATCGCGGAACCAAACCAAAAGTTTATATTCTGTTCTGTTCCCTGATACTTCCAATTGCCCCGCAGTGATGACTGAAATGACCACTTACGCAAGCATCTACGAAACACTCTTCTATCAGAGGTTCGTATAGTGTAATGACTTAACTCTTCCATAAACATTTCTCCTTTCTGATTATGGTACTTTTGAGTTGTTTCAAAACTCTTATATTATTATAATATTCAAACGAAAATGATTTTTAACGGGATTATAATTTCACTTTAGATTTCACACAGCGCAACATACACTTATACTGTTCATCTGTACCTATGACCCAATTAGTTGCTGCATTTTTATCATTAAGTTTCTCCTTAACAAGCTCATCAACTGAATCAGGGTGTAACAGATAACGGCAATGTACAAAATTTTTCTGTCCTAAACGACATAATCTATCTTCGGCTTGTACACATAAATTAAAATCCCATTCGTATCCTAAAAAGAAACAATCAGAAGCACAAGTCGCATGAAATGATGCCCCAGATTTAATTACACATAAAAGTACCTTATTATTACTCTTATAATCTAGAAATCCTTGCCATTGTCTTGCAAATTCAGTAGGTTGCAATCCTCCCATAAGAGTAAAGATTTTAGTACCTAAACCAAATCCCTTAATAAGATCCGCTAACAAAGGAATTGCCATCTTAAAAGGTGTAAAAACTACAAAGCATTTATCATCCTTTAACAATTCTTTACCTTCATCCGCTAAATAGTCAAAAGCAGCTCCATCTTCATCAATACCTAATAATCTAGGACTTACAAGTAACTGACGACACCTTAAAATAGCTGTCATTGCATTTGGAGCCACTACTACGGAATCTTCATCAGCATATATAAAATCCTCTAAAATCTCCTGGTGCGCCTTTGCTTGTTTTTTAGTCATAGTAATAGGAATAATCTGTCTTTGTTTTCCTGGCAAATCTTGTAATACCTCAGATTTAATCCTCCTTAAACGGTATTTACTTAATAAATTTCGAAATCCTTCAATATTTCTAGGATTACGCTGAATTTCTTTACCGAATGGTGTTTCTAATACAATACAATATTTATTTACAAACTGCCAATAATTTTGAAATACAGCACTATCCACCAAATGCAGAGGAGCAAACAAATCAATTACACCTTGTCTAACTGGAGTACCTGTTAATAAAAATGACCAAGTAATTCTAGAATACCAAGAAGCTACTTTTGCATAAGTCTTACTCTTATGATTTAATAAACCAGCAGATCCCTCATGTATCTCATCACAAATAAGTCCAAGTACATGGTATTGATTCATTTCTTTCAACATACCATAAGTAGTTACTATAAATAAATTCTTAGGAATTTGTTCAGCCAACTTTTTTCGTTGGGTAGGCGTACCAGAGTAGATTAGTGATTTTACCCCAAACCACTGTTCTAATTCCTGTTGCCAAACACCTAAAGCTTTTACCGGACAAAGAATTAAAACATGTTCATCATGTGTATCCGCATAGACATCCATATTTTGCATTTTATAGAGTGCTGTAAACAAGGTACATACAGTTTTACCTAAACCCATGTCATCAAAATTCAAATTGTGTCTCCGCTGAATCATAAATTTTACTCCGTCCTGTTGATAAGGACGGAGTTTAGGCCAAACTTCTTTTAATTTATCACTAATGTTCATTATTTTAGACTCTTCTTGTACTTCTGTTAAGCCATCATCAATACAACATTCACATAGATCTTGTTCGTGATCATCATCCATTAAACAACCACAACCTTTACATTCTTTCATGCACTTACTCCTTTCGAAAGTAAACTAATTAAGGCATGTATGCCTCTTATCTTATTATATCCTTGTATTTTACCTGTGCCTGCATAAAATTGGAATAATTTACCATCAGCTTTACGCCAGCAATGAAAATGTCCTGTAGCGGGATTTTTTAACTGATATTCAATCCCGGCATTATCCAATAATGTACAAGCATATTCAATGCGTTCTGGAGTTTTCTTAACACGCTCCTTATGCTGCTCTTTTAATATGGCTTTCATTTCTTTCCAATAATTGTCATTCTTCATAACCATGAGCCTCCTTCAATTCATTCGACATTTTAATTACGTTTTGAGCATATTCTGAGATAACTCCCTGATCATACCAATAATTGGCTGACTCTATAGTCATATTATATCTCATCAAGACATAAGCAAAATCACCATTTGCATAAGTATCTGCTATGTCATATAGTTCATTCAAAAAGTCTGCAGCTACTAGCACACATCCATAAGGATCGGATAAATCTTGTACATTTAGACGTTCCATCCTATCAGAATGCCACTTTTTAGCTACTTGTATTATTCCGCGATCTACTCCATTAAAAGCATCTGGATCACATTCACTTTCCTGAATACACATGGCCTCTAGATCCTCTGCAGATATTCTAGGATATAATTCCGCAACTTCTTCACAAATCTCGCGCGTGCTGCGTTTTTTAGGATCTTGTTCAAGAGGAATCTCTGTGATATAATATGGATCATTTGGATCCGTTATATGATACTCCTCTACCTGTGATGCTTCATCCTCAGAGGCTGATACAGGAGTTGTATATTCAAAGAATATTTCCTCTCCTGTATGTACTTCTCTGAATATAATGCCATTCTCTACTTCGATCTGCTCATATTCAAGTTCTAGTTCTGGTTCTTCTACTGTTACTTGATCTGCTTGCGTAGTTCGAGTAGTCTGCGGAATCACACAAACTACCACGCACAGAGTTACTGTCAAGCCTAAAATAAGACTCGCTATTGCTCTCTTCATGGTTTCACCTCCATAATTTGTACCCGGGCGAGCTTCGCCCAACTCCTAGTTACCCTCTAAATAATATCCTGACCTTTCTTGTAAAACAGAAGAAAATAACAACCATGACGAATTGCATCACGTGCATGGCGCATTCCTCTTTCCCAAAAATGCCAGGTTTTTAACTTCTCATCGGTAGCAAAAGCTTTAGCTGTCGAAGCCATTTGTTTATGCGTCGGTATATTATGCATTTGTGCCCAAGTCTCTATTGCGCCAATCAATCTCACTGTGAATACAGGATTAAATGTATGACGCTCTAATTTGTGTGAATAAACCTTGTAATCCTCATACAAGATAAAATCCGGTTGTTCTGCTTCAAATAAATCCAACATAGGTTGTAGATTGACATTGTTATCATCATAACATTCGGGAAGCTGCCCCCAATGATCTAACTTACCATCTACAAAAACACACCATCCGGTTGTTTTACCTGGATCGAAACATAACAACTTATGTGGAACTTTTTTCGTTCCACGTAAACGTTCAAATAATTCATCAAAACTTAAAGTCATATATGTCCACATCCCTTGAAAAAGTTCTTCCATGACCTTGCCGTGACGCATCTTTATATTTTGCACTGATACACCACAAGCTTTAGACATAGTAGAAAATGTTAAGCGCTTCTTTTGAGAATCTTCTTCAGTCATCTCAATAAGATAGCGCAGTTCCAATTTACGCCACAAGTCAACATTTAATTTGGACTTGTGATTCTGTCCTCTTCTAATTACCTCCTCTATTGCAGGTTTGATAACGTTATCTACAATAAATGACAACTCATTATCAACAATAAAACGATCTAATTCCTTCTCCGAATTTGGATCCATAATAATATCCCCGTATGTAACTGAATCACCATTAGCCAAAGTAGTTTCGGCATTTAGATAAACAACACAATTCTTGTCAATCTTCTCTTCGAACTGTTCCATACGTTTTTTGAAATCCAATTGGATCTCACGTTCAATACAGAAGCATGCGTAATTATAAAAAGGTACACCTCTCATAACCTTGTAAGTTCTTGATGCACTAATTAGTCCTAAATAACCAATTTGTACTTGATCTTCGGTGTACGGCTTATATTTCGCAAGTACTGTATGTACTAAGGGCATATTTAAAACAACTACCTTATTAGCTATATCAATAGCATCTGTAAGGGATCCGTCTTCTAATGCCTGATAGTACGCTTGTGTTTTTTCCTTAATTTGGTCCTTGGTCATATTCTTAAGCCCTCCATCCTTTATCTTTTTTATTTTATTATACGCTTCCTGGCTTAAGAAAATCACTAGTCAAAATGGTCGTAGCTTTTCTAAGCCGGAAAACATAAAAAAGGCTTAAAGAAATATCTGATGATACAGTTAATCTTCTTGGTTGCCTGAAAAACCTTCAAAAAGCTCAGGATGCTCATCCATATACTTCTCTGAAAGAATCATTAAGTTCTCTACCTGCTCAACATCAATTTCTCTAGCATCTTTCGACTTTTGCAGATTACAAAGTGAATGAGCGCAACCAACATTTGTAAAGTCGTCTAATCCACCTAAAACTACAGGTACAAGATGCTCCATGTGTATATCTCTTTCAACTTTGATAGGCTTTCCACACAATACACAAATTGGAAATTCTCCTCCCTGCTTATCTCTATCAATAATCCATTCTCTCTTCCAAGGAATACCTGCATTAGCTTTCATAAGCTTGTTTCTTTTGGCATGAGATTTCTGCATTACCTTTTTTCCAGCTTTAGTCTGATGATACTTTTTCTGACCTGCAAGGATCTTCTCTTTATTTTCAGCATAATAAGCTCTACCTCTTGCTAACTTTTCTTCTCTATGCTCTTCATAGTACTTTTTATAGTTTTTCTTGGGTTTAGCTTTCTGATATGCTTTATGTGAACTAGCTTTTTGACATTCCTTGCAATTACCAGTACAATTTATCTTACTACTTGAATTGCGATTAAATAAGTAGTACTTCTTATATAGGCCACAATGCCCGCAACGCTTATACCCCACTGGTACGCTATCTCCAGGCTGAAGAGTTAATACATCCGGATTACGGTAATATGCAGCTAACTCATCTGCTGATAAAAATATACTAGCTTCTTCCAATCGCTGTTTCTGTTCTTCATAGTCCATATGCTATTCCTCCTAAAATCTTTTGTTGTCTCCTCCTAATTGCAAAATATATGGCCGGATCTGTAAGAAGATCCGGCCACTATATAGTGAATTGAACAAGACAATTACTCTGCTGCTTCCTCAGATGCTGCTTCCTCATCAGCCTCTTCAACAAAGTTGCTTGCCTGAAGGATTGTAACAGCTTCCTGAGCTGCTTCTTTGTTGTCAAGCTGATCGAGATAAGACTCGATAACTTCAACTGCTGCTCTGAACTTATCTTCATCAGTCTTCTCAGTCTTGGTTGCCTGCCATACAACGCTGTAAGGAACATCAAGCTCCTTAGCAACCTCACTTCTGCTAACACCTTCTGCAACACGTCTACGGATATACTCTGCACGGCTGATCTCAGTGCCATCCTCAAGAGTGATTGTATGTGTCTGACGAGTGTTTTCTGAATCCTTTGTAAGACCATAGATAACACCGTAGCTCAAACCAAGAATCTTAGCGATATCGCCACGAGACATGCCGTTATCAACCATTTCCTTAATCCACTCATTACGGTTCTTATCCTGAAGATCCTCATCAGCATATGTAGTGTCAACAGCCTCACCATTTACAAAAGTGAGCTCCTGGCCATCAACTTCCTTAACTTCAACGAACTGATTCTCTGCATTAACCTTGATAACAGAGTTTGTAGCTGAACGTCCTCTGCTAGGAGCTTCTGCATCATTGGTCATGTTTACTGTTGCGCTGTAAACAACTCTGTAAGGGAATCCGAATTCCTCACTGATCTGCTTACGGCTCATGTTCTCATCGATGAACTTCTCACGGATGAAAGCTGCTCTTGATCCTTCTGTACCATCTGAAAGTGTGTAAGTCTCACGCTGTGCAGGTGCTTCAGCTGTAGCTCCCTCAGGAAGCTCCGTGTTTACATTTTCCTGTCCCATTCCATCTGCCTGGAACTGTGGTGTTTCCTGTGCGCCGAACTCGGCTTCAAAATTAGTGTTTGCCATGTCTTTGTCCTCCTTATGACAATAAATAAAAATAATTGGAACTTACGATAAAGTACTTTATTTCATATTTTATCGTATATTATTATAATATAGAAATCTTTCTTATTTTTAACGAGTTCAAGCAAAAAATTTTTTAGTTGCAGAACACTGGCGGAGACATCTAAGGCAAAACCCTAATTGGCACTACCGCCCGGGATAACTTTGCCCAACTCTTTTGAGCCAGGAAATAAAGAGGCGTGGAACGATTTATATAACCCTAAAATGATAAATGCAACTGGTTAAAAATCTTTTATTTTTTAATATTATAATAATATAGGATTCATAGAATCACTAGATTATTAGTTCAGATAAGGAGGAATTATGTGCAGCGAGAAAAAAGATGACAAATTCGTTGGCGGCAAAGTGCCTCAAGATTTATATTGGCGCTTTAAGCAAGCATATACGCAACGAAAAGAAACAGCTACAGAAGCTTTAAGTAATGCAATCCAGTTATACCTGGAAATTCAAAATCATGAAGAGGAAGGAGAACATAATGTCTGATGCTTTTTTAGACTTTGTATCTAAAGTAGGCGCTATGAAGCCAGCCACAGTAGATGATACAGACGAAAAACAAATGGATAAACTCCATAAGTTATTACTATCTCCAGATTACGATGCTGAAGAAAAAATTGACGGTTGTCATTATATGACATTTGGCTGTCGTTTATTTAGTACTGAAGGTGTTGAAAAGACGAATAACTATCCACATTTACGAGATTTCTTTTTACACTTACAGATGCCTAATCTTATCATTGATGGTGAGATTAACTTTCCAGGTAAAACTAGTCAGTATGTAACTAGAGTAACAGGAGCTGCACCTGATCAAGCGTGCTCTTTTCAGGAATCTAACGGGTATGTTCATTATACTATCTGGGATATTTTAAGAACACCTAAAGGTACTTGGTTAATAAATCAACCCTATAGAGAAAGACGTGCTATACTAGAACAATTTTATGCACAATTTATCAAAGGCACATCTTTAGAATCCTACATTCATTTGGTTGATCGACGCACCAATGGAAAGAAAGAATTCTTTGAAGAGCTTATAGCTGCCGGGCGCGAGGGCGTGGTTTTAAAGAAAGTTGACAGCATTTATATTATGGGCAAAAAACCTAAATGGCAATGGATGAAGTTAAAACAACAAGATGAAGCCGATTTCTTCATTTCCGGTTATGAACCACCTAAAGCAGAGTATGGTGGTAAAAATATTGCTGATTGGCCCTATTGGAAAGATGTTGATGGCGAAATGAAGCCGGTAACTAAGTTCTATTATATGAACTGGATTGGTGCTTTAGAATTAAGTGCTTATGTAAATGGAAAACCTACGGTTGTATGTACATGTTCAGGATTAACAGAAAGTATGAGAGAGTCCATTTCAAGAAATAAGCAGGCATTCTTAGGTAGAGTATGTAAAGTAACTTTCATGGAAAAAACAGAAGCAGGTTATCCGAGACATCCTAGATTTACACAGTTTCACGAAAGTAAACGTGCAGAAGAATGTACTTGGGAATTAGCAACGGAGGTATAAAATGCTGGATGGAGCAAAAGAATTAGTTGAACTGGGTTTACCTATAATACCCTTATGTTCACATGATCATGCAGGAGCTTCACCGCAACATATACAACGTTGTAAATGTCCCGGCAAAAGTCCTATGATAAAAGGATGGCAAGATCATAACAATACAAGTTTAGTTGACTTGCAATCATGGGATAAAAGCTTTAAAAATTGGAACATTGGCTTGCCTCTTGGAGATGCCAGTGGTTATTGTGGTATTGATGTAGATGGCGATGAAGGTATTAAACTTCTACAAGAAATGTCACAAGGTGATTTGCCAGCCACTTGGGAATATTCAACAGGAGCAGGACATCGTTTATTGTACTTGATTCCTGCGGGATTAAAAACGAAAAAGTTTAAACAAACTGGTCAGGGTGAACATCAAGAATGTGCACTATTATGTACAGGCCAACAGACTGTGTTACCTCCATCTATTCATCATTCAGGACGTAAATATGAATGGGTTGACGGTCATAGTCCTTGGGAATTGGATTGTGCTATTGCACCTTCTTGGTTGGTAGATAGGATTAAAGTCACTGAAGAAGATATAAGACCTTCAGCTGACTTCAAAATTGACTTTGGTAGTTCAACGACATCAGGAACTGTAAATTTTGCAGATGAGTTCGGAACAGCTACAGAATTCCAAACTGATATTCCTGAAAATGTTAATGTTAAGCCAAAACAGGCTAAAGGTCAAGGTAAAACAGGACATAAAATTGTAGTAACTGATGAAATGTTACAACAACCTATTCCTGAAGGTAGTAGAGATAATACCATGACTGCTATTGTAGGTCATTATTGTGCTAATAGAGATTTACGTAGATTTGGTAAAGACTTTATCCTTAATATATGTTTACAGCACAATGAAAAGTATTGTAAGCCACCACTTGAAGATCAAGCAATTAGAGATAAGGTTGATTACTTCTTTGAAGCAGAGCAGTTAAAAGACGCAGAATATGCTGATAAGAAAAAGCAAGTCTTTGAAGCATCTAAAATGGCCAAAAATGTAATACAGTATCTTTTGAACGGAGGAGTATATTTACATTTCGATCAGTTCTCTAGGATCTACTATTACACAACAGATGAACAAGGTCCATGGCATGCAACGCGGAATTATGGTCTCATAGATAAATGGATTCGTGATGTACTTACTTCACCCCACTATGGTGCGCCAAATTTTGATAAGCGTTCATACGTAGATGAAACTCGTAAAGCTATAGAAGAATATTTTACAGCTGCTTATAAGACAACAGATGATTTCGACTTAGGTGCACATCAGTTGGAATTACGTGATTATATCGTAGTAAAAAATGGTATGGTAGATTGGAAATCGGGAGAACTATTACCTTGGGATCCCGAATTAAAAACAACCATAGCATTTGACCTAGAATATGATCCTACAGCAGAATGCCCTAGGTTTAAAAAATATTTAGCTGATTGGTTACCAGATGAATCTGTACGTATGGTTATGCAGGAATACTTAGGTTATTGTCTTATTCCTAATACTAACTATCGTAAAGCTATGTTCTTATATGGTAGAGGAAAAAATGGTAAATCTATGTTGATTGAATTTCTTCAGAGTTTCTTTGGAGTACATTCAGCAACATTATCCTATGATGGATTATTTACCAGATTTGGTCCAGCTACTTTAAAAGACAAACTTGTAAACATCTTTGATGATACAACAGTTAGTTTCACCAAAGAAACCAGTATAGCTAAAAACCTGATAGCCGGAGGTACAATATCTGCAGAGTTTAAAGGACGTGATATGTTTAATTTCCAAAATGTAGCACGTTTGATTTTTAGTTCTCAGGAAACTCCTAGAACATCAGATAATTCAATAGCTTGGCGTGATAGATGGTTCTTCGTTAAATTTCCTAATGAATTTAGACCATCTAATAGAGTCAAGACAGAAATTCAAACAGCGTTACGAGAAGAAAAAGCTGGTATCTTTAACTGGATGATTGAAGGTCTTAAAAGGCTAATGGAAAATGATGACTTTACTCCTAGTGCAGAATTAGATTTAACTACACAGGAATATCAAAGTCAGAATGACAATGTTGCACAATTTATTCATAATGTTTGTGCAGTAGATACAAAAAAGACCCCGACTTCGCTCAATGATTTGTACAAGGTTTATCAAATATGGGCAGATAATGAAAGTCTTAGAGCAGTAAGTAAAAAGGTCTTCTCACAAAGAATCAATGATATGGGATTCGAACGTGATAAAATGTATCTTAATGGTAAATCTGGGCAGACTTGTTATAAAACATTAGTCCTTGATCCTAATTCCGAGGCTTATCAAGAAATAGCTTTTGAAATTTCAATAGCGTTTGCCGCTCGATGAAAATACATAATTGCTTTTCAGATGACCGGGGGCGTATAATAAAAGAAAAACTTATTTTTAGGAGGTAGGCCCATGAATAACAAATTTGAAATCCAGTCCACTATGGATCAGCTTGACAAACTAGGATTACTTAAAGAAGACTTGGACGTTGAGGAATTCGAAGATGCTCTGGCCAGAGATACGGCCGAGCTCACACGGCTGCTCGAGCTTGTGGACAATGATGATTACGTAAAGAATATGAAGTTTGACGAATTAGTCAAGCTGCCATTTATGGAAGCTCAAAAAACAATTGAGCGAATGGATATGGCAAAAAGAATTGCAATGCTGGATGAGCTTACGACTTTAAGGAAATTCTATTATGAAGAAACCAGAAGATATTGCGGAGTCTCAAAGGATGAACTTATTTCAGCTTCTGAATTCAGATCATTACTAGGTAAGATCAAGCACCTGGAAATTCTTCAGAATTGGCTATATGGCATTGCGTAGGAGGCTAAATGGAAGAAACATTTAAGTGTCCTGATTGTGGACGCAAAATAAAAAAGATCATGGCGGTACAAGTATTTGAAGATAATAAGCGCTTTGATGTTTGTATTGATTGTTATGAAGATATTCATTTTGAAAGGACAAGCATATGGAAAGAGTGTTTGAAGAACATGAAATGTTCGAACGCTTTAACTTCAGTCAGATGATGCTACATTATTTTAAACCATGTGCCCCGCAAAAAAGTCAGTTGAGTGGGATGAATGCTACAGAACTATATAGACTGTTCTTAGTACATAATCCTCACTCACAGTTGACTAGCGGAATTGTGCATAATATCTTGTTAATGGGTGGTTATGTACAAAGAGAAACAGGTACAGAAATGGAGCTGTTCGCGGAAGTTAATGAAGAAGCTTTTATTGAAGCTAAACGTGAAGTACAAATGGTAATCTTAAAACACATAACTGGTCCTATGGAAGTAAAATATAGGCAAATAGCCTTAGGGATCAAAGTGCGGAAGATTCATGAGGATGGTTCATATGAAATTGTTGACAATCCTCTAAATAGTATTACAATATTCATTGCAAGATGGACATTAAACCGAAATGATAGATACCATTATTATCTCAAACCAGTACATCGTAGTACTTTATTAGAGGTATATAACTTCTATCGTTTCATTTGTGTCACATATGGAATGGAAATTGTAAGTAAAAGAACCTTTTATGACACGGTAGAAAAAATGGGATATACTATTACTACTGGTGCGGTGCACGGAAAAGCTGGTAATAGATATTTCAAGGGATTATTTATACCACAAAGTACTGACGACATTAAACTTAGTCTTGATATTCATGCTGTAGTCATTTATAACGGCAGAACACATTGGACTAAAGATAATGAACTCTTAGAAAATTACACAGAAGCATTACGTGAGAATTTAAAAGAAACTAATTTAAGGAGGATGAAGTTAAATGGAGAATCGAAAGAAGAGACGACATCCGGAAGACAAGATCATACATTTGACTATGGGGGAACGTTCGAAGATATACAGACGCTTATCAGTGTCACAGAGACGACAGATGAAGAAAGAAAAGAAGTGGAAGAACGCATGGCAAGCGTTGTCGCACTTAAAGATCCAAATCCCGAACCTGAAAGTACCTATGTTGAGCGTTCCAGTGTGGAAGAACTTACAAACACCCCAGTTGAACTTAAACTTGACGGAGATGACGGATCTAGTATTGCCGACAATTACGATGAACCCGAACCAGTTAACGAAGTCACTAAAAGTAAACCAGAACCAAGATCAACAGAACGATCCATTAGTGATATCGTTAAACCTAAAATCAATCGACACATCGTTAAAAATTCCGCAGCTAAACGTATCCTCGCTGAATTTGAGCCCGATAGCCATATCACAGACGATCAAGAGTCAGGAATTAGCGGAGAGCTTGGGGGAGGCACTGAAGCGAGCTTCGAAGAGATAGCTGAAGCTATGAAAATTCCATATAAAATGAATCCAACAGGATTTACAGTGGATGTCTTCGCGGAATGGTTAAATAAAATGGGTATTGAATGTCCTGATGTAAGGGCATATTATAAACATATAATGCCAATGATAAAAGAATAAGGAGGGTAGAAATCCTATGAAAAGACGCTATGTGCAAAAGGGGATTATCTGCAAAGAATGTTCAAGGTGTAGACAGATATTACCTGAATCAGAATATAATTATAAGGAGGAAGCACCAGATAAATTACAATGTTATTGTAAATCTTGCAATAAAGCCTATTGCCTAGCTTGGCAACAATTACAAAAAAGATAATCTCAAGGTTTGTAGGCTTTTCCTTATTGATTTTCTTTCGCCAGGGGGCGTATAATAAAAGAAAAAAGCAAAATTAAGGAGGGCACAGTTATGTCTACACGTATTTTAAATTCACAGGAGTGCGGTTATGTTAGCTTCTTCACTATCGGCCGTATTATCTGGGCGCAGGGACCTATAGGATCAGGAGTAAGTGATCGATTGCAGATAGCGAGAGTTATCATAATACAAAATGCTACTACAGAAAGTCGTTCATTCTTCTTAGCCAAGCCTATTATGCATTGGAATGTAGATCTAGATGTGTATTTAGACAATGGAACAAAGATCGAAGTACATACTGACGAAGAAAGCTTCATAAGAAAGATGTCAGAATATGTTTGGGAATTACAACAGAAAAATCCTAGGGTTAAATTCTACGAGAGGGAAGAAAAACCGGGACTTACGCCACAAGAGAAACAAGGATTAGTAATCCTTATGCAGCAACTTGAGTCCGAAAAGATGATACTTAGGTATCTCAATCAAGAGCGTGATAAAGTTGCTGCAACATATCCTTGGGATAGTTATGAAGTACAGCAGAAACAAAAGAAAGTTCTCGCTTGTGAAAAGCGTATATGGAATTTGCAACAGCGTATCGATAAGATCCGCGCAAAGGAATTTTAAGAAAGGAGGCAACTATGTATACGATCAAAGTTAGTCCTAGATTAACAAAAATATTCATGGCAGAACGTGATTATTTAAACTATATGGACTATATGGAAAATGGTCTTAAAGTTGTCCGTAAGGAGTTCAGAGCTACGTACTTCAATGATGGAGCTATGCTAACGGATGTTAGCTTAAAAGGTGAATCACCCAAACGCTATGTACTTCATAAAGACAACAAGACCTTCAAGGATCCAAGGTATACCAAGAAATATGTTGAAATGGCAGAAGCATGAAAGGAGGACTTATCATGTGTGTAAACAAAGATCGTGAAATATGTGCATTATGTGGTGGCTGCGCGAAACCTATACATTGCGTACCAGTGAGTTCCGGTGAAGAGATCCCCTGGGAAGAATTAGAGGATAATGAGCCGATTCTGACCGAAGAGATGATATCTAACGTGCATGAATTCAATAATTGTGGCAGCTTCACGTTAACGTACAAAGGCGAAGCTTATCATGTGATGTTTGATCACGGCGAGATCACTACAGAGTTTCCTTGGCCAGATGCTGTGCGAAGATTCTGGTACATGGAAGAAGACATGGAAGCACAGTATTCATTTCAGAAGAAGTAGGTGTAACTATGAAGACATTATTTTTAACTATAACCGAACTGTTCGATGGCATGAAAAAGGGTGTTATCTACTGGATAAGGCAGTTTATAAGTTGAGGTGAGAATAAAGATGGCAAATGCAAAGAAATGTGATATCTGCAAGAAATTATATGAGACTCCTATATGTAATGATGCAGTTAGAATACATTTAGATTTTGGTTACAGTGGAGATCGCTACGTAGATTTGTGTAACGATTGCTATGGTAAACTTTGTGAGTTTGTTAAACCAACTCTTCCAAAAAATTACTCAGTTGAAAGGCGGGAGGCAACTTATGAGCAAATATAGAGAACCTAGTGAGCCACATGATGTTTCCTTTGAGGAATTAGAAGTCTTAGATAAGTTGGTCAAGACTAAGAAGTTAACAGAGAAACAGAAGGCGGCACTTAAGAGCCTTTTGAAGTATTACTATTCAAGAGATTAGGAGTGTGTAAGTATGGCGAAAGAAGCTTTAGAACGTATAGAAATGATTTTAGAGGAAGCTACTGCGAGTAAAGATGCCGTGAGCTATGTTACATCTGATGACGCGGAAGCCCTTAAGAAGGCAGTAGAGGCCTTAAAGCAGATGGACATTCTCGATAACATAAAAGCCGAGATAGAAGCGCATTGCGGCTTATTGCAAGAGAATCATTGTAAGTTTTGCTTCTACTGTAACTGCATGATGGGAATCAGGGAGATCGTAGAGGTTATTGATAAGCACAGGAAGGAAGGATAACATGGTCGACAGAAAAGTAACTGCGATGTGGGCGGCAGCAATGCTTTCCCAGAGTAAGGATCCATTCGGACTTCATCGCGAAACAAAGACAACTACTCATGGTGCGCAAGGATTCCAGGATCTTTTAGACAACGAGATCGCGAAGCTTAAAAAGCAGGAGAAGGAGATCTTGAACTAAATTCACTAAGGAAGGCTTTAACACCTTTCCATATACAAATTTTTCTTACTTTCTTACTAAGGCAAGGTCATTACGATCTTGCCTTTCTTTATGTTCCGCGACCTACAACATCTCGAGACAATGCGGAACACTAGCCAAGCAGCTTTTCCCATCTCTTAATTCCTTGAAACTTGTAGAGCAACGCTTTATACATTTGTTAGAGGTAAATAATGTGGGCCGAGTCTATAGGTAGACTCGTGTTAGGATCTATAAGAAGAATTATAGTAGGGTTTGCAAATAAGGGTTGAAAAGCGGGATTTCGTGTCCAACTCTACTTCTTAAAATTTACATCCCGACACAGTACATTATTAAAATCCCGAAGAATTTGAAGCCAAGTATTTCTGTCAACCCTTTATGTCTCCTAACTTTCGGTGACGATGGGTGATGAATTGTAGAATAATTTATATGAAATACAATATTGTGAAATAATAGTTATGATAATATAATAGGTAGGGATATAATATATATAAAATAATATATAAATACGAAGTCCCGATTGTTTCAAAATGTTTGAATTCATCACCGTTTCTTGGAGACAATATATGGAGACACAGAGACAACTGCGGGATTTGATCGGGATTTTAGCGGGATAATGGCCCCTTTCCCGTCTCCAGTATGTCCAATAACGATTTTACAGCCAAACAATCTGAATTCCCAGCGGATTTAGTGCTTGTCTCTTAAGAAAGGTGTAATTGATGTTTGCGGGATTTCGGGATTTCACCCGGTGAAGAGCAAAACAAGAGATTACTCAATTCACCAGAGACAACACGAGATTTCTCGTCCTCTATCTAGGTTTCGTGCCTTAAGGAAGGTAAAAAATTTAACGGGCGCGTTAGCGGGGTTTTTTGGGCCTTGTGCGCCGCTTGCCCTATTAGGAGCCTGTGGCCAGACGTAGAGCGTTTAACGTGTGACGATTGTATTCGGGACCTCGAATGCGGAAGTTAGGCTTCGCACTCTGCGCTCACTATGTTGCGCAAGGGGTACGCCGAGTTGGGCCGCGTGCACCCGGGCGTTTTATTCCAACCAACTGATAGCCGGATACAGGCCCAGATGCTGCTGGGCGGTTTGTTGGTCTTGTAATGGCCAACAAAATACCCACGAGCTTTACACTCGTGGGCTGTATTGAAAGGAGTCATTGTTTGTCTTATTCGTCTTCCTCGTAGAGGTACTTCGCCACGACCGCGAAGAGTTCCGGCTTGTTGCTACCCTTTAAGAGTTCCGCAGCGGCTTCTGACACTTCACGTGATCTTCTACGCGCCTCGTAAGCCTTACTTTGGTAGTCATTTGCCACCTCATCAAACACTCGACTCAGTACGTATAAACGCTGTGCATTTTCAAACCTTGCCTCTGAACCGTATAAATCGGTCTCATGCCTTATGTCCTCTGCTGCTCTCGCGATTTCATTCGCTCGCTTCATCCTACACCTCCCTAATCTGTAGCTCATCCAATGCCTGGATGATGGTCTGCATTTCTTCCACGGTAAGGGCTACACCCTTACCGCTCTTTGTATGTCCCGGGGCCCAAGGACGAATGTCAATCTTGGGCTCCGCACCGTTCCAACTTACTAGGTTACATTCAAGCTGCCATCCACTAGGTTGCTCCTTGACTACACAAATTTCCCTCTTGATTTCACACGTGATCTCACTCATGCCTCTTCCTCCTCTGTCTTCTCATCCTCAGTTTCAACATTCACACGCTTTTCAGCCTCCTGCCAAGCTGCCTTGAAAGCCTTACTTAGCTCACGCATGTCGTACTGACCTTTATATAAACGGTTTTCCCATCTAGGATTGGAGGTGTTACTCTGTGGTACATCAAAGATGTACTCCTCCTCCCTAACCAACCAATCCATTGCGTCCTCATTTGCTGCCAACTGATCCGCAATCACGGTCACGATCCTCTGTTCTAACTCTGTGTCGAATGCAGGCGTATTCTCGATCCTCACTGGTCTCCATGTCGAGTCCGTCTCAAATGTGACCTTGTAGTTGCTCACCAGCTGTCTAAACAGTGTGTCGAACAAATCTGCCTTGTGCTGCAATATGTTGTACTCTTGGTTACTCATCGTTACCTGTGCCATATTTTTGTCCTCCTTTTGTATAATGGGTGGGTGACGCTTTATCACCCACCCAACGCTTTAACTGTTGGTTCCGCTTGCTAACCTTACACTGCAGCTGCTACAGCCTCCTGCTTCTTTGAACGACCCTTTTTACCCTGCTTAGGTTCCTCTGCTTTAGCCTCCTCAGTCTTCTTACCTGTAAGACCTGCTGCTTTACCTACCTGCCATACATAATTGTACATGCACTTCAGTTCCGCTGCAACTTCCTTGATGCTCTTTCCATCCTGGAGACCCTGGATGATCTGCGCCTTCTTGGAGTTCTCACCTCCGCGGCTCTCTGTCTCAACCTCAAGTCCGTGAATCAGGACCTCGTTCTTAATTACGTTGTAAGCGTGGTTGTAACGGATCCCTAACTTATTGGCTATATCCTTTGTTTCCATACCGCCTACAAACATCTCGCGAATCGCTGCTCCCTTGGTCATTGTCTTGTTGGCTACTGCGGCCTTAATCTCTTCTACTCTAGCTTCTGTAATCTGTTCCTCAATCTGTACTAACTTCATGTTGTACCTACCTTTCCGCCCTTTGGGCTATGAATAATAAAAATATTGGTTGCTTGGGGTGGGTTCCTCCTTTCTGCCCTGCGATCCCCTTTCTTTATTTTATAATTATATTATACGCCCCCGGGCATAAGAATTTCACTAGGCAAAAGGGATTATCTTTTCTGAGTAGGAACTGACTTGTGCAACTATGTATCATCCCACCAAACTGAGCAAGCTCAGATAGGCTTCACGCAGCCACCGGCGTGACACGCCCGCCCGAGCGCGCTTGCGCCCAACTCAGCCTCCCCTGTGGAAGGTATTGATGCATTAGGGGTTTATTGCGCGAATATTCATGGTACGTCGCCGGGTGTTTTATGGGCGTTTTTAGGGCGTTTTTAGGGCGTTTTTTGGGCTAAGGTTGGGCCTCCACCAACAAGTTGCCCAACTTCGTTTTTTGG
>OCVV011298767.1_pt1 | contig 28202 bp, 39 predicted proteins | sample 1539721 | NCBI WGS metagenome assembly OCVV01 (sample SAMN02144230, study PRJEB22623) | gut metagenome | biome: sheep rumen | host: Ovis aries | place: New Zealand | reverse complement strand
TGATTGCTTCCGGGCTGTATGCTGCGACCCGGAAAAGCCGGCCATGGGCGCCCGCCGGGTGGTGGATACCGCCGTCACGAGAGAGCCGAAGAACATCACGAGACCGATCTGGTGCAGGGGAAAGCAGGTGGCGAAATGAAGAAGATCCGGGAAATGATGGAGGACGCGCTCTTTTTCGCCGCCGCCATCCTGCTGGTGCTTGGCATGTGCGCCCTGTACTGGACGTGCCGCCTTGCCGGGATCGACCTGAGCGATGATTTCTGAACAAAAAAAGGCCGCCCCGTTTGCGCCGGGACGGCCGAGGAATTGCAGACGTCAAATCACAAATCCTGTGAGTGCATTATACCTCACAGGGCCGGAATTTACAAGGAGGAAACTGTGAGCGTATTTTTAGAGCAGGCTCTTAAGAAGCTGGCCGAGAACGACAAGGCCGGCCGCTTCGACAACAAAGCCGCGGCCATGAAAAAGGAAGTGCGGAAGGCACTGGAGGAGTTCTGCCGGCAGGATGAGGAGTTCGCACAGGCAGTGGTTCAGGGCGGAAACTTCGTGGAGTGCATGCAGGCCGTGGCCAAAGGCGTCGGCAGCAGCATCAGCGATCTGGAGGCCTACCGCCGGGCGGTGCAGTTTTATTTTCCCGGTGCGGAGATCCGCTGGACAATGACGGTGGATCTGATCGGCGCCGCTGCCGATCCTGTGGCTCCTGCCGCCGATACGGATACCAAGGCCGGGATCATCCTGGACTTCACGCAGTTTCTGTGAGGTGAGCGGGATGGCAGTTACCGGATATAAAACCATGGACAAGAAGTCAGAGGACACCAATCAGATCTTCAAGGGCTTCCCGGACATCAATGCAGATGCCTGTACCCGGGAGACCAACAAGCTCTTCACTCCATATCTCTTTTTCCACTGGGTGCGCGGCCACAAGGAGATTGAGCTCTGGAGCAGCTGTTGTAATCATCACGGCTCTATGCCGAATCCGCCTCGAACGGTTACGACAAAGGAAAAGATGATCCTATACGGCACGCATAACAGCGAGGCGATATGCCCATGGTGCGGCCAAACCGTCACGCTGAAAGAGTCGGGAAGGCTGGGAAAGAGGAAGAATCTCCTTGAGCACCACCCGGTGGTGATCCTGAAGGCCAGCAGAGGCAAGCTGTATGCCCGAGCCTATTGGGCAAGGAAAGACTATCAGGGAGAGCTGAACGCAATGCCGACGTTCTTTCTTGTAGGTGCCTATTGTTTTCAGAAGGGCAGCGCAGATCAAATCACACCGAACTGGTGGCGAGACGGCTACCACAAACAACACCTGGAAGGCAATTATGATCCAAACCATAGAGTAATCACTGAACCGTTCACCGAAGACTCATGCTGCGGGTACCGCTTTCCCTATACTGTCCTCGGGCTTGAAGAGATCGCAAAGAGCGATTTCAGATATTGCCAGTATGAGGCATTTGAAAAAAAGACTCCGGACGCGTTGAGGTGGGATCTGATAAAGTATCTGGCCGCGGCATCCATTTATCCGGCTCAGATCGAGATGCTGATGAAGTCCGGATTTGATGAGATGGTGGTGGATCTGGTTTGCCGTCGGCGCAAGAACAGCAAAGTCATAAACTGGAGCGAGACGGACTACCTGAAAGCATTCGGACTCAATAAGCAGGAGATGCGTGAGTGGAGAGAGTCCGGATGCAGTTACGAATTGATCGGAGAATACAAAATGCTCCGAAATCGGAAGCTGACTACCAGCTTCCGGGATCTGCATGAATTCAAAGAAGCCTTCGGATATCACACTGAAAAAGTCCTGCAGAGCTGCCGAAAATGGAAGGTGAAGCCCATAAAGCTGGGGCGGTACCTAAGCAAGTTCTGCGGCGGATGCCCGGCAGGTAGTCGTGACATCCTCGCCGCTTGGGAGCATTGGAAGGACTATGTGGACATGGCGAAAACTCTGGGCTGGGATCTGAAGGAAGAGACGGTCCTGCTGCCGGTGGATTTGTACAGTCGGCACGACGAAGCCGCCCAGGAGCTGGCCCTGCGTAACGCCAGGGAGCAGGCTGCCAACCTGAAACAGGAGCGGGAGCTGGGACTCATTACCGTCCGAGCCAGGGTAGAGAAATACAACTTTGAAATGGGGGACTATTTTATTCGCGTAGCCGAGTGCGCCAGTGAAATCAGCCTGGAGGGGAAAACGCTGGAGCACTGTGTGGGCGGATATGCCGAGCGGCACATGGCCGGGAAAACCACGATCCTTTTCCTACGCAGGAAAGCGGCTCCCGACGCTTCCCTTTATACGATCGAGATGGATGGGAACATCCTTCGCCAAATCCATGGCTGGCGTAATGAAAGGAACGGCGCGCCAGATCCGAGAAAGACCATGGCGTGGATGCTCGATCCATGGCTGGACTGGCTAAAAAAGGGATCTCCAAGAAACAAAGACGGCAGTCCGAAGATGCCTAAGAAGAAAGAAAAGGAGAGCACTGCTGCATGAATGAGCTGATGACAACGAACACAAAAGAACTGAGCCCAGAGCAGCTGGGCGGGGAGATCCGGCTGCTGACACAGCAGGCGAGGCGCATGGCGCTGAGCTATGGTATCCAGATCGGGTACCGCCTGCACATCGCGCATGAGAAGGTCGGGCCGCACGGATGGGCGGAATGGCTGAAGAAGGAAACGGATTTCTCCGCGGCCTCGGCCTCCCGATTCGAGTCTCTCTATGAGGGCTACGGCGAGGATCAGGGGAACCTCTTCGGTGTGGGTAATAAATTTCCAACGTTGGAAAATCTCAGTATTTCCAACGCTTTGAAGCTCCTTGCCGTGCCTGAGGAGGAGCGGGAGGAGTTCGCCACGGAGGTCGGCGCCGAGTTGCTTTCGGCGCGGGAGCTTGAGAAGGCGATCGCCGAGAAAAAGGCCGCCGAGGAGCGGGCGGAAACCCTTGAGCGGGAGCGGGATTCGGCAAGGAAAGAGCTCCAGACGGCAACCACGCGGCTGGAGGACACACAAAAGGCGCTTGTTCACTCTATGGAAACCGAAGGTGAGCTGACACGCAAGCTCTCCCAGGCCAAAAAAGACGTGCTGAAAGCCGATGAAATGGCCGAGAAGAATGAAAGAGAGTTGAAAGCCCGCATCCATGAGCTTGAGACACGCCCACAGCCCGTCGCCGTCGAGCGGGACGAGAAGGCCATCGAGGAGGCCGTGCAGGCCGCCAGAGCGAAGGCGGAGGCGGAAGCCGCCGAGAAGATCGGCGCCCTGAAGAAGAAGCTGGAGAAGGCAGAGAATGCCCGGGACAAGCTCAAGGACGCCGCAGACAAGGCCGAGGCCGGCGCTGCAGAGAAGATCGCGGCGGCGGAGAAGGAAACGGAGAAGGCACGCCAGGAGCTGGAGGCGGCGAAAAAGGAATTGAAGGCCTCAAACGGCAAGGTTGCCGCCTTCGGCGTCTATTTCAAAAGTGTGCAGGAGAATGTAAACAGCATGATGGAGAAAGTGCGGGAGATCGGGGAGGAAGACCCGGAGACCGCCAGGAAGCTGTGCGGCGCTGCCCGCGTGATTCTCAACAAGGCCATAGAAAGACTTGGAACGGAGGTATAACTATGTTTTTCGATATCATCATGATCCCGTTTGACTCCTTCTGGCATAAAAAGTATATGGCCATGGAGCGGGAGCACAAGCGCAGCGAGAGCAATCTCCGCTATTCGGAGAGCATCCGGGAGGACCAGGAGGCCAATCTGTCAGAGCTTTCCAAAAAGGAATTTATGCAGGCGAAGGCGATCCGCGCCTTCGGGGACGAGCGGGAAAAGAACCGCGAGCTGGTGGAGACGTTGCAGCGGCAGCTCGGCGAATACCAGCAGCGCTATCTGAAATCCGAGCGGGAGAACAGGAGCCTCTCCGCAAAGCTGGAGGACGCCAGGCGAAATCTGGCGCAGGAGTATGACAACCGCGACCGTCTTGTGGAGGATATCGGGGAACTGACTTCCGAGCTGCGGGAGTATAAGGATCTCTGCCGGCGGCTCCGTGAAGATCTCGACGCGAGGGACGAGATGCTCGAAAGCCGCACGGCCGAGCTGGATGAATTGCGGGCGCAGTACGAAGCCATGATCCGGGAAGACGGAAGAGAGGCCATGGCGGGATGAACACGATCCTGACGCTCTGCGCGAACTGCGCGGAGATCTACCGGGACGCGCCGGGCATGCGGGTGAAGCAAGTCATCGCCGCGACCACGGAGAAAAAGAAATACTGCGAGCATTGCCGGCGGAGAGGAAGCTTCAGCCGGTACCATGTCCAGAGCGGGAGGAAATGAGCATGTTTAACACCATCTGTCCGGAGTGCAACTCGAAGCTGGAGAAGCTGTACATAAGCACCCCCGTCGAGGGCTCGGAGAGGTGGGGCGTGTGCAAGCTCTGTTTTCAGCCGCGGATCCTGATGCAGTACGAGCAGACGCCGCGAAGGACTCAGTATAAAACGGCCCGCCCCGGCGGCGGTGAGCGGGCCAAGGCGGGGAGGAAGTAAATAGTGCCGATTAAGAACTACACGACCAAAGTGCCTGCAGTCCAGACGGTAGGGGAGATTCAGGGACTTCTTGCCGCGCACGGTGCGCGTAAGGTCATGATGGACTATTCCGACAAGGGGAAGGTGGAGGCTGTCACCTTCGGTCTCATGCTCAACGGCAACATGGCCGGATTCAAAATTGACGCCAGGCCCGAGGGTGTGATGGCGGTCATGAAGAAGGACGGCGTCCGCTGCGACGCCATCCAGGCTGAGCGGATCGCATGGCGAAACGTGAAGGACTGGATCGCCGCCCAGCTCGCGCTTGTGGAGACCGAGCAGGCAACTATGGAGCAGGTTTTCCTGCCGTATCTGCTCGACAGCGGAGAGAAGACGCTGTATGAGAAGGTCCTGGAGTCCGGTTTCATGCCGGCGCTTATGGAGGGACCAACAGCATGAGCAAAGCTGTACTTATCAGCATTCGGCCCAAGTGGTGCGAGCTGATTGCGAGCGGGAAGAAAACCATTGAAGTCCGGAAGACACGGCCCATGTTGGGAACTCCGTTCAAGTGCTACATCTACTGTACGAAAGGCGAGCCTCTGATCTATTGCAGACCTTCGCAGCAAATTGGAAACGGAAAGGTCATCGGCGAGTTCGTGTGCGATCGGATCTTCCCGATCGCGGTCGAGCAGAACAGCCCATTCAGCGAAGAGCGGGGCGGCGGATACAGCGAGTCATATAGCGCAGAGGGCTTTCATGATTGCCTGTCCGACGAAGAATTTGACAGCTACCTTGATGGGGAGAGCGGGTTCGGCTTGCACATTTCCAAGCTGAAGATCTATTTCCAACCGAAAGGGCTGAAAGAGATTCAGTATTACAACACAAGCGTCGTTTTTGAGAATGGCTATCCGATACCAACGCATGAGATCAGGCGCCCGCCGCAGAGCTGGTGCTATGTGAGGGAGGTGAGTAGCTGATGAGCTTGTATATTCCAACTATAAAGATGCCAATGACATGCAGCAAATGCAGAGATTCAGGCCTCAAGTTTGCAATAGACGCACTTGGGCTCAAGTGCCCAGAAAGAAAAGAACTATGGGGGCCGACAGAAGCAGAGCGGAAAGGCATACGCCGTGCGGATTGCCCTCTTATAGAGGTCCCGCCGCATGGAAGGCTGGGCGCTCTGGACGCGCTGAAAGCGCGTGCGACTAATCGCCTGTACGCATCCAATCATGGGAGCATGGCCGAGGCATACTATGCGGCACTTATTGATCTGATCGACGAAGAACCCACCGTTATCCCAGCAGACACGGGCGGCTGATGCCGCCTACTATATGCAGGCCGCGTGCTTCACCGGGTCACGCCCGGCGGCCTGCCTCCTTTGTACATAAGATCACATACCGGTAAGGGTCTCGCCTGCGTCGGACAGCGTCGCCAGGTACTGCGGTGCAATTCCGCTGAGCCGGGTTAATATGGGCCGTTAGCTCAGTAGGTCAGAGCAGCTGACTCATAATCAGCAGGTCCAGGGTTCAAGCCCCTGACGGCTCACCATAGAGGCCGCCTATGCGGCGGTCTCCTTGATCCTGATAACTGCATGAATCGCTGATTCGTGCAGCTATGAAGACCAAGGGAAGCGATAGACCATTATTCTTGAATCCATGGAGGCGAAAAGCCATGACCAGAAAACGGCTTAAAAAGCTCCTGATGAGCAAAGGGCTCAAGAGGAATCTTGCGGAATGGATTTCCAGAGCACACAAGATCCCAAGCAACGCGGCATATTGGGAAAGCATAAAGCCTATGTTTTCGGAAAAATACTGGAAAGGATGGGAAACGGCATGACCAGAAAACGCTTCATCAAACTATGCATGTCGAAAGGTTATAGCCGAAATAGTGCGGAAGCGCTTGCCGCTGATGCTTTAGCAGACGGAATGAGCTATGAGCAGGCCATGGAAACAGTCCTGCGGGTGGCAAACATCGACTGGGCGGAAGTAGGAGCGGCCATAAGCAGAACCATAGAAGCGATTGCTGAAGCTGTCAGAAAAGTGGCCATTGCTGCCGGACAAGCCATTGAAACGATTGGCCGCAACATTCGGGAGGCGGTTGAGCCGTGAAGATGAAACGCCGGATCTTCAGCGGCGCGGCATGCGACCAGATCGTCTACAGCGTAAGCGACCGTGTAAAGGAGCCGAAGAAGGCAAAGCCGCGGATCCGCTTCAAGAACGCTGAGGAGCGAGCCGAGCATCGGCGTCTGATCGCCAGGCGCTACCATGCAAGGCTGGTTAATGCCAACTATGGGCCAAGCTCCTATTACAGCACACATACCTTCGACGATGAACATGAAGTGCATGAGTTTAAGGACGCCCGTGCGATCCGGGATGAGTTTTACCGTCAACTCAAAAAACGGTGCCCGGATGCGAAGATTAACATCTACATGGGGCGCGGAAAGTCCACGCATCGCATCCATTTCCATATGATCTCCGACGGGATCCCGGAGGAGGCAATCAAAGAACTCTGGATCTGGGGCAGCGTCAAGCACTGTACTCACTTGCGCGAGAACTGCCGCTATAACGGGATCGACTGCGGCCAGGATTACACCGGTCTTGCCAATTACCTGTTCGATCACTGGACGTCGGAGCAGGGCGGGCGCGTCCGATATAAATATAGTCGTAAGACGATCAAGATGCCGGACGCAGAAAAGCCCACCGAGTGCAAGGTGAACTATTCTCCCGAGCGCCCGCCGGTCGCCCCGAAGGGCTACCGGTTTCTATATGTGGACTATAACCACTACGGTTATATGTGTTTCCACTATGTAAAAGAAGTACATAAGGTTCGGCGAAACAACAGGGCAGACGAATAAATGAAGCCGCGCAGCGGCCTTTCCTTTAGCTTGTAAATGTGTAAAGTCCTGATAACAGAGAGGTGAGTATCAACATGAGCAAACCGAGAGAACCGTGGTGGGGCTACGTCAAGAATGTCCTCCGTGCCTATCCCGATTACAAGAGGGAGCTGGCACGGCTCAGATCTTCCGTCAAAATCACCCCGCGATATAACGCGAACGGCGGAGGCAGCGGGATCAGCAACCCGACCGAGGCACTCGCCATGCAGGAGCTCCCGCGAAAGGAACAGCTCCGACTTGAGGCGGTGGAGCGGGCGCTGGCCGAAACCTGGCGGCTGCCAAATGGCAGGTGGCGCTGCTCCATCATCGAACAGGTGTATTTCCGCAAGAGCCATACGCTGCAGGGCGCAGCGGATTACTGCCATGTGTCCTATGACACGGCGCTCAACTGGCACGGTGATTTTATCCGCAAGGTAGCCGACGAACTTCATCTCCTTTGAAAGTTTGCCTTTAAAAGCCAGGAAACGGTTATATCATGGCACCATGCAAGATTGACGGAGGAAGCGGAGATGGGCAGAAGAGCCGACCAGGTGGGAGAGCACCGGACAGCTTTCGACCGTAACAAGAAGAAGATCTACGCTACGCAGAAGCTGTGCGGAATCTGCGGCCAGCCGGTCGATTTCTCCCTGCGCTATCCCAACCCCATGAGCAAGACGGTCGATCATATCATCCCGATCAATCGCGGCGGCCATCCGTCCGATCTGGCCAACCTGCAGCTGGCACACCTCAGCTGCAACCGTCAGAAATCAGACAAGGTTCTGCAAGAGACTTCTCCGCCCGCGTCCGAGGGAATTATATCCAACCGAAATCTTCCGCAATCCTTCGATTGGGCAAGCTACAGGACAAGATAGGGGGGCGTACCCACCCCCGCGTACCCGCCCCCGAACTTCGGCCTGTCACTACGCGAAAAAACACAGGGTAGAGGTGCCGATCATGGCCTACGAATACCGGGGGATTGAGTATCTCCGCCAGAAACTGAACAGAAAGCGAGTCCGTGTCCTGAGGCGCTATAACTTCTACGAGATGAAGGTGCTGGTGCGGGATCTGGGGATCTCCACGCCGCCGGAACTGCGCGGCTGGAACTCGGCGCTCGGCTGGTGCGCTCACGCGGTGGACGATATGGCCGACCGCCTGATTTTCCGGGAGTTTCGCAATGACATCTTCGCCATGAACGAGATCTATTTTGCGAACAATCCGGACACACTTTTTGATTCGGCCATTCTGTCGGCGCTGATCGCGTCCTGCTCCTTTGTCCGCGTTTATCGAACGGACGGGGAGCTGCCGGCGCTGGAGGTGATCGACGGCGCCAACGCTACCGGCGTCATGAACGAGAGAACCGGCCTCCTGGAAGAAGGCTATGCGGTGTTGGAGAGAAACAGCATGGGGCAGCCGACGCGAGAAGCGTGGTTCTCGAAGGAGAGAACCATCTTTTACGAGAACGGCCGACAGGGCGAGGAGCGGGAGCATCCGGCCGGTTGGCCGCTGCTGGTGCCGGTGGTTTTCCGGCCGGACGCGCAGAGGCCTTTCGGGCACTCGCGCATCAGCCGGGCGTGCATGTCCTACACCGAGGGCGCGATCCGGACCATCAAGCGATCGGAGATCTCCGCGGAGTTTTACAGCTTCCCGCAGAAGTATGTGACCGGCGTTGCCCAGGATGCGGAGTTTGCCGACAAGTGGCAGGCGGCCATGAGCGCCTTTATCAAGTTCACGGTGGACGACGACGGAAACGACAAAGTCAAATTCGGCCAGTTCGAGCAGGCAAGCCAGGCACCGCACCTGGAGCAGCTCAGAATGTTCGCATCGCTCTTCGCGGGCGAGACGGCGCTGACGCTGGATGATCTCGGATTTCCGTCCGAGAACCCGAGCAGCCAGGAGGCCATCAAGGCAGCGCACGAAAACCTGCGGCTCAAAGCGAGGAAGGCGCAGCGCACCTTCGGAACCGGATTCCTCAACGCTGGTTTTCTCGCGGCCTGCCTCCGTGATGATTACAGCTACAACCGTGATGCGGTCGCCATGACGCGCCCGATCTGGGAGCCTGTATTTGAACCGGATGCCTCCGGCCTCAACCTGATCGGCGACGGTGTGCTCAAGCTCAACCAGGCCGTGCCCGATTTCATCACCCGCGAAACGCTGCGCGACCTGACCGGGATCCAGACAGATGGGAGTGAAACCACATGACAGACGCGGCGCCGGAGCTGCTGAAAGCCGTGAGCGGGCGTCTGCAGCGATACATAGCGACTGATAAAACGCTGGGGCCTCTTGCTTGGGCGATCCGAGACGGGAAAGCAGACTATCAGACGGTCAACCGATACGCAATCCGACTGGGAGAGCTCCTGTCGAAGGCACTTCGCCGGGAGATCTCCGCCGATAATCTCCCGGATGGGAAAATGTATTACAACATCGCCGAGCGGGTTCTCGGTCCTTTGCTGGAAGGAAATCACAGGATGGTCGCCGACGCAGCCGAGGCGGCACAGAACGCAATGAACAAGGCGGCGGGAATTGGCTTGAAGGCAGTCCGCCCGGATCTTAACAAGAGCCGTGTGCAGGGCCTTGTGGAGAAGGTCTCCAGCTATGAGACCTACGCGGAAGCAGAGTGGGTCACGCAGGAGCCAGTGGTCAATTTCACACAAAGTGTGGTGGATGACGCGATACGGGAAAACGTAGCCGCCCAGGCCGAAGCGGGACTGAGACCGATCGTGACGCGAATCCCGGAGGCGGGGTGCTGCCAATGGTGTGCGGATCTCGCAGGAGAATATGCGTACCCGGTCGACCGGGATGTATACCGACGCCACGAAAACTGCCGATGCCTGGTAATCTACGATCCGGGTAAGGGAAGACTGCAGAACGCCCACACAAAGGTGTTGTATGCGGAAGCCGCCCGCAAGGACAGAAATGCGAGAATTGCGCGGGTGCTGGAAATCGAGCGTGGTTTGCGTGGGTAGAAAACGCATCGGAAACCAAAAGCCTACCTTCTCAGCTCGCCTGCCATACAGTAAGAGCCTCGGTGCAGAGGCAATTGCCCTGTATGAGTGCACAGGCCGCAAAGCCCGCAAGTGGCAGGCGATTCAGGTTAAAGACCTGATGGCGATCACGCCGAAGGGCTTGTGGAAACACACCAAATACGGAATTGCCGTTCCGCGTCAGAACGGAAAAAATGAAATCGTGCTGATCCGGGAGCTGAAAGGCCTGGAGCGGGGCGAGAAGATCATCCACACCGCGCATTTGACTTCAACCGCACACGTCGCATGGGAACGACTGCTTGACCGGGTCGAAAAAGCCGGTCTGGTGGTCGTTTCGTCGTACAAGGCCCGCGGCAAGGAGCACATTGAGGTCGAGGGCGGCGGAAAAATCGAGTTCCGCACGCGAACCAGCAGCGGCGGCCTCGGTGAGTCCTTCGACCTGCTGGTCTATGATGAGGCCCAGGAGCTGACGCCAGATCAGGATGCAGCGCTAAAATACACCATTGCGGCCTCCGAGAATCCGCAGACCATCTACACCGGAACGCCGCCGACTACCAACAGCGCAGGCACCGTCTTCAAAACCTTCCGTGATCAGATCCGCAAGGGTACAGCGCGAAACGCGGGATGGGCGGAGTGGAGCGTCACCGAGCATACGGATCCATGGGATCGAGAGGCTTGGTATGCCACAAACCCGAGCCTCGGCCAGGGACTCGCAGAGCGCACCATTGCGGACGAAATTGGAGAGGATGAGCTGGATTTCAACATCCAGCGCCTGGGCCTCTGGATCGAGTACAACCTGAAATCTACCTTCACCCGGCAGGAATGGGACCGGCTGCTTTGCGAGACGCTCCCGGAACTGACCGGGCGCCTTTATATCGGCATCAAGTACAACAAGGACGCCGCGTCTGTCTGCCTCGCTGTGGCGGCGAGAACGACCGACGGGCGGTTTTTTACCGAAGTGGTGGACAGACGGGAGACCCGGCAAGGAAACGCCTGGATCGTCGATTTTTGCCGTCATGTGGCAGGCCACGCAAAGCGCATCGTCGTTGATGGAGCCAGCGGACAGCAGCTTCTCGCTGAAGATCTCAAAGCGGCGAAAGTGCAGAAGCCGTATTTTCCAACGGTGAAAGAAATCATTGCTGCAAACGCTTTTTTCGAGCAGCAGGTTTTCGGCGAAACACTTTGCCACATGGGGCAACCGGCGCTGAGGCAGATCGCGGAGAACTGCGACCACCGGCCAATCGGATCTAACGGAGGCTTCGGCTATAAGTCTATCCTCGAAGGCGCCGATGTGGCGCTGCTCGAAAGCGTGATCCTCGCCGTGTGGGCGGCAGAAAACTTCAAGGACCGCGGGAGCGGCCAGTCAATGAGTTGTTAAAGCAGAGCTCTTTGAGAGCCCTGCTTTTTCAATAGGTGAAAGCCAAAAATACGGCATACCTCGCCGATAAGAGGGAGAAAGGAACACCATGTCCGAATTCAAAGCAATCACCACGCAGGAAGACTTTGACAATGCGATCAAGGACCGCCTGGAGCGGGAGCGGCGCGCCGCTGCTGCGCCCTTTGCGGACTATCAGCAGATCAAAGCCGACCTTGCCACGCTCAAAACGCAGAGCGGGCAGAAGGACACCACTATCGCACAGCTGCAGAAGGATCTCCAGGGCGCGAGGGCCGACCTTGCCAAAACGAGAATCGCCATGGAGAAGGGGCTGCCTGCGGAACTCGCCGCCCGCCTGACCGGTGAGACGGAAGAAGATCTCCGCAAGGACGCCGATACCCTCGCTGCGCTCTTCTCGGACAAAAAAGGAGGCGCGGAGCCGTCCCGCAGCCATGAGCCCACCCGGGGTGCGCGAGCGGGAAAAGCGACGGACGATAAAGACGGCATCCCGACTGAGGCGTTTGCCTCAGTGCTTGCCGATCTCAATTTGGGAGGGAAATAAAAATGTCTAACATCGTAAACAAGGGCACGATGCTGCCCCCGGAAATCGCGCAGGGGATGATCAACCTCGTGCGCGGCAAGTCCAGTCTTGCCCGCCTGTCGGCGGCGCGTCCCGTTTCCTTCAACGGAAACGAGTTCTTTACCTTCAACTTCGACAATGAGGTCTCCATCGTCGGCGAGAGCGCCGCAAAGGTTAACGGCGGCGTCACTGTCGCGCCCGTGACCGTGCGGCCCTACAAGTTCGAGTACGGCGCCCGTTTCTCGGACGAGTTCATGATTGCGTCCGAGGAGTACCAGATGGACGTTCTGCGGCAGTTTGCCGAGGGCTTTGCAGCCAAGGCCGCCCGCGGCATGGATATCGCCGCCTTCCACGGCTTCAACCCGCGCGCGGGCGCCGCCTCCACTGTCGTGGGCACGAATCACTTCGATTCCGTCGTCACGCAGACCGCGACCACGACTGCCGACCCGAGCGTAGATGTCGAGACTGCCATTGCTCTGGTGCAGGGGAATGAGCATGACGTGACGGGCATGGCCATGGCACCCGCCTTCCGGACCGCCCTCGCGCAGCTCAAGAAGAGCGGCACCAGCAACGAGCCCATGTTCCCCGAGCTGGGCTGGGGCGCAACGCCCGGCGTGATCAACGGCCTGCCCGTCGACACCAACAGCACCGTCTCCTTCGGCGCCGGCACGAAGGACCGCGCTATCGTCGGAAACTTCCGCGACTTCTTCCGCTGGGGCTTTGCCAAGGGCATCTCCATCGAGGTCATCGAGTACGGCAACCCGGACAACGACGCGACCGCCGGCGATCTCAAGGGACACAACCAGATTTATCTGCGCGGTGAGTGCTACATCGGCTGGGGCATCCTCGTTCCCGGCGCCTTTGCCCGCATCGTGGCTGCTTAAGGAGGAGAGACTATGAACACCTACAGAAACAAGCGCACCGGCGCCGAAGTGATCACGGAATCCAACGTGACCGGCGACGACTGGGAACTGGTCAAGCCCAAGAAGGAGCCGAAAGGTAAAGGCAAGGAGCCCGACGCCAGCAAGGAGCCCGAAGGCGGCAAGGAGCCCGAAGGCGGCGAGGACAAGTGAGCGAGTCCTTCGCGACCGTCCAGGACGTGACGGCGCTGTTTCGCACGCTGACGCCCGCTGAATCTGAGCGGGCGTCGGTGCTGCTGCCGATTATCTCGGATACGCTCCGCGAGGAGGCACACAAGGTCGGAAAAGACCTTGATGTGATGATCCTCGAGCGCAAAAGCTTCGCGTCCGTGGTTAAATCCGTCACCGTAGATATCACGGCGCGCTGCATTATGACCCCGACAGAGGGCGCGCCCATGACTCAGCAGAGCCAGAGTGCTCTCGGCTACACCGTCTCCGGCACCTTCCTGGTGCCGGGGGGCGGCATGTTTATCAAGAATACGGAGCTGGCGCGGCTGGGGCTGCGCCGGCAGCAGGTGGGAGTGTTCAATCCCTATGTTACACGGAATCCCTGTAACCCTTTTGACCAAAACCCAAACGGGTGTTAATGCGGCGGGGCGGCCGGTATACAGCTGGTCGCCCGTCACGGTCGAAAACGTACTCGTTGCGCCGCTGAACGAAGTCGACAGCACGCAAGGGCTGCTCTCGACAGGACACCGGGCGGTCTATCACATGGCAATTCCAAAGACCGACACCAATACATGGGAAGGACAGCTCGTACAGTTTTTCGGCAATACCTGGGCGGTTGTCGGCATCCCCACTCGCGGAATCGATGATCTGATTCCGGGCCCGTGGAATCAAAAGGTTGCTGTGGAGCTTTACCGCACCGGGGCCCATTCAATTGAAAGCTTGTGGGCAGACTCGGTTACTCTGTGGACCGAGGCGTTTCAGAAAGACGCCGCGGGCTATGATATCGAGGGAGATCCTCAACCGCGAAATGTCACGGCAATCTTTACAGAAGGCGTCGACAGCACGGCATTCAGCCAGGATCAGAAGGCTGGACCGAGACGCTCAGCGACGGTTGAGCTTTGGTCAGAAGACTATCAAAGTGAGCAGCGGCTCATGCACAACGATGTGCTGTATGAAGTGCGTGAGTGCAAGAACACCGGACGCGGGACAGTCCTGCTGAAAATCGAGGAGGTGTGGCGCTGATGGATGTGGAAACCGCGCTGCAAGCGGCCATTTCTCCCATTTTCCCATGCGCGCCCAATGAGTACAAGGGCGAGGCGCTGGAATACGTCGTTTGGAACTGCTACACGGTCCCGCAGGTTTACGCCGAGGAAAAACCAGCAGCTGCCCGTTATCCCACACAGGTTCATTATTTCCTGCCGCATGGGAAGAACCCAAAGCCCGGAAAGCTCTCACTCCAAAGGGCACTGTTTGACGCCGGCTTCTCCTGGCCAAGCATCACCAACGCAAGCGACAGCGAAGGACAGCACTACGTTCTGGAGTGTGATTTCGTGAACGCGGGAGGCGTCTATGGCGAGTCTTGAAATCTCCGGTATGGATGAGCTGAACGCCGCCTTTGGACGGATCGCGGATATCCCGGATGGCGTGACTACACGTGCGCTCAACGAAATGGCCGAGATCGCTGCAAAAGAGATCAAGGCAAGCGGCGAGAGCATGGGTGTGCGGGATCCGGAGAGCGACGTTCATATCCTGGATAAAATCAAGCCGACCAAGGTCAAGCTCACTGAATCGGGCGGGTACCAGGATATTACCTTCTCCGGTACCCGCAAGCGCGGGGATAAGCGAGTGCCCAATGCCCTGATTGCTTTTGTGAATGAATTCGGGACAGATAAACAAGATGCAAGGCCCTTTGTGGGAAAAGCGATGAACAGCCACGGTGAGAAGATCGCAGACACCGGCGGTAAGGTCATCGGTGACTGGATCGAAAAGAATTTCTAAGGAGGAACACTATGCCTCAGTTTAACCTTAAACACCTCCGCGCCGGTAAGTACAACAACAATAACGGCGCGGTCAGCTATTCTGACGCCGTCAAGATCGGCGACGCCATGAACGTCAACCTGGAGCTCCGCTTCGCCGAAGCACGGCTGTACGCCGAGGGCCGCCTGGCCGAGTACCTGCGCGAGGCAAGCGGCGGTACCGCTTCGATGGGCGTCAAGTATATCCTCGCTGCGGCTCAGACGCTGATGTTTGGCGTGCGCTCCCATACGCGCACGGTCAACAGCAAGGAGATCCCGTCCACGCAGTTTGGCGGGAATGATACCGGCTCCTATGTAGGCGTCTCGTTTTACGCCGACGACATGATCGACGGCGTCAAGAAGTACACCTGCGCTCTCGTGACCAAGGCGCGGTTTTCTTACCCCGCCATCACCCGCCGCACGAAGGGCGAGAACATCGAGTTCCAGACGCCGACCACGACCGGCGAATTTCTGCCAGATGATTCGAGCGATCTCAATCTGATCGAGGTTGCCGTCTGCGATACCGAGGACGACGCTGCTGCATGGTGCGATCTGGTGGTTAACTACACGGAGGAGGGCGGCACTCAGGCGAACACCAATCAGGAGGGCGGCACTCAGGCGAACACCAATCAGGAGGGCGGCGCTCAAGCGAACACCAATCAGGAGGGCGGCGCATGATTCGTCTGGAAGAAAAGCAGATTGAGCTGGACGGCAAGCGCTACACCCTGCGCTGCAATATGGCGGTACTGGAGGAGGTGGAGGAGGCCCACGGCGACATGGAGGCCGTCATGGCCCTTACCGTGCGCCAGTCCTCAGTGGAATTCCTGGCTGCCATGCTGAACGATGACGCGCAGCAGCGGGGCCTGGATGTGGTATGGACGCCGGAAGCGCTCAAGCGCAAACTCTCCTATGCCATGCTGAAGGAACTTGACATTATGGGTATGGTATTTCGCGCGATTTCCCCCGCCGGCGCGGCTGAGCCTCAGCGTGAAGCGGAAGCCGCGCACGAAGACTCGGGAAACTGAACGAGCGGGCGAAGATCGACTTCGCCCGCTATCTCTCTATCTGGATGTTTGATTTGCACATGGAAGAGCAGATCTTCTGGAAAACGATGAACCCAGCCAGGCTGCACGCGTTGTACAGCGCATATTTTTTGCCTGCGCGCACCCAGGCGGCTCCTGAGCCGCAGAAGGCCGTCAGCCTGAGCGAATACCTCAGAGGAGGTTAACATGGCCACAAGGACTGTAAAAGCTCGCGTAGAGCTTGATGGTGAAGCACAATACAAGCAGGCGATGTCGGAACTGAGCAAGGGAAATGCTGTCCTTGGCTCTGAAATGCGCAAGCTGCAGGCTGAGTACAAGGGCAACAGCGAAAGCACCGAGTTCCTCACCAAAAAGGGTGAGCTTCTCGAGCGCCAGCTTCTCCAGCAGAAAGACAAGGTCCAGACGCTGCGGGATGCGCTGGCCAACGCTGCGCAGCAGTACGGTGAAAGCTCCGATAAGACCCAGGACTGGCAGATCAAGCTGAACAATGCCGAAGCCGCCCAATACGACCTGGAGGCCGCGATCCGGGAGAACAACGATGCCCTGCAGGGCGAAAGTGATACTATGGTCGGCCTGGGCGATACCGTGGGTGATCTTGCTTCAAAGCTCGGTATCCAAATCCCGGATGGGGCAAAAAAAGCGCTCAATGGCATGCAAGGCTTATCAACCGGTACCGTAGCGGCTATGGGCGCGTCTGTGGCTGCTGTAGCCGCCCTCTATAAAGCTGTACAGCAACTTCATCAAATGACGGTAGAGGCCGCAGCCAATGTCGACGAGATTCTCACGGAATCCATGACCTCGGGCTTGAGCACTCGCACGATCCAGCAGCTTAAGTATGCGGAAAACCTGATTGATGTCTCCTACGGTACCATTACAGGAACATTGACCAAGCTCACCCGAAATATAGCAGAGGCGGACAGTGGAAACGCAGCGCTCGCCGAGAGCTTTGAGAATCTCGGCGCGTCCATATTGGACACCGACGGAAGCCTGCGCAGTGCGGAGGCTGTGTTTTATGACGTGATCGATGCGCTGGGAGGGATTGAAAACACCACGCGGCGTGACGCTGCTGCAATGGAAATTCTGGGAAAGTCCGCGCAGGAGTTGAATCCTCTGATTATGCAGGGAAGTGCGGCTTTAAGGGATCTGGCTGCAGAAGCTGAAGCTACTGGATACGTCCTGGATGAGAGCCAGCTCAAAAAGCTTGGTGAAGTGGACGACGCCTATCAGGAGCTGCAGTTGCAGATTCAGGCAACGAAACAGCAGCTTGCTACTGAGTTTGCACCCGCCTCCAAGGAAGTCCTTGAAACTTTTGCAAAGCTCACTAAAGGAGCGGGAGACGCGCTGACACAGTCCGGGCTTGTCAAGGGTGTGGGTGAGTTGGTGCAGTTCTCTTTGGCTCTTCTGCAACCACTGGGGGCGCTGCTTGGACTTGCCCCGGAGTTAACATCCGGCTTGCAGCCGCTTTATACAGTCCTTCACGCGATCGCTGGTGTTTTTGCCTGGATTGCCGACGTGGGGAATGCGGCGCTCGGTGTTCTTACCGGTTTTACTGCTGCAGGAAGGACGCGCTTTAATACTGCTTTAGGCTTAAATGCACAGTATGGGATGTATTCCAATCTGCAGCAATGGAATGGGACAGCGGCACAGTATGAAGCCTGGCGCAATTCCTCGTATTCGGGAAGCCGAAACCCAAACTATGGTTATGATGCTGAAACTGGCCGCTATTATGACCGTGAGACCGGTAATTATATCTACGGTTACAACGCCTCCGGCAACAGCAACTGGCGCGGCGGCATGACTTACCTGGCCGAAAACGGACCGGAGGCGGTATTTCTTCCAGCGGGCAGCCGGATCATGAACGCCCAGGAGACCAGGCAGGCCATGGGCGGCGACACCTTCTATATCACCATCGACCCAAAGAATGTGAAGGAATTCAACGATATTGTGGAGATTGCCCGCAGCGCCCGCGTGCTCTCACGCATGAAGGGAGGGTAAAGAGTGGCTTTTGTTACAGTCAACATTCCCCTGCAGAAAAGCGCGCTGGTATTCGAGGATGCACCCAACCTCAACTACCACGACAAAACTGCATATACGGCATACCTCAACCCTCCATCAGGGGAAGCCAGAAAAACGCTGCTGAAGTTCGGGCCGGTTCCGGAAGCCTATCGCTATATGGGCATTAACACCGCCTATATAAGCGCTTATTACTATGGCAACAAGAGCGGGAACCGAACGATAGTTCGGCCATACATCACGAAAAGTACCTGGAAGGATTTCGATGCAGGATCCATCAACTGGAATAGCACCCCGGCTTTCTCGCAATGGTTTGCTCCGGGGGTTGGCTACACGTTCCCGGATGCGACTACTGGAATCCGTCTTTCGACGCCGAGATCTTTCTATTCGGATTACGACGAGTCTCTCATGGCAAAGCGCATGGCGAGCGAGGTCGTTTCCCTTTTCCCCTATCTTACTTCTGCCAGCCAGTCGGACAGCATTATTCTGAGGAATGACAGCACAGAACCGATCGAGCTTGTCGTGCAGTTTAATGATGGGATTACAGTTCGCTCCAAAATAACGGCTTCTGATAAGACAAGCGGTTACGTGGATCCTACTGTATCCAATGTCTTCTCCTGGTCTTTTGAAGAAAACGCACTCACTTTGCACGCAATCGGACCATGGGACCAGCAGACGGCAACGTTCTACTGGAGAGCAGCAGGTGAGTCAAGCTGGAACAGCATTCCGGCAGGTACAGTATCGCAGGTAACAATTCCCGCGAATACTTTCCCCCTTGGCACTGTCGAGTGGTATGTGGCCGGCACGGATACACAGGGAACTTCCTCGCAGACGGAAGTTTTCACCGTTTCCACCACGGCGGCTCTGTCCGATGCCATGCCGGTTTCACCCATGGATACGCTGGTCAATAGTGATGCCCCGGTTACATTCGCTTGGTCTGTTTCCAACGCAAACAACCCTTTGCAGACAGGCGCGGATCTCCAGTACAGCGCCGACGGCGGCAGCACTTGGGCACAGATCGGCCATGCCGACGGCAATGTGAGAAGCCTGGAAGTCGCTGCCGGGGTCATGCCTGGTGGATCCATCCAATGGCGTGTGCGCTCCTATAACATCGATGGCGTGGCCGGACCCTGGAGCACACCCGCGTCCTTCTATTACATCGGCGCGCCGGCGGCTCCCATCGTCTCTGCTACCGAAGTGCCATTTACCACGGTGACTTGGACGGCAGCTGGCCAGCAGGCGTATGAGGTTATCATTGACGGTGTATCCTCCGGCATTCAATTTGGGACTGGAAAGAGCTACACGGTGCCGGAACCGCTGATTGACGGCGGGCACAGCGTCCAGGTGCGCGTACAGGGCATTTATGGTCTCTGGTCTGCAGCTGGAGCTACGAACATAACGGTTCAAAACCAGCCGGGCGACGAGATCAGTCTGAACGGCACGTCTGATCTGGACACCGTCTTAAACTGGAGCACCGAAGGCAGCACCTTGCCCTTCCTGATCTATAGGGACGAAAAGCGTATCGGTCAGACTGACGGGTTGAGTTTCCGAGACCGCTTTGTCCTGGGCGAACACAGCTATTACGTGCTGGTGAAGCTTGAAAACGGAAACTACACCCGGAGCAATATTTACACCGGCACAATGACAGCGGACGGAGTGCAGATCTCGGCCGCCGCGGGCGGAGACTGGATCAAGCTCAGACTGTCCGAGAACAGCGCGAGCGCTCAGGCCTTCGCCTCCGATCGCTCTTCGAGCCTGCGCCATGTAACGGGTGCTGTTTATCCGGTGCTGGAGTTGGGGCAATTTCAGGATTTGAGCGGGAGCTACGATGTGGCTTACCCAGACCATGCCCAGGCGAAAGCCTTTGAAGCGTTGTTCGGACAGGTCGTGATCGTCAAATCCCGAGGGGATAACGTGATGATCGGGGCCATGACCAAGCTCAACAAAACGCAGGGTGATTTTTATATTTCCTATTCCTTCACCCTGCAGCAGATCGAATGGGAGGATTTCGTCGATGACACGGACGCTGGGATTTAAGTACAATGTGCTGCGCTCCGGCGCGATCTTCTCCCGACTGATCGCCTTGCCGGACGCAAGCGCCCCCACTATCCGCATGAACGACAGCGGGCCGATCAAGACGTCTTTTTCAGGGACGTTCCTGCCAAATGCCAAGGTAGATCTGCTCTCCGATGAAGTGCAGCCGGTGATGGTGATCGACGGGGTAGAGCATCCGCTCGGCGTGTTCCTGGTAACGACTGTGTCGGATTCGCAAGGGGATACCGCAAAGTCGATCAGCGTGGAAGCGTACGACCGTGCATGGCGGCTGGAAAGCACCAAGACAGAGACCATGATCTACTTTGCTGCCGGTACAAACTATCTCGAAGCGGTTAAGGGCCTTTTGACCGCGGCAGGCATTACCAGCGTAATCGAGACGCCAACCGCCGCCTCCCTTACAGAGGCCCGGCAGGAGTGGGACGTGGGAACCTCGTATCTCACGATCGTCAACCAGCTCCTTGGCGAGATCAACTATAAGGAGATATGGTTTAACCAGGACGGCGTGGCTATCCTGGAGCCGGTGAAAACGCCGACCGCCGAAAATATTACCCATACGCTTGACAGTGAGAAGGTGAGCAGCCTGTTGCTTCCTTCTCTGCGCCGGGAGACGGACGCCTTCTCCGTGCCCAATGTTTTTATCTGCGTCTGCTCCAATCCAGATAAGGACGTTCCGCTCGTGGCCACTGCAGTAAACGACAATCCCGCATCGCCGTTATCGACGGTACGGCGCGGACGCCGGATCTGCACGGTGGAGTATGTGGATACTATCGCAAGTCAGAACGAGCTGCAGGCCTATGCCGATCGGCAGCGGGACAGCTCCATGATCCGCGGAGAAACACTAATCGCGCAGACCGCGCTGCTTCCCGGATTCGGTGTTGACGATGTAACGGCGCTGCATTTTAACGATTTCTCCGGGGTTTGTTTGGAACGCGCCTGGACCATGGAGCTGAGTGTGGGCGGGACAATGTCCCACACGCTTGAAAAGGTGGTGTATGCCCTTGAATGAATTCTTTTTCGCGTCTCAGAAACTGCAGCAGCCGACGCAGTTCTATCTTGCCACAGTTGGCAGCGTTTCTGCATCGGGCACAACGATCACCTTTGACGGACAGACAGAACCGACGACAAAACGCTACAAACACCTGATAGCCGGCACGGCGCTTGCAGCCGGGGATCGGGTGCTCGTGCTCAGAACAAACGGGTCCTTCGTGATCCTCGGCAAAATCGGCTTTTAGGAAAAAGGAGACCAGGAAATATGCTGACAATTGTAATTCGTGGAAGGATGGCCTGCGGCCGCGCGGATAACGATCCGATCACGAGCGGGAGCGTCGGCTATCCCGTGCATTTTGATTTTTCCCCGGAGTGGGAGGATTTGATCAAAAACGCTGTATTCATCGGAAGCGGCATTACTTTTGAGGTCCCGCTGATCAATACCGATGAGACGATCATTCCACATGAGGTTCTGGCGGATGCCGGGAGCAGCCTGCTGATCGGAGCCTATGGAGCAACACCTGACGGCTCGGTCGTCATGCCTACTGTATATGTGAAGATCAGCCAGATCAATGCCGGCGCCGTTCCGCCGATCGTGAGCCCGTCTGTGCCTACGCCGTCTTGGGCAATCCAGGTACAGGCTGCGGCGGAGAAAACGCTCAGCGCTGCGGAAGGCTCTGCCGAAGACGCTGAGGCATGGGCGGTAGGGGAGAGAAACGGCGAGCCAGTCACAGAGGACGATCCGACATACCACAACAACGCGAAGTATTACGCCAAGCAGGGAGGCGGGCCGGGTGGAGCCGTGCAGTCCGTCAACGGTAAGACAGGGCATGTTGAGCTCAATGCCGAGAATGTGGACGCTCTGCCTTCTGGGACAACACTTGATGAGATCTCCGACGGTGCGACCTATAAGCGCGCGACCGCCGCGCAGCTGCGGCAGATCGCGGATAACGCCGCCGAGCTCCAGGCGCAGGACGGAAAGATCGAGGCACTGGAAAGCGGCGTGGCTGATATTGAGGCCGTGATTCCGAACCAGGCAACGCCTCAGAATCAGCTTGCGGATAAGAGTTTTGTCAACAGCTCTATCAACAGCAGCGCGGCCTTCTTTCGCGGCGCTTTTGCGACTCGCGCGGCCCTCTTTGCCGTCGCCTGGCAGACCGCAGATCCCAGCGCGGCGAACTACGTCAGCAACAACGACTATGCTTATGTTGCGGACGATGAGACACACGACGATGAAGCATGGCGTTATATCTACGTGCTTCAGCCCGGCGGTACCTCAAACGGATGGCAGCCGCAGTTTCGCGTCAATGAATCTCCGCTGACGGCAGCGCAGCTCGCAGCGCTTAACTCCGGAGCGACGGCGGAGCTGATTGAACAGATCAGCAAAAATGCAGCTGCAATTGCGCTCAAATACACCAAACCTGCTGTCGGCATCCCCGCGTCTGATCTCGCGCCGGGAGTTATCCCGTCCGTTCCCAACCCATCTTCCGCCACGCCCGAGATGGACGACGTCCCGTCTGCCGGCTCATCTGCTGCCTACGCCAGAGGCGACCACGTTCACCCGAGCGACACTTCCAAGGCCGACAAGGTGACGGAAGTCACGGTCTCCACGGCCGGCGCGGTCACGCAGGCGCTCGACCCTGAAAAAATCTATCACTTCACCGGGGCCTTGACGGCGCTGACGATCACGCTCAACGCCCCCGCCGCGGGCCAGCTCGCCCACTACCGCTTTGACTTCGACAGCGCTTCGACCGCTCCGACCGTGACGATCCCGAACACGGTCGCGATGCCGGGCGGCTTCACGGTCGAGGCAAGCAGGCACTATGAAATCGACATCCTCAACGGTTACGGGGCGGTGATGGCGTGGTGAATCTTCTGAGAAGAAGAGAGATGGTGCTGTCGAGCGAAGCACCCGCAGACCCGCTTCACCCGCTTGTTAATGGTAGCTATAAAGGTTCGACTGGCAGTAGCGGCGATACGAAAGTAACACTTGGCAACCATGTCTATATTTACAAACGATATGGCGATGCCAACTGGAATGGCTTAGTCCCTTTGGAATCGACCTTTACGCTTTCTGTTGGCGATGTTGTCGATTATCGCATCAATGTCACTCGTTGCACAGGATGCACTTGGGGATTGCAACTCCAAGATACAAGCGCCGCTAGCATGACCGTAAAAAGCGGCATTACCGAAGTCGGCGAGTATACTGGACGCTTAACCATTTCCGTTGCTCGTGAAATGGCAAAGCATCGATATTATTGCACCAGCGGCTCAACCAAGAAATACTTCGAATACGACCTTGAAATATATGTCAACGGTGTCCGCTACATCTAAGGAGGGCAGACAATGTACGGAAAACTTATCAAGGGCGAACTGCAAATCGCCCCTAAAAAACTGAACGGCGACGGCGTGATCGTCTACAACCCTCCCGCAGAGATGTATCTCGCCGCAGGGTACAAGCCCGTCACCTTTACCGACGCGCCCGATGCGCCGAGCGGCTATACCTGCGAAAGCGGCTGGGAGGAGCAGACGGACGCCATCGTGCAGACCTGGGCGCTCATGCCGCTGCCCGACGACATTGACGAGGCGGAAGCCTATGACATCATCTTCGGAGGTGCGGAATGAAACGGGAACACGCATACAAGCTGCGGGACACGCTGCATAAGGCGGTCGTTTCCCTCTCCGACGGGGACGCGCTGGAGGGCGTTGAACTGTTCCCGCCGTGGGCGGCGGATACTGCGTATGAAGCCGGCGTTCGCGTCAGATACATGGGGAAGCTGTACCGCTGTGAGCAGACCCACAGCTCGCAGGAAGGCTGGGAGCCGCCCGCCATCCCCGCGCTGTGGACCGACGTGGCAGAGCCGGGTAAGATCCCCGTCTGGCGGCAGCCCACAGGCGCGCAGGACGCATATCGCATCGGCGATCTGGTGCATTATCCCGACGCGGACGGGCCTGTCTACCGCTGCACCATCGACTACAACGTATACGCTCCCGACGTGGCTGGCTGGGAGGTTGTGCTATGAGCAAAAAGACTGGCGTGGGCCTGGCGGCCTACGCAAAGGCCCAGCTGGGCAAGCCCTACTGGTGGGGCACCTTCGGCCAGACGGCCACGCCGCAGCTGCTCGCCCAGAAGCGGCAGCAATACCCCAGCTACTACACGGCCAACGATTTCAACTCTCAGATGGGCAGGCGCGTCCACGACTGCGTGGGGCTGATCAAGGGCTATCTCTGGAGCGAGACACCGGAGAGCGCGCCGCAGTACGGCCTGACGCCGGACGTGGCCGTCTCGGGCCTGTACGCGGCCTGCAGCCGCAAGGGCGACATCGGCAGTATCCCGGAGATCCCCGGCGTCTGCGTGTTCAAGAAGGACATGGGGCACGTCGGCGTTTACATGGGCCAAGGCATGGTCGTGGAGGCGCTGGGACATGCCTACGGCGTCGTCACGTCGGCGCTCGGCTCCCGGCCGTGGGCCTATTGGGGCATGCCGAAGTGGATCGACTACGGCAGCGGCGCCGAGGATCCTGACGAGGGCACGCCGCAGCCGCAGCCGGCAGGCCCGACCTGCACGGTGACGCTGCCGCTGCTCAAACGCGGCGCCACCGGACCGGCTGTCGAAGCTGCGCAGGAGCTCCTGCAGCTGCGCGGCTATGAGCTGCCGCTCTGGGGCACGGACGGCGACTTCGGCGATGAGACCGCCGCGGCCGTCGACGCCTGCCAGGCCGACCACGATCTGACGGTGGACACCGAGATCGGCCCGGACACCTGGGCGAAGCTTATTACTCTGTAATCTTTTATTTTGGAGGTATATACAAATGAAAGACACTATTCTTGCGGTCATTGGCATTGTCGGCGCTTTCATCGCCCACATCTTCGGCGGGTGGAATGCGGCCATGGGAACGCTGCTGATTTTCATGGGCATCGATTATGTCTCCGGACTGATCGTGGCCGGCATCTTTCACGCATCGCCCAAGAGCGAGGGAGGAGCGCTGGAGAGTAAAGCGGCCAGCAAGGGACTGATCAGAAAAGGCATGGCTCTGCTGGTGGTGCTGATCGGTGCGCGTCTGGACCTCCTGCTGGGGACGGATTACATCCGGGATGGAATCATCATCGCTTTTGTGGTCAATGAATTGCTGAGCATCGTGGAAAACATGGGCCTCATGGGCGTACCCTTCCCGGAACCGCTGAAAAATGCTATTGAGCTTCTGAGAGGGAAGGCGTCGGGTGTACCTATCCCGGAACCGCAGACGGAGGAAGGCCGGCGTACTGAAGCGGAAGCCGACGCCACGCATGATAAAGACATCGCTACATAACGCAAATCCCCGGAGCAGCGCTCCGGGGATTTTTTCTTGCCTTATTTGGAATATGTGTTATACTATTCATGCCGATAAGCTTTTCACGGGTGTGGAAAGCTTATCGGTTTTTGCAATCCGGGCCACCGTACTGTAAAAGCTGATGATAATCAGTTGTAAAAATATACGGCCAGGCGCTTGGCGGGTTTGTCATACACAATGTAAGAGACCACGGTTTTCAAGGCGGCATTTTTGGCCGCTTCGTTTTGCTCGGGATCCCGGATGATCGCAAGCACGGCCTGCACCTTTTTTGAGAAGGCGAGCGGGTCAAGGGTCTTGGAGCGGGCCTCGGCTCTGCTGTGCTCGGCCTGTCGCTCCAGCTCGTCGATTTTGGCAGAGATCTCTTTCTTTCGCTGGGCATATTCCTGCAGCGTGTAGACCTCGGCCTCATAAGCCTCCTGGATCCGGCGGATCTTCACACGCTCAACCGCGATTAGATGCTCATAGTCCGGTGAAGCTGCGTCCTGCTTGATGGTGTGCGGCGCGATCGGGAAGCTCATCGTGGCCACGCAGTTTTCCAGAAATGCGATCACGAGACGGTTTGCCTTTGCGATCGACAGAGAATGCGAGGTCTGGCACTGACCACGGGCGTATTTGTGGCACTGCATGGTGGGGCAGGCGGTGGAGGTATAGACCAGCGTGGAGTTACAGGCGGAGCAGCGGCAGAGCCCTTTGAGCATCCAGTCAACGTGCTGCTCCCGGCGCTCATATCTGCTCCGGCCGGCCTTGCCTGCGGCGATCTTCTCCTGTACAGCCTCCCACTCTTCGAGCGGGATCAGGGGGGCGAAATTCCCGTCCGTCAGATAACTGCCGGAGGCGTCCCCGCCGCGCTGATAGTTTGATTTCCCATTTTTAGACCAGCGGATCTTGCCAATGTAAACAGGATTGGTGAGAATGTACTCCACCCAGCGGTTTTCCGGGGGATTGCCCCGCCGGGTGCGAACGCCTTCAAGGCCGAGCTGCCGGGCTATGGCCTGCATCCCGGTACCGGCGAGATACTCGCGGAAGATCCGGCGCACCGTCTCAGCGTCGGCGTTGGGGACATAGGCTTTTCCTTCAATGTCATAGCCGAAGGAGGGGATGGTCACGACCTCGCCGCGGCTGACCTTCTCGGCCATGCCGCGCTTGACCTCGCCGGAGAGGCGGATCGAATAGAATTCGTCCATCCATTCGAGGATACGCTCGATCAGACTGCCGAAGGGGCCTTCAGCCAGCGGCTCGGAGATGCTGACAACGTCCACGCCGGAGCGGGAGAGCATGGATTTGTAAACGATGCTCTCTTCCTGATTGCGGGCGAAGCGGCTGAACTTCCATACAAGGATCGTCTCAAAGGGGTGGTCCTTTTCCTTTGCCCAGGCGATCATGCGCCGGAACTCCGGCCGCTTGGCTGCCGTCCGGCCGGAAATGCCGTCGTCCACGAACACAAATTCATCCGGAACGAGATAGTCATTCTTCGCCGCATAGTCGCGGATCAGCTTGAGCTGGCTGTCAAGGCTGTATTCATCCTGCCGCTCCGTGGAGACACGGAGATACGCGGCAGCAGTTTTCATAGGGTGTCACCTTCTTCAAACAAATACACAAAAAATACACAAATAACTGTTGACAAATACACATCGAGTGTGTATAATAATAGACGTAAGGAGGTCGATATATGAAGAGATCAGACCTGATAGCCTTATTGGAAAAGAACGGCTGGTATCTGAAACGCAACGGAACAAACCATGATATCTACACAGATGGCAAGAACATGGAGCCGATCCCACGACATCGCGAAGTTGCAGAGAATCTGGCCAAGGCGATTATCAAGCGGCGGGGGCTGAAATAAGCCCCCAACGGCCGCACGACTATAAAAAGGAGGAGCGAGAGTGAAAGAAGCATATCCTGTTGTTTTAACACAGGAAGGAAAATGGACTCTGGTCTTTGTACCGGATTTCGAGATCAATACGGAGGGGAAGGACTATGCGGACGCGATGGAAATGGCGCGCGATGCGATCGGCCTTATGGGGATCACCATGGAGGACGATAAGCAGGCGTTGCCGCCGGCGTCGGATATGAAGGCCGTGGCAGCAGAGCATCCTGAGGGACTTGTCACGCTGGTGGACGTGGACTTCACTGAGTACCGCAAGGCGAATGATATGCGTACCGTGCGCCGCAACGTATCTCTTCCACAGTGGCTGAATACACAGGCGGAGAAGTCCGGCATCAATGTGTCCGCTGTGCTTCAGAAGGCGCTGAAGGCGGAGCTGGGAATTTGAGAAGCAATTGAACAGAGCAGTATTTGTCCGCCCCGGGGAGACCCGGGGCGGGTTTTTACAGATAAGCCGAGAGCGGGAGCTGCTTTTCAGGCCTCATGGCTGGCGTTCCCGGTTCCCATAGTATTTCTCCTCTCTGCCTGAAACAGGCAAAGCCCCCGGATTCGACTTCTCCTTATCGTGGAGAGCCTACTTTCCGGGGGCTGTTTCATTACAGCAATGAGCAATAACTCACGCTATAGATCGTATTATGCACGCGGAAAGCAAAAAGTCAACAGTTTTAGAGAATTTAAGAATTGCACAGAGTGGCCGCAGATGGCTCAGAGTGCTCAGGGATA
>OCVV011104573.1_pt1 | contig 28225 bp, 28 predicted proteins | sample 1539721 | NCBI WGS metagenome assembly OCVV01 (sample SAMN02144230, study PRJEB22623) | gut metagenome | biome: sheep rumen | host: Ovis aries | place: New Zealand | reverse complement strand
ATTAACTTCAATTGGAGATAATAATTACATATTTAAAGGTGGTAATCCTTCTAATTTTGTTAGGTTTAATAATGAAATGTGGAGAATTGTAGGAGTGTATGGAAATAGTTTGAAAATAATTAGAGCTTCAAGTACAAGATCTGATGGTGTTTTAAATAGTTCAGTTGTTCAACATACATGGTCACAAAGTGAAATGCATAATTATTTAAATAATACTTATTATAATTATATGACTGCTTCTGCAAAAGCGTTAATAAATGAAAATGCTAGTTGGTTTATAGGTGAAGTGGCTTATGATCAAAAGGCGGGAGAAGCATATGCATCTTCCAAAAATGCAACTTGGATTGGAAAAGTTGGCTTATTAAGTTCATATGAATACATGTATGGTGCCTCAGATCCAAATTGTTATGAGATTAGTGGAAATTCATATTATAGTTCATGTGTAACAAACGATTGGCTAGCATTGTCATATAATAATTTTATGTGGCTAATGGATCCAAGTACGAATCATTGGGCTTACGGAATTCATATAATTCTTTATACTGGTACTTTTCGTGGAGATGTAAATTATTCTTATCCTGGAAATAGAGGAGATGTATTTCCTGTTGTTTATTTAAAATCATCTGTTAAGGTTGCAAGTGGTTTAGGAACTAGTGATAACCCTTATATTCTAGAGTAAATAATTTAAAGACTTCTTTGTAAGTCTTTTTTTTGTTATAATGTTTTATAGGTGATTATATGAGTACTTTAGATATTATTAAGGATAATCTTTTAAAAAGAGAAGAAAATTTATCAGAATTTGCTTGTAAAAGTAGTGAAGCATTAAGATTAAAAGAAAAAGAAGAAGATTTTAGACCACTATTTTTTCATGATATTGATACTATAATTCATAGTAGTTCATATGCTAGATATATGAATAAGACTCAAGTTTTTTCTTTTAAAAATCATGACCATATTTCTACAAGAATGTTACATGTACAACTAGTAAGTAAAGTTGCTAGAACTATTGGAAGATGCCTAAATTTAAATGAAGATTTAATAGAAGCTATTGGACTAGGACATGATATTGGCCATGCACCTTTAGGGCACACTGGTGAAAAGTTTTTAAATGAAATATCTATGAAAGAATTAGGTATTCCTTTTATGCATAATTTACAAAGTGTTAGAACTCATATGATTTTAGAAAACAATGGAAAAGGAAGCAATTTAACCATTCAAGTTTTAGATGGTATGATGTGTCATAATGGAGAGCATCTTGAAAAAGTTTATAAGCCTGAAAAGAAAGACATAAATAAGTTTTTATACGACTATGAACAATCTTCAATGAGCCATAGTTATGCAGCATGTATTAGACCAATGACACTTGAAGGATGTGTTGTTAGAATATCTGATGTTATAGCATATATTGGAAGAGATATTGAGGATGCTATTACTTTAGGTGTTCTTAATAGGAATGAAATTCCTAATAATATTAAGGAAACATTAGGTGATAATAATAGTGATATTGTTAATTCTATAGTTGTTGATATTATCGAAAATAGCTATGGTAAGAATGAAATTGTTTTAAGTGATAAAGTTTTTGATTCTGTTAATGAGTTATTAAAGTTTAATTATGAAAAAATATATAATAATGCGAATACTTTTTCTGATTTAACATATTATAAAGAGAGTGTTAATAAATTATATTATTTTCTTTTGAACGATTTAATCGAAAATAAACAAAATAGTAGAGTTTATAAATCATTTTTACATGATATGGACAAAAGTTATATTGAAAATACTGATAATAAGAAAATAATTATTGATTATATTGCAGGTATGACTGATGATTATTTTATTAATCAATTAGATAGTATCTGTTAACAATATTTTATTGACAGAAATACTTTTTTGTGATATCATTATGTTCATTGAAAAAGAGGTGTTGACACATGAAAGGAAAGAAGACTTTACTAACTAAAGAAGGATTAAAAGAATTACAAGATGAGTTGGATGATTTAATAAATGTAAAAAGACCTGCAAATTTAAAAGCTATAAAAGAAGCTAGAGCTCTTGGTGATTTATCAGAAAATGCTGACTATGATGCAGCAAAAAATGATCAAGCTGAACTAGAAGGACGTATTAAAAAAATAGAAAAAATGTTGGAAAACTATGAAATAATAGAGAAAACATCAAATGATGTTGTTGGACTTGGATCAACAGTTAATATTAAATATATAGATGATGATGAAGAAGATGAATATAAAATTGTTGGAAGTCAAGAAGCTGATCCATTTATGAGCAAAATTTCTAATGAGTCTCCAATAGCTAAAGCATTATTAAATAAAAAAGTTGGAGATATTGTTGAAGTTGAAAGTCCAAATGGTGTTTATAAGATAGAAATTACTGAAATTAAATAGCTTTGCTATTTTTTTTCTTGTTTAAAATAAATACATAGTATATAATATAGTGGAAATGTGGAGGTAAGCATGGCAAAAAAAGATAATAAAAAAGAAGTTGTTATAAAAATAGAGGGAAAAGAGTGGACAGATGCTCTTGATAAAGCTTTTAAAGAAAAAGTTAAAACTGTAAATGTTGATGGTTTTAGAAAAGGAAAAGTTCCAAGAGATATTTTTGAAAAGAAGTTTGGAAAAGAAAGCTTATATCTTCCTGCTAGTGATTTTGTTGTAGAAGAAGCATACAAGAAAGCATTAGAAGAATCTAAACTTGTTCCTGTTGTTCAACCAAGTGTTGATATTAAAAGTGTTGATGGTAATGGTATTGAATTTGAATTTAAAATTATTACTAAGCCAGAAGTTAAAATTAAAAAGTATAAAGGATTAAACGTTAAACCTGAAAAAGTAAAAGTTTCAAAAGAAGAAATAGAGCATGAACTAGGACATATTCTTGAAAGATTTACTGAGACAAGAGTAAAAGAAAGTGGAAAAGTTGAAAAAGGAAATATTGCTGTAATTGATTTTGAAGGGTTCAAAGATGGAAAGGCTTTTGATGGTGGAAAAGCTGAAAATTATGAATTAGAAATAGGAAGTAATACATTTATTCCAGGATTTGAAGATCAAATTATAGGAATGAAAACAAATGAAGAAAAAGATATTAATGTTACTTTCCCAGAAGATTATCAAGCAAAAGATTTAAAAGGCGCTGCTGTAGTATTTAAAGTTAAAGTAAATGAAATAAAAGAAAAAATTGAAAGAAAATTTGATAAAGACTTATTTGATGATTTAGGAATAGATGGAGTAGATTCTAAAGAAAGTTTAGAAAAACATATTGAGCAAGATATTATTGTTCAAAAAGAAATGGATGTTGAAAATAAATATGTTGAAGATTTATTAGAAGCTGTTTCTAAGAATGTTGAAGTTGATATTCCTGAAGAGATGGTTGAGGAAGAAATAGATAGATTATTGCATAGATATGAAGATCAATTAAGAATGCAAGGTATTTCTTTAGATATGTATTATGCATTTACTAAATCTTCTGAAAAAGATTTAAGAAGCCAAATGGAAAAAGAAGCTTATAGTCATGTTTTATATAGATTAATGCTTGAGGAATTATTAGTTATTGAAAAAATTGAAGTAAAAGATGATGAAGTAGAAAAAGAAGTTGAAGATATGTCTCATAAATATAAGATGAAGAAAGATGAATTCTTAAAATCATTTGGTGGTAAAGACATGGTTAAATATGATTTAGAAGTTAGAAGAATCATTGAAAAGTTAAAAGAATATAATAAATAACAAAAAGGGACATTTAGTTCCTTTTCTTATGTAAAATATAGTTTCTATTTATAGACTTTTATTAGTAAATTATGATATATTATTTTTGTATTAGAATAGAGGGATAGAATGAATAATGAAAATGTAAACAAAGAAGTAGTTCCTGAGGAAACTAAGAACGAAAATAATGAATTAAAAATAGAAGAAGATAGTAAAAAAAAGAAGAAAAGCAAAGAAAAACCTGCAAAAAAGAAAGTAGTACCATTTGATCAAATAGATATTACAACTGCTACAGAAGATGATATTATTCAAAGTGGATTAAAGCATCATACAAAGTCTGATTATGTTTGTTATATGATAATGGGAGTTATCGTTGTACTTGCAATTCTTCCAATGGCTTTAAGAATGATTATTCCACGACCTATAACTGAGATAGAAAAAGAAATTGTATATTATGATTTAACTTGTTATAGAACAATTTCAAGAGAAGGTTATCAGTTATCTTCAAAGGTTGCAATTCATTATCGTGATGGTGCAGTTGATAATGCTGAATTGACTTTTACTCCTTTAAAAGTTAAAGATGATGCACCTGATGATTATATTTTTGCTGAGATTAATGAACTTAATAATGTTAATGAAAAGGGACTTAGTTCTAGCGTTGAAGAAAATAGCCATATTTTTAAAGTTAATTTTAAAGAAAATAGTGCTTTAATTAATAATGATGTTTTGAAAGATTACTCTTACTTTTCTGGACCTGAGGCTGAATACTTAAAGGGCATTGGTTATAGTTGCGATTCTAAATCAGAAACAAAGAAAGAGCTAGTAAAAGTTGATACTAATGAATTTGTTAAGTCTTTAGATTAATAATATGGAGGTTTTAATGAAACTAGTTAATGATAGTTTGAATAAGTATATTTTTAGGGGTTATGATATTAGGGGAGTTTACCCAAATGATTTAAATGCGGATGTTGCTTATACTATAGGTAAAAGTTTTGGAACATACGTAAAAAATTTAGGACATTTTACTGCAGTTGTTGGAAGAGATAATAGATATTCTTCAGATGAACTTGCTGATGCTCTTATAAAAGGAATATTGGATACTGGAGTAAATGTAATTGATTTGGGACTATGTACAACTCCAATGTATTATTATGCATGTATTAAGTTAGATAACCCTACTGGTATAATGGTTACAGCAAGTCATAATCCTAAAGATGATAATGGATTTAAGTTTGCCTTTGATAGTCGTGGAAATGCTAGGGGTAAAATGATTGAAGAATTTAGAGATTTCACTATAAAAGGAGAATTTGATTCAGGGAATGGTATACTTGCTAGTTATAATATTAGAAATGAGTATTTGGATTTATTTAAAAAGTCACTTGAGTTTGGTGATAGAAGAATTAAAGTTGTTATAGATTTAGGAAATGGTACAACAAGTTGTATTGCAAAAGAGCTTTATAATATGTTTCCAATTGATGTTGAAGTATTATTTGGAGATAGTGATCCAACTTTCCCAAATCATCATCCTGATCCATGTGTAGAAAAAAATTTAGATGCATTAAAAAAGAAAGTTATTGAAACTCATGCTGATTTAGGAATTGGTTTTGATGGTGATGGAGATAGACTTGGAGTAGTTGATGAAAATGGAAAGTATATTCCTACAGATAAATATATGATAATTATTATTAGAGATATTATAGATAAAGTAGAAAAGAAAGAGTTCTTATATGATGTTAAATGTTCTAAGTCGTTATCTGATGAAATAGAAAGACTTGGAGCAAAAGGTATTTGCTATAGAACAGGTAACTCTTATACAAAAGCAAAAGTGAAAGATGACAATCTTCCTTTTGGTGGAGAACTTTCTGGACACGTATATTTTAATGATAGATGGCCATGTTTTGATTCTGGATTGTATGCTGGGTTAAGATTAATAGAAATATTATCTAAAACTAATAAAAAAGTTAGTGATTTGTTAAGTGGCATAAATAATTATTATTCTACCGAAGAATTGAAATTTTCATCAAGTGATGATAAAAAATTTGGGGTAGTTGAAAAAATAAAAGAATATGCTTTATCAAAAAAATATAATGTATTAGATATTGATGGAGTAAGAGTAACATTTGATTATGGATGGGCTTTAGTTAGGTGTAGTAATACTGGCCCTAATATTACAGCAAGATTTGAAGCGAATAGTGAAGAAAAATTAAAAGAATTACAAGAAGAGTTTATTAATTTAATAAACAAATATAATATATAAAATTAAAAGAGGTGATGGTTTTGGATATAGTTGAATATTATACAGAGATTAGTAAGAAAGAAATGATGAATGTTAAGGAAGTTAAAGATTTTAAAGATGATTTGGATTCAGAAATCACTAAAGTCTCTAATTTAAAATTTAATAGTAGTTTTATTTCTAAATTAATACATCCTGTAAAAACAATAAAGAATAATAAAAAATATAAAAAGTTAAATAAAGTAAAGAGTAATTTTGATTTATTTGTGGATTCTGATGTTCTTCAATATGTAGTTGAAGAATCTGGAGACTTAGCAGATGATTTAGGTTATGCTGCTAAGTATTATAAACCAAAAGCTGCTGTTGAATATGTTAGATCATTAAAGAAATCAATTAGATAGTGTTTAAATAAGTAGACTTTATAGTCTACTTTTATAATAAAAATATTTGAATATAGTATTTTTTTTGTTATACTAATAATGTAAAAAAAGGAAGGTGCAAAAATGAGTGGACATTCAAAATGGGCAACAATTCATAGAAAAAAAGGTGAATTAGATGCACAACGTGGAAAAGTTTTTCAAAAAATAGCAAAAGAGATTTATATAGCAGCAAAGGGAACTAATGGAGATCCTGATTCTAATCCTAGTTTACGTGCTGTAATTGAAAAAGCTAGAAGTAATAATATGCCTAAAGATAATATTCAAAAGGCAATTGATAAAGCTGTTGGTGGAGCTGGTGGAGAAGAATATGAATCTATTAGATATGAGGGATATGCCAGTGGCGGTGTAGCATTGATGATCGATTGTTTAACTGATAATCGTAATAGAACTGCTATGCTTGTTCGTAGTACATTAACAAAAAAAGGTGGTAACTTGGGTACTGATGGTTCAGTTTCTTATCTATTTGAAAGAAAGGGTGTAATTGTTATTGATAAGAGTATTGATGAAGATACTATTATGATGACTGCACTTGATAATGGAGCTTTAGATGTTATAGTAAATGATGATAGTTATGAGATATATACTCCTGCTAATGATTTTTTGAAGGTAAAAGATTCTTTAGAAGCAATTGGAGTAAAAGAATTTATTACTAGTGAAATTACTTTTGTTCCAAATAATACAATTGAACTTGATGATGAAACAAGTGAAAAAGTAATTGAATTAATTGATATGCTTGAAGATATAGATGATGTTCAAAATGTATATCATAATTTAAGTATGTAGGGGAATAATATGAATATTGCAATATTAGGAACAGGTGCTTATGGTTTAGCTTTATCTTTGATGTTTCATAAAAATCATAATAAAGTTAAAATGTGGACTAAATTTGAAGAAGAAAAAAATAGAATTTTAACTGATCATGAAAATAAAAAAGTTCTTCCAAATGTTAAAATTCCAGAAGATATATTGATTTCTTGTGATTTTTTTGATGTAGTAAGTGATGCTCAAATAATTGTAATTGCAGTTCCTGCAGGATTTGTAGATGATGTTAGTTTTGAGCTAAGTAAGTATTATAGAGAAGATCAATATGTTTTATTAGCATCAAAGGGAATTGAGAGAAATAGTTGCTTGTTTGTGGCAGATATTTTCAAAAAACATATTAAAACAAGAAAATATGCAGTTATCTCTGGACCTTCATTTGCTGTTGATATCGTTACTAATTGTCCAATAGGGTTAACATTAGCAAGTGAGAATAAAAAGACAAGAAATATTGTTAGAGAAGCACTAGAAAGTGATTCAATAAAATTAAGAGAAACAAGAGACGTTATAGGTGTAGAAATTTGTGGTTCGATAAAAAATGTTATTGCTATTGCTGCTGGTATGCTTGATGGAATGGGATATCCTGAATCAACACAAGCTATGTTTATTGTTGAATCATTGCATGATATGAAGGAACTTATCAGTAAACTTGGTGGAGATAGGACTACGATACTTTCTTATGCTGGATTTGGTGATTTACTATTAACTGCAACAAGTAAAAAATCAAGGAATTTTAGTTATGGAAAATTATTGGGAAGTAAAGCTGATAAAGGAGAAATTGACACTTATGTTGCCACAACAACTATAGAAGGCCTTTATACAATTCAATCTATTTATAAACTTCTAAAAAATAGAAGAGTAAAGATTCCTATAATAAATTTGATATATGATATTATAGAAGGAAAAAAAGAAGTTGACACTTTACCTGAGTTTTTAATTAATAAAAAATAAAGAAATTTAAAAGATTTCTTTTTTTTATTTTGAAAATATTGTATACTTATAATAGTAGTAGAAAATCGCTCAAGTAGAGGTGGTAATAAATGGGTAGTACAAGAACAGTTATTGGATTTGATGATGCTTCGCGTTATGTCGATTCAGTTAGTGCCCTTGGTAGTAAAATAGAAGGGCTTCCAAAAGCAAGTGAAAATGCTGGATTTAAACAATTAGAGGCTTTAGGATTAGCGAGTGATTTCCCTGCAACTTTTGATAGTGGAGTAGCTGAGATTGCTAGTTATGTAAGTACAGTTTCTGCTGGATGTACTTCATATTTAAAAGCTGTTGAAGAGCATGATAGTTCTTTATATAATAAATTTGTAGGTGCTTTTCCTGATACGCCAATTAGTTATGAGGGTCCTGGTGGCCATGGCGGCGGAGGCGGAGGCGGCGGATCAAAGCCTACTCCAAGTGCAGTTAATGAATTAAGTGATGAAGATGAAGATAAGGCAAAAATTGATAATACTGATAAGCAAGAGCAATATCTTTCTGATATTTCGATGGATGAGCTAGATATTATTGTGCAATTACTAAAAAATATTGCAAATGAACAAGGAATCGAATTAGATAAATTATTTAGTGAAGAATATTCTTTACTAATTAAGGAAAAGTTATTATCAGAATTAAAAGTATCTCAAGAATTTAGGGATATAGTAGATGAAGGTTCTTCAATTTCTTTAGTAAATGCTTTGAAATCTTTAGTTGACGGCAAGCTTGATACATTTAAAGTTGATGCTGTTATGGCTTCAACACTTATTAATTCTGTAGATTTGTATGCGACTAAAAATAATACTACTTATAGTGAGTTGATTTCTCAAAGTGGAAATTCTGAATTACTAAAAGGTGCTATGACAGATTTTACTAAGATTAATGATGTTACTTCAACAGTTAATGAAACATCAATTCAAGAGAAATTACTTGCAATATATGAGGGAAATGAAGTTAATTTAGATTCATCAGATGTAATAAAGGGATATGTTGATGCTTTAAGCGAAAGTTCCGGTGCTGATTACGAAAAATTACTTACTGATTCTTCATACATGGAAAAAGTTTATAATGAAACAAATTCTTTAAATAGAATTTCAAAATATGCAGATTTATTATCATGTTGCTCTAAAGACCAAATTGTAAAATCATTAATACAAATTAATATGAAAAAAACTGGTTCTATTAGTACTGCTTCATCTAGTCTAGATTCTGTTTTTTCAACACAACCACTAGTTACATTAGAAAATATAGGAGGTTAGGATTATGTCAAAAAGAATTAGTTTTGATTGGGATTATGTAGATAAATTAAGTAAAAAGACAATTAAAAATTTTGAGACTTTAGATAATGCAAGAAAAACTGTAGAAGAAATTAATAAAAGCTTGCCATCTTGTTGGGAAGGTGTAGATGCTAATACTTTTGAAAATAGTTTAAATAATTTCGTGCAAATTATGAGAGCAGATGCTGCATATTTGCAATTTCTAGGGGATTATTTTGATGTGGCTTCTAAAACAATTGGTGGAACGGTTACAACACATGCTGAAAAGTTTACTAGACTTGATAATGAAGTTGATGAAAAAGCTAGCATTAGTAGAAGAAATCTAGGTAGGTGATAATATGGAAAGCATTGTTATTGATAATCCTAAATTTTTAAATATAGATAGTGATGTTTTAAAAGAGAAAATTGAAGCATTAAAAAAGCAAAAAGAAATAATTGATAGTGTTTACGATGATTTTACTAATAATTTATCTGATTTTTCCGAGTATTGGAATGGTGATACAGGAGATATGATTATTGAAAAGTTAAAGAAATATACAGATGGATTTGATAGTAAGAAAAAGGCACTAAATGATATGATAGATTTCTTACAAAATGTTGTAGACTCTTATGAAGCTTTTGATAAGTATATTTCTAATCAGGCTGGATACTATGTGTAAAGGAAGTGAATGGTAATGGATTGCCCAAAATTGAATACAAGAATACAAGAATTAAGTACTGGACTAGAAGGTGTTGGTGCTTCCTTAGGAACTTTTGCTTCTGATATAAAAGGTGCTATTGGTGGTATGCATGTTGATCCACCTAGTACTACAGGTTGGAGCGATGATGTTTGTGCTAGGACCATTAGTATTATGCAGTCTGTTGATTCATTATTGAAATCAAAAGAAAGTGAAGCTGATTCAATTTCTTCTGCTGCATCTGCTGTTGATGATTTAAAGAGTGCTTCTGATGAATATATGGAGGCTTATGCTGCTTGTTGTGATGCTGTGGAAAAATTTAAAGCTACGTATAGTGGTGGCAATCCTTATGAAGAAGAACCAGATAAATCTAATTGGGAGAGAGAAAAAGAAAAAGCAGAAGCAGAATGTAAAAAATTGATAGAACAAGTGTTGTCTTTAGAAGAATCTGCTTTATCTAAAGAAGAAGCAGTTAAGGGATGCTTTAGCGGTGCTGCTTCTGCTCCAGGAGGACTAACCGGTAATTATGAAGCAACTGAACTTACAGGTAGTGAATTACAATCATTCTGTTCAGAAAACTGTATTAATCCTAATAGAGTTACTATTAAAAAAGCAGTTGTTGATGTTGGCGGAACTAACTACGATGTATATTATGTATATGATAATCAACTAGAAGAGTTTGATAAACTAGCATTTAATGTATATGTTCATGATAGTTTGGAAAAACTTGGAAATCTTGAAGATAAGGAATTGTTAAAAGCAGTAAATAATACTTATTTAATATTTGAACAAGATCAAGGAATTGATAAAGGTGGAGCTTATATTGAAAGAGTTCAAGCATGGTTTAGACCTAGTGTAGATGGAATTACTTCATGGTTTGGTACTGTTTCAGGATTTGATTACGGGGTACAGGCTTTGATTCATGAATTTGGTCATGCTGTTGATTCACTTGTTGGATATAATGAAACAGGATCTCATGTTAATATGTCGTCTCGTGAAATAGATAAAGCTGAATGGATGAATATTATTAAAAAAGAAGCCAGTTGGACAATACAGAGAAATACTGATAATTACCCATTTTTGTGTCCTACTTATTCTGGTGCTTCATTCTTTACAAATAATAATGGGGAGTATATTGCTGAATATATTGCAGAAGCTTTTGCTATGTATAATTATTCTGCAGAAGCTAGAGCCGAGCTTCTTAACGATGCTCCAGAGACTTATAAAAAAATTGAAGAATTGATTAAAAGAGCAAAAAAGTAAAAAATAGGAGTTGATTTTATGGTTATGATATTAAATAAAGAAGATAGTTTAAAATTCGTTTCTATAAAAAGAAAAGGAAAAATGAATTTAGTTCCTGTTGGTGAAGGTGTTTTTATAAATATTGATTTTGAAATCATTTATAAGAATGCTGCTCTTGATATAGGTAGAATTAAGGCATATAGGTCTAGATATAATTATTATATCAATGTAAATAATGCCGATTTATCTAAGTACGATCGCGATTTTATTAAGTTATTCCATGATGGTATAGTTAGTTTTTATGGTGAGGAATGGTCAATTAGATATCTTAAGTTGAAATATGGTGATTTTATGGGTAAACCTAGAAATATTGTTATTTCATTTATGAGTAAAGATACATCTCGTGATCTTTTAACTGGTGATGATATGAAAGATTTTGAGAAAAAAAACTCTATGAGTTTAAACTGGTCAATGTTCTTTTATGATTTATATCTTTTATGTAAAGAAAAAGGGCTATTTAAAGATAATAAATTGCTAATAACTGAAGATATTAAAAATGACGTTTTAGAACTTCTTTCTAATTATGATGGATATACGGAACATATGAAAACTCCTGAATCATATTATAAGTTTAATGAAATGTAGATTTATCTACATTTTTTTTTGTTCTTTATTTACTTATTTATTTTATTAATATATAATATTGTCAATTAAGGAAGGAAGTATATTATGGAAAGAGATTTTACTGAACAAGAAATTGTTAGGCGTGAAAAAGCAGAAAATATTCGTAAGATGGGTATGGATCCGTTTGGTCATAGATTTGAGCGTGATTCTTATGCTGAAGAAATAAAAAATAAATATAAAGATGTTCCACATGATGATTTTGAAAATATGGATGATACTGCTACTGTTGCTGGAAGAATTATGTTTATTCGTAAAATGGGTAAAGCGTCTTTCTTTACAATAAATGATAAAACAGGAAGTATTCAAATTTATATTTCTATAAATGATATTGGAGAAGAAAAATATGAATTATTTAAAACTGCTGATATTGGAGATATAGTTGGTGTACATGGAAAAGTTATGAAAACAAGGACAGGAGAAGTTACTATTAAATGCTTAGAGTATACTCATTTAGTAAAGGCTTTAAAACCGCTTCCTGAAAAATTTCACGGACTTACTGATGTTGAAGAGCGTTATAGAAGACGTTATGTTGATTTAATAATGAATGAAGATTCTCGTAAAGTTGCATTTATGCGTCCTAAAATAATTAGATGTATTCAAAACTTTATGGATAATCGTGGATTTACGGAAGTAGAAACACCTGTTTTAACTACACTTTTAACTGGTGCGTCAGCTCGTCCATTCATTACTCATCATAATACGCAAGATATCGATATGTATTTAAGAATTGCTCTTGAACTTCCTTTAAAGAGACTTCTTGTTGGTGGAATGGAATCAGTTTATGAAATAGGTAGAGCATTTAGGAATGAAGGAATGGATCCAAAACATAATCCTGAATTTACTTTAATGGAAGCATATCTTGCATATAGTGATTTACAAGGTATGATGGATATGACTGAAGAGATGTATACAACAATTGCAAGAGATGTTGTTGGTAAAATGACTTATAATTGGTGTGGAAATGAAATTAATCTTGAAGGCCCTTGGAAGCGAATAAGTATGGTTGATGCTATTAAAGAACAAACTGGTATTGACTTTAAGAAAGAGATGAGTCTTGATGAAGCTTTAAAACTATGTGAAGAACATGATATTTATGTTGAAGAGCATCAAAAGAGTATTGGTCATATAATTAATTTATTTTTTGAAAAATATGTTGAAGAAACATTAATTCAGCCAACTTTCTTGTACGGGCATCCAGTTGAGATAAGTCCACTTACAAAGAAAAATCCAGATGATCCTAGATTTGTTGATAGATTTGAATTGTTTATTGGTGGAAAAGAATTTGCAAATGCATATACTGAACTTAATGATCCGATAGACCAATTGGAAAGATTTGAAGAACAATTAAAAGAAAGAGATAAGGGAAATGACGAAGCAAACGATATAGATATGGACTTTGTTGAAGCATTAGAATATGGTATGCCTCCTGCTGGTGGTATAGGTTATGGTATAGATCGTCTTGTGATGTTATTTACAGAACAAGAATCAATTAGAGAAGTTATTTTATTCCCTACAATGAAACAAAAATAGAAGTGTGTGATTCACTTCTTTTTGTTTGTTCTTTTCTTATTTTTTTGATAGAATATATTTATAGTTTTTAGAATATGTTGAGGTGATAAGATGAGTCTTAAGGAAAAAATAGATGTTCCTAAGTATTCTTTAGGAGAAGAGATTATGAGTGCTATAACACATGGAATTGGAGCTTTACTTTCAATTGCTGCACTTATTTTGTGTATTATTTTTAGTTCAATTCATGGAAATAATGTGGCTGTAATAAGTAGTATAATTTATGGTGTAACACTTATTATATTATATACTATGTCTACTTTATATCATTCGCTTGCAGTAAATAATGCCAAAAGAGTATTTAGGATAATAGATCATTGTAGCATTTTCCTTTTAATTGCAGGTACATATACTCCTTTTACTTTAGTTGCTCTTGAAAAGCCTATTGGTTATATTTTATTTGCGATTATTTGGTCAATCGCTATTTTAGGAATAGTATTAAATGCTATTGATTTTAAGAAGTTTAGAATAATTTCTTTTTTAAGCTATTTAATTTTGGGATGGGTTATAGTTTTTGCTTATCAGCCATTAACTGAAGCTGTTAATTGGAGTGGTATTTTACTTTTATTATCTGGAGGAATTGTATATACTGTTGGTGCGATATTTTATGCATTTGGAAGAAAAGTTAAATATTTCCATTCAATATTTCACATTTTTGTTTTAGCTGGTTCTATTTTGCACTTTTTTTCTATTCTATTGTATGTAATATAAGATAAATAACTTTCATAATTGACAAAATAATAGCTGTTTGTTAATATACACTATGTTTTTATAGGGGTGATTCAATTGAAAGAAATAATAGTTTTAGAGGAATCTTTACTTTATGATTTTTTAAGAAAAAATGTGAGTGGTAGTAAGAATAACATTAAATCACTGCTATCAAAAGAAATGGTTAGTGTAAATGAAAAAACTATTACACAATATGATTATCGTTTAAAAAAAGACGATGTAGTAAAAATTGGTGCAAAAAAGATTGATAGTTATTTAGGTAAAATTAAAATATTGTATGAAGATAAAGATATAATTGTAGTTGATAAACCTTGTGGTATGTTGACTATTGCTACTGAAGAAGAAAAAGATAATAAAAATAATTTATATGAAATAATTTTAAAGTACTTAAAGAAAAAAAATAGTAATAGCAAGTTGTTTGTCGTTCATAGATTAGATAAAGATACATCTGGAGTTTTGTTATTTTCTAAAAGTGAAAGTTTAAAAAATCAACTTCAAGAAAGTTGGAATGATATTGCTACAAGAGTTTATTATGCTGTTGTCTATGGTGTCACAAAAAAAAGTGAAACGATTAAATCGTACTTAAAGGAAAATGAAAAGTTAGTAACTTATTCAAACAAAGAGGGTAAGCTTGCTATTACTTCTTATACTAATATAAGAAATAATCAAGATTTTTCGTTATTGGAAATTAATATAAAAACTGGTAGACGTAATCAAATTAGAGTTCAACTTAAAGAAATTGGACATCCAATTGTTGGAGATTCAAAATATGGCTTTAAAAATAAAAATTGTAAAAGAATGATGTTACATGCTTCTAAATTGATAATTAAAAATCCTAAAACAGGAAAGGAAATGACTTTTATTTCACCACTTGATAAGTTATTTAATGATATGGTGAATTAATGAAAAGAGTTATTTTTACTTTGTTGACAATTATTTGGATGGGGATTATTTTTACTTTTTCTAATCAGAAGTCTGTAACATCTACTAATAGTAGTCAATCATTAATAAAAAGTACAATAATTAATGTTTATAAATTATTTAATAACGATGCTACTAAGGAAGAAGTAGATAATATTGTTAATATACTTGATGTTCCTGTGAGAAAAATGTGCCATTTTATGGAATATTTGATATTAGCAGTTTTTGTTTTGTTTATGTTGAAATCTTATGGTATTACTAATTTGTATTTAACAATTTTAATTTGTTTTATATATGCTTGTACAGATGAATTTCATCAATTATTTGTATTAGGTAGAAGTGGAAATATAGTGGATATTTTAATAGATACTTTTGGAAGTACTGTTTTTGTTTTGCTTTATAGGTATGTACTTAAAAATAATAAATAAGTACATACTTTTTTTTAATTGTGTGATATAATTTTTTTGTAATGTTTTTTAAAGTAAAAAGGAGAGTTGAGTATATGAAATGTTCTTATTGTGGTACAGAGTATGTTCCTGGTGCTGAAAAATGTAGTGGGTGTGGTGCTAAGGCTATTGATGCTATTGGAATAAATATAGAAAAAAAAGAAGTAATTAATAGTGATTTAAAAATAAATAATGATATAGTAGCTCCTCCAAAAAATACTGAAATTACTCAACCTGTTGTTAGTGATAAAGGTATTAATAATTCTAATGGTTCTAATTATCAAAATAATAGTAATAAAAATTTGAAGGTTATTATTGCTATTTTAATTGGTATAATTGTTGCAATGCTTATTTTTGGAGTATGGTACTTTATTATTAATGGTGATAAGAAAAGTAACAATGCAAAAACAGAAAAAAATACTGATGTTGTTGAAACAGAACCTGATAATGTTAAGAAAAGTATAGATAATTCTAAAAAGAATACTGTTTCATTTTTAGGATATAAATTATCTGTTCCTGATGGATTTATTTATAATATGTATGAAGGAAATGATTATATTCAAAATGATGAATGTGTTATTTTATATAAAAGCTATGATATACGTTATAACGATATTATAAATAATCGTGAGAAGATTATTGAAAAATTAAAAGAAGATGGGCTTGAGGTTAAGTCTTTTAATGAAAAAAGAATGTATGGACATAATTATGTAGTTATTGTTGCTGTAATGAAAAGCTCTGATAGTTCTGTTCCTGATTTTGAATATGGTTACGTATTTAGTGATTTGAAAGATGAGAAGCCAGCTTTAGCTACTATTTCTTCATCAGTAATTGGTTCATTTAATGAAAAGTGGTTTGATTATGTTGGAGAATTCTTTTCATCAGCAACATAATTTTGTATTACTTGGGAGGAAAAATGAATGATATTAAAAGTAATTGCATAGATAGTAGGAAAAATGCTATATTTGCAAGTTATAATGTTAAGGATCCTGGTACCTTAAAGATGATTGATGATTTCTTTCTAAAGCTGGAAGAGTTTTCTAAAGAGTGTAGTGATGTTCAAGATTTTGAAACAAAGTTTGCTACTTCAGAATTTTCAAAAGAGTATTCTGATTTATTTGTACTTGTAATGAATACAGAAACTGATGTGGATGGAAATGTTCCTGTTCATGAAGTAGAAGAAGAGTACACTATACAAGATGAAATTGAAGATGATGTTAAGCGTGGAATTAGAAGACGTGTTAAACAAGATATGTATAATAAAGCAAGAAGTGTTCCTTTAATTGGAGATGCTATGACTGCAAAACAACACTTTGATTTCTTTTCTAGATTTAAAAGAAAAAAGGATGATTAATCATCTTTTTTTTCTTTTTAGATATATTTTTCTTAAAATATCGATTGGTATTACAGTTGATGCTAATAGTATCATAAATTCTAATTCTTGAAATGATAGCCCTATTGTTCTAAACATTTCTCCACCATAGTAAATTAAAAATAATTGAACTACAATTATTATACTTATTATGAATATAAAGAACTTATTTTTTAGTAAGCTTGAAAAAATATTTATTCTTTCTGTTCTAGCATTTAAACTATTAAAAACATCAATAAAAATAAATAGTCCGAAAAATGCAGACAATAATTCTTTTTCGTTATTGTAAAAAGATAATATATAATTTGATTTTAAGAAAAAAATACATAGTATTAAAGAGTATAAACCAGTTATTGTTATTTCTGATAACATATATTTGTTAATAATTGCTTCATCTTTTTTCTTAGGTGGTACTTTCATATATTCTTTTAGTGGTGGTTCATAGGCAAATGCTAATCCAGTTAATGTATCCATAACCATATTTATCCATAACATTTGTATAACTGTAACTGGTGTATCAATTCCTATAAATGTTCCAATAAAAGAAAGTCCTATTGCACAAAAGTTAATTGTTAATTGGCATATGATAAATTTTCTTATACTTTTAAAAATAGTTCTTCCGTAAAGAATTGCATTATAAATTGATTTTAAATTGTTATCTAAAATAATAATATCTGATGCTTCTTTTGCTACTTCAGTTCCACTTCCCATAGAAAAACCTACATCTGCGTTTTTTAATGAAGGTGCATCATTTATTCCATCTCCAGTCATTCCAACAATATTGTTGCTTTTTTGAGCAATTTTTATTAATCTTGTTTTATCATTTGGTAATGCTCTTGCTAATATTTTTAATCTTGGAAGTATTTTTATTATTTCATCATCAGTTATATTATTAAACTCATTTGAACTTAATACTAAATCATTTTTTTTTAATAAGTTTATTTCATTTCCAATAGAAATAGCTGTCTCTTTATTGTCACCAGTAATCATTACTATTTGTATTCCTGCTTCATTAATTAATTTAATTGCTTCTTTTGTGTTTTCTCTTAATTCATCTTTTATTGATACAATACCTACTAGTGTTAAGTTATTCATATCTTCAATTGAATTATTTCCTAATGCAATACATATAACTCTAATTCCTGATCTTGAAATATTATTTATGTAGTTTTCTATTTCAAATATATTATTTATTTTTTTTCTTTCTCCATATTCATCTATGTAATATTTGCATTTTGGAAGAATAACTTCTTTTGCACCTTTAAATAGAGTAGTTTTTCCTTTGTAATCTATTAATGTAGCTGAATATTTATCTGCACTATTAAAATGTTTCTTTTTTATTATTTTTATATTATCTATTACTATATTATCTTTGATAAAAAAAGAGTAGAGTGCTTTATCAGTTATGTTTCCACCAACTATTTTATTATTAGATAGCGTACAATCTGTATTATATAGAATAGAATATTTTAGTATTTTATATATATTTTGATTTTTTTTTAAATCTATGCTTGATGAAAATTTTTTTAAATTACCTAGTGCAATTTCTGTTACTTCTAAATTTCCTTTAGTTAATGTACCTGTTTTATCCGTAAATAAAATATTTATATTTCCTGCTGTTTCTATTCCTGTCATTTTTCTTACTAAAACATTTTCTTTAATCATTTTTTTCATGTTTTTAGATAGTACTAAGGTAATCATCATTGGAAGACCTTCTGGAACTGCTACAACTATTATTGTAACTATTAAAGTTAGAGTATATATAATATAATTCATCATTAATGGAAAATTAGTAATTGTATTTGTAATTTTATCTAGATTAAAGTTATTATCTAATACAATTTTTGAAAATAAATATGAAAAGGATACTAGAAATGCTCCAAAGTATCCAATTTTACTTATAATCATTGCTAACTTAGTTAATCTTATTTTTAAAGGACTATCTGGAGCTTTTTCATTCAATTCTTCATTTAGTTTTCCATATATTGTTTTATTTCCAATTTCAGTTACTTTCATTATTGCTTTATTTGAAGTTACAACAGTTCCTCTATAAACTTTGTTATTGCCATTAGGATTCTTTTCTTGTTCCTTTGATTCTCCAGTTAATGATGATTCATCTATTGAGATTAATCCATCTATTATTATTCCATCTGCTGGAACTTTATCGCCTTGCTCTAAAATAACTATGTCATTTATTACTATTTCTTCGATTGGTACTTGAAGTATTTGATTATCTCTTTTAACTTTTACTATTGTTGCAGAAGCTTCTTCTTGCATTCGTATAAAAGTCTTTTGACTTCCATATTCTGAAATTGTTGAAATAAATGATGATACAAATACTGCAATAAGAATTCCAATAGTTTCAAATATATCAAAGTCTTTTATTAAGAAAATTATTTTTATTCCAAGTGCTATTAATAATATTTTGATTATTGGATCACCTAAAGATTCAATAAATAGTTGAAAAATAGTAGGTGGATTAATTTTTGATATAGAATTATTTCCATATTTTTTACGGCTTTCAAGGACTTCGTTTTTACTTAATCCAGTAGTATTCATATCTCCTCCATATAAACTTATATGTCATAAAACTTGAAATATTCTTATTTTTGTGGTATAATGTGGGCAATTTAAGGGGGATAATTATGAAAGTATCAACTTTATCTAGAAGAGTGTTTGAAAATCTTGAACCACTTGTTCTTTCAAGAGAAATAATGAATACTGAAGCTTGCATGTTAAAGTATACTGATAAAGGTATTCCTAAAGTTATTAAAAGACTTTTTTATCAAGAAGGGGAAACATTTGCAAATAAATTATATACTTTAGAAATGTTATCATCTAATTCAAAAAATCTTCCATCATCTTTTTTAGTTCCTGATTCTTTAATTTCTGTTGCTGGTAAGATTCAGGGGTTTTCTATTCCTTATATGGATGGTATTAATTTTAAATCATTTTTAGATAGCGATAAAATTCCTTTAGAAGAAAAAAAATATTTTATTTCTAAAGTTGGGGAAATACTTAATCAGATGCGTGCAATTAGAAATCATACTGAGCTTAATGATTTATTCTTATGTGATTTACATGCTTCTAATTTTATTGTAAAGCCAGATAATAAAGAAATTGGGGTAATAGATTTAGATAGTTGTAAAATAAAGGGTAATAAGTCATCTGTTTCTTTATTTTTAAATCCATTTGCACTTTTAAACAATGTAAAAGGTAAATATAATATTAATCCAAATAAAAATGAAAAGGGATATGTTATTCCCGATGAAAATAGCGACTTGTATTGTTATCAAATGATGATTTTATCTTATTTGTATGGTTCAACTGAGATTAACTCATTCTCATTAGAAGAATATTATAATTATTTAGATTATTTAAGTTATGTTGGAATTAACGAAGAACTTATAAATGATTTTAGAGATTTAGTTTCTTATAAACCTAATGCTAATCCTTCACATCTAGTTTCTTCATTATCTAATGAACAAGTATGTAGAGCAAATTGTATAGTTTATAAAAAAGTGAAGAAAAATAAGAAATAGTTATTATTTTTGTGATATAATGTCATTGGTGATTATATGAAAAGAATAGCTATTATTTTATTTATTGTTTTCATTTTAGTTGGATGTAAAAAAAGTAGTTCTAAGATTATTGAACTTGAGTTTGATTCTAGCCCATCAAGCGATTATACTTGGACTTATGAAATAGCTGATCCAAATGTTTTAAAAATTGATGAAAATTTTGATATAGATGATAAATGTGTTAGTGAAGAAGAGTGCTTTGGAAAACAAATATTTAATATAATAGGTATTCAAGAAGGAAATACTAAAATAACTTTTAAGTATTCTAATCCAAATAATGTTAGATATACAAAAGTTTATAATATAAAAGTATTTAAAGATTTAACATTAGAAGAGATTAATAAATAATATAAAAGATAATTTGCTTATCTTTTTCTTTTTTAAACCAAATGGTGGTGATTTAATGTCTAGAACGCGTAATAGTATAAGAAATCTAGTAACTGCAGTTGTTGGTCAAGGAATTGGCTTTATAGTTAGTTTTATTGCTAGATATTTTTTTATTAAAACATTAGGAAGAGATTATTTGGGCTTAAATGGTCTTTTTACTAATATTTTAACTATTTTATCTTTAGCAGAATTAGGTGTTGGTGAAGCAATTACTTATAGTTTATATAAACCACTTGCAGAAGGTGATACAAGAAAATGTAAAATGTTAATGCAAGTATATAAAAAAGTTTATAACTGGATTGGAGTAGGAATATTAACAATAGGTATTTTATTAACTCCTTTTTTATCTTTAATTATTAAAGATATGCCAGATATAAAGTATATTGAACTTATTTATATTTTGTATGTAGTTAATACTGCTGTATCGTATTTCTTTTCGTATAGAAGAAACTTAATAATAGCAGATCAAAAAAGATATATTGCAACATTAATAAGATACATTGTACATATTCTATTTACTTTCTTAGAAATTATTTACTTAATTATATATAAAAATTTTATTGGATATCTTGTAATAATGATTATTGCAACTCTTGCTGATAATGTATGGGTATCTATTAGAGCTAAGAAGATGTATCCATATCTTAAAGATAAAGATGATATTCCTTTAGATAAAGAAACAAAGAAAAGTATTGTAAAAAATACTAAGGCAATGATGATGCATAAAGTAGGGGGAGTAGTTGTAAATTCTACTGATAATATTTTATTATCGAGAATAGTTTCTCTTTCTTCTGTTGCTATTTATTCTAATTATTACTTTATTACTAATGCCTTAAATTCAGTTTCTCAACATGTATTTAATTCTGTTACAGCTAGTGTTGGAAATATGTTTGTAACTGATGATAAGAAGAAACAATATCTTGTATTTAGAGATATCTTCTTTTTAAACTTTTGGATGTTTTGTTTTATTTCAGTTTCTTTAATATGTTTGTTTAATCCATTTATAGAATTATGGGTTGGAAAAGATTATTTATTTTCATTTGATGTTGTTTGCATAATTGTAATAAATTTTTACATTTATGGAATGAGAAAATCAGTTCTTACTTTTAGAGAAGCTAGTGGTCTTTTTTATAAAGATAGATGGAAATCCGTTTTTGAAGCAGTTATTAATTTAGTTTCTTCAATAATACTTGCATATTATTTTGGTGCTTTTGGAGTTTTTTTAGGTACTTTAGTTAGTTCTGTTTTAGTCTGTGTTTGGGTAGAACCATTAGTATTATATAAATATGGTTTTAATCTTAAATTAATAGAGTATTTTAAAATATATTTTATGTATTTAATTGTTACATTAATTTCTTGCTTTATTTCATACATATTATGTAGTTATATTATCTTTGATGGATTTTTAGGCTTATTTATAAAGGCATTTGTTTGCCTTATAATTCCAAATGTTATTATTATAATCTTATTTGGTAAAACTAATGAATTTCAATATTTAAAGAGGCTTATGTGTGGATTCTTTAAAAGATTAAAAGGAAGAAGAGGCAATAATGAAAAGTAGAGATTTGAAAAAAGTAATAATAACTAAAAAGGCGGAAAGTAAAATACTTCTTGGACATCCTTGGATATTTAATGAAGAAATAATAGAAAAAGATATTGATATTACTAATGGAGAAATAGTAGATGTTTTAAATAAGTCTAATAAGTATTTGGGTAGTGGTTTTTATAATGATAACTCTAAGATTACAATTAGATTGATTAGTAGAAATGCTAATGATGTTTTTGATGAAGGATTTTTTAGAAGAAGAATTAGATATGCAATTGATTATAGATTAACTGTTATGGGTGATGAACTTAATTCGTTTAGAGTTATTTTTGGTGAAGCAGATGAGCTTCCTGGACTTACAGTAGATAAATTTAATGATATTTTAGTTGTTCAAATATTATCATTTGGAATCGAATCAAGAAAAGATATTATTTTAAAAGCTTTATATGAGGAAATGATAAATAGTAATTTTTCAATTTCGGGGATTTATATTAGAAATGATGTAGATATACGTGATAAAGAAGGAATGAAACAATATAAGGGATGGTATGATTTAGGTATAGGCTTCCCTAAGTGTACTTTTACTGAAATTATTGAAAATGGTATTAAATATAACGTTGATTTTGAAAATGGGCAAAAGACAGGCTTTTTCTTAGATCAAAAGTATAATAGATTACTAATTAGAAAGATTGCAAAGAATAAGAATGTATTAGATTGCTGTACTCATACTGGATCTTTTGCTATGAATGCTTTTATTGGTGGTGCTAAGAAAGTTACAGCTCTTGATGTTTCAAGTAAAGCAATTGAAGACTCTAAAGCAAATTTTAAACTTAATAACATGAATATTGATACAATTTGTGGTGATGTATTCGATGTACTTAAAGAATTATCACAAAAAAGAACTAAGGAATATGATTTTATTATTCTTGATCCACCAGCATTTACTAAGTCTAGAAAGACTATTTCTAATGCTTTGAAAGGATATCAAGAGATTAATTATCTTGCTTTGAAATCTCTTCCAAGAGGAGGTTATTTTGCAACGGCATCATGTTCTCATTTTGCATCACCTGAATTATTTTTAAATTCTATTTATAAGGCAAGTTTAGATGCTCAAGTCAAATTGAAAATGGTTTCTTATACTGGAGCAAGTCCTGATCATCCTGTTTTAATTGGAGTAGATGAAACACAATATTTAAAGTTTTACATATTTCAAGTAATTTAATAATTTTATATGTAAAGTTCTATTTTAATTAGTTATAAATTTAAATTATAAAAAGAATAGTGATATAATTATTATTGGAGGTGTAAATATGAAAAAAACAATACTTATTTTTTTAATTGCTATAGCAAGTATTACATTAGTAGGATGTGGATCTGATTCTAAAGAAAGTGATGAGAAAAAAGCAGATAATACTAATAATAGTGTTAATGATTATATTGAAAATTCACGTATGTCAGCATTTGCTGATACTGTAATTGCTTACATTACATCAACTAGAACGAGAGTGAATGCTGCTGCGGAATTTAATTTTTATGATTCAAGTATCTTATATATGGTTCCAATAGGTGATGATGATTCAAAATCTTGTGTTAAAACAGTGGTTTCAGGAAATCCTATATTTGGTGATGAGTGGAACTATGGTTATGTTGGTGTAGTATATGATGGAAAAGGGTACAACTATTATTATATAGGTGAAGATAATGCAACAGTTGGATTTACTATGGCAAGTGAAAGGGAATTAATGAATAACCATAAAGATTACCTTTATAAAGAATATTCGACCGAATTTGGTGATAAAAAAATAACTAAAGAATTTGCAGAAAAGATGAAAGAAACATATGGTAAACTTGTTAAAGTAAGAAATTTTACTAGTGATGAGAAAAAAGCATTTGCTAATGTTTTGAATGATAATAATAAGATTACAAAGATTCTTTATGTTGATAGTAATTGTAAGTATGAAGAACAATAAAAAAATTAAAGGAAGTGGAATATAATCACTTCCTTTTTTTAGTTATATTAAAAGATAACTTGTATGCCCAAAGTTATCTTTTTTTTGTGTTATTTTGTTTTAAGAACATATTTGTAAAATAGTCCAGCTAGTATGGCTCCAATTAATGGTGCTAAGATAAATACCCATACTTGACTTAGTGCATCTCCACCTTGGAATATAGCTGGTGCCAAACTTCTAGCAGGATTTACAGATGTTCCAGTAAAAGGTATTCCAAATAAATGTACTAATGTTAAAGTAAGACCGATAACAATCCCGGAAACATGACTGTTATCTTTTTTATCTGTAACTCCTAATATTGCCGTTACAAATACAAAGGTTAATATTACTTCAACTAATAGTGCAATCCATACCGTATCAGCAAGTTGGCCAGTAGCTCCATATCCGTTAGCTCCTAATGTTTCAAAGCTATCCAGACATACGCCCAATAGAGCAGAACCAGCAATTGCTCCTAGAACTTGTGCTACTACATATTTTGCACATTCAGTTATATCCATTTTACCTGCTACAAATAGCCCAGTTGATACTGCAGGATTTATGTGACATCCTGATACATTACCAATTGAATAAGCCATTGCAACAATTACTAAACCGAATGCTAAAGATGTAGCTATTACATCACCTGTTATTACTGCAACACCACATGCTATAAGTGTAAGCATTAGTGTTCCTACGAATTCAGCAACATACTTTTTCACAATTTTCACCTCCTATTATCTTCATTATACATTATTTTATAAAAAATAAAAAGAGTAGTTATACTCTTAATATTTTATTTGAAGAAATTTTTTAATACTTTATTTAAGCTTCTATCAATTATTTTATTTGTAGCTTTATTAACAACTTTTTTTCCTAATTTGTAACCAACTGTATTTTGTTTAGCTTTTTCTTCTTCTTTTTGTTTCCTTAATGCTTCTTTTTCAGCTTCTTTTCTTTGTCTTTCTTCTTCTTTTTGTCTTCTTAATTCTTCTTTTTCAGCTTCTTTTCTTTGCTTTTCTTCTTCTTTTTGTCTTTTTAATTCTTCTTTTTCTTCTAATTCTTTTTGTTTTTGCTCTTCAATTTCTTGTTTTTTCTTTTCTTCTTCGTCTTTTACTTTTTCTATTTTTTCAAAAGCTGATTCATCATCTATTTCATTTTCATATTTACCATATAGGTAGCTGCGTTTAATTAATTCTTCTCTTAGTTCGTATTCAATAGATCCCATTGCACTTTGTGGTGGAAGAATTGTAACTTTTTCAACAATTTCTGGATTTCCTTTTTCATCTTGAAATGATACAAGTGCAACTCCAGTTCCTAAATTTTTAATTTCTTCAACTATATCAAGTTTTGGATTCATTCTAAATGAATTAGCTGCTGCTTTAATAGATTTTTCATCATTTTTTGTATAATATCTTAGTACATGTTGTATTCTATTTCCAAGTTGTGACAATATTTCATCAGGTATGTCACTAGGACTTTGTGATATGAAGTATAATCCAACTCCTTTAGATCTAATTAATTTTACAATTTGTGTTATTGATGTTAATAATGATCTTGAAATATTATCAAATAATAGATGTGCTTCATCAATAAAGAAAACTAATTTTGGCTTATTTAAATCTCCAACTTCAGGCATAGAATTGTATAGATAAGTTAATAGCCATAATAAGAAAGTTGAATATAAATTAGGTTTTTGGAATAGAGTAGTGGCATCTAAAATATTGATTTGTCCATTTCCAGTATCTCCGTCATAGTGTATAAAATCTTTTATTTCAAAATCTGGCTTACCAAAGAAATAATCTCCACCTTCTTCTTGAAGTGATAAAATACTTCTTTGAATTGTTCCAACACTTTGAGTTGTTATATTTCCATAAGATAATGAATATTCTTTTTTCTTTTCTCCAACATAATTTAGTAGAGAACGTAAATCTTTTAGATCGTTTATCTCTAAGTTTTCATCTTCTGCAATTTTAAATGCTATGGTTAAAATTCCTTCTTGTGCATCAGATAAATCTAACATTTTAGATAATAATTTTGGTCCTATTTTTTTAACAGTTGTTCTAATTGGATGTCCATTTTTTCCATATACATCCCAAAAAGTAACAGGGTACTTTTTCAATTCATATCCAGTTAAATTTAGTTTTTCAATTCTACTTTCTATGTTTGAATTCATTGCTCCTTTTAAAGCTGTACCTGCAAGATCTCCTTTTACATCTACTAAAAAAACTGGAACACTTGCATCACTGAAACTTTCTGCAAGTACTTTTAAAGTAATAGTTTTTCCGCTTCCTGAAGCTCCACTTATTATTCCATGACGATTTGCCATTTTTGGGATAATATATGCTTCTTTTTCGTCATTTTTACCGACTAAAATTTTTTCATTAAAATACATATTTAATTCCTCCAAATAAAATAATTCTCAAATAAATTATAAAAAAAAACTCATTAAAAGTAAATATTTAATATTTGAACTATTGTTATTCTTTTTTGCATAAAATTATGTGGTGATAATTATGTTTTTTAAAAAGATTGATGCAAGAATTAGATTGTTTTTTTTAATATTAATTTTTCTTTTATTGTTAATAATTGTTAAGGTTTTATTTATTCAATTGTTTGAATATGAAAAGCTTAATGAAAAAGCTAATGATTTGTGGAGTAGAAATTTGCCACTTGCTGCTGATAGAGGATTGATTTTGGATAGAAATGGTGTAGTTTTGGCAGATAATATTACAACTACAAGTTTAGTATTAATTCCTTCTCAAATAGATAATAAAGATGAAGTATCAAAAATATTATCTTCTATTTTAGGAATTAGTAGAGAAGCAATGGATGCTCATATATATAAAAGTGTTTCAATCGAAAGAGTTCATCCTGAAGGAAGACAACTTCCTTTTGATATAGCTGATAAAATAGATAGCTATAATTTTAGAGGAGTTTATTTAGTTAAAGAATCAAAAAGATATTATCCATATAATGAAATGCTTTCTCATGTTTTAGGATATGTTGGTATCGATAATCAAGGTTTATCTGGTATTGAACTTGAGTATGATTCATTTTTAACTGGTATAAATGGTGCAATAAAATATTTTAGTGATGCTAAAGGAAATAGTTTAAATTTATCTGATATTTATGTTGCACCTCAGCAAGGAATGAATATAACTTTAACTATTGATTACGATATTCAAAAGTCAGTAGAAAGAGAGCTTAATAATGTAGTATCTATGTTTTCTCCTGATATGGCTCTTGCAGTAGTAATGGATCCTAATAATGGAGAAATACTTGCAATGAGTTCAAGACCTACATATGACTCAAATAATTATAAAGATTATGATATTACTACTATTAATAGAAATTTACCAATATGGGCTTCTTATGAGCCCGGTAGTACGTTTAAAAACATTCCTACCATTCGTCATATAAAAGTATTAATGTAGTATGTTTTTTTATTTATGTTTAATGTTTCTTTATAAATTGTTTCATTTAGCTTTTTATCTTCACTTATAGTTTTTAAAAATAAATCAATTCTTATAATATTTCTGTTATTATTTATTTTTGATATTAATATTTTATCTATAAATTCTCTAATAAAATCATCAATTAGTTCTTCATTTAATTCTTTGTTTATT
>OCVV012853449.1_pt1 | contig 28230 bp, 20 predicted proteins | sample 1539721 | NCBI WGS metagenome assembly OCVV01 (sample SAMN02144230, study PRJEB22623) | gut metagenome | biome: sheep rumen | host: Ovis aries | place: New Zealand | reverse complement strand
TTGTCCTTTGTACTTTGTACTTAACAAGGTTTTTCATTAAATTCTAACACATAGAGACGCTCAAGCGTCAAGACTCGGTTGCCAAGGGCACTCAATGCTCTTGGAGGGGTGTTCTATGCCATTAACCAATTGTTCAGATATGAAAAAAATTGTTCTTTCATTCATGCTTTTGCTGGTTCGCGTTTGCGCCGTGGCAGAGGTAAGAATTGTGCATCAAAGAGTCAATGCCATGACATCTCCCATTGGCATTTCGCATCTGAATCCTCACTTCGGTTGGGCGTTTGAGGCTGACTATGAACGGGGCATCATGCAGGAGGCGTACTGCATATCCATCTACGAGGCAAGCCATCGGGACAGTCCTGTGTTCTCAACGGGCATGACGGAAGGTGATGCCTGTGTCGATGTCTGCATTCGTGATTTGCAACTGGTCCCCAGCACCAGTTATTGTTGGAAGGTGACGGCGCGACTGAACGACGGCACGGAGATTGAGTCGCCTTTTGCCTGTTTCGAAACTGCTATCGACGAGGAGGAGATGAAGAAGGTGCATTGGATTCATGCGCCAAATTCGAACAAAACGCCTGAGTTCACCAGTGTCCTGTTCCGAAAGAGCTTCACGATTGACGATGAGTTTACTGCCGCCAAAATCTATACTTCGGCACTGGGCATCTACGATCTATACATCAATGGTGAGCGAGTGGGACATGAACAGGGAGGGGAGACTGTGTATGACGAGTTGAAACCAGGATGGATGGTCTATTCAAAGGATGTTGCCTATCAGACCCACGATGTGACACGGATGCTTCGCCGTGGCAGCAATGTCGTCACGGCGATGGTGTCGCCAGGCTGGTGGTCGGGCAGAATCTCGGGTGCGCCCTATTCGAACGATACCAGTTTGTCGTTCATTGCCAAACTGCTGATGAAACGTGGCGACGACGTGGTGATGTCGGTAGAAACCGACGAGACGTGGCAGGTTGGCTCAAACGCGCCTCTGCTCCTCAGCGACATCTACGATGGGGAGTGCTATGACGCACGGATTGAGTGGAAAGGCATGGAGCAGGTCGATTCCACTTGGACATCAGCTGCGCGACGAACCATCAGTGTGGGCAAACTGAGCACCATGTCCAACCATCCTGTGAGGGTACGCAACGACTTGATTCTATCGCCACGGAAAACCGTTGTCTATGAGGGGACAAAGGACGATGGTAGCACTTACGGACAGATTGCCAATGCAAAGGAGGTGGAGACTGGTCGTCCTTTCATTTTGAAAGCGGGTGAGACTGCCATCTTCGATTTCGGGCAGAACCTCACGGGCTGGCCTTCGTTCACGATTAGCGCGACAAGCGGAACGCATCTGCATTTCCGTTTCGCTGAGATGCTGAATGACTCGGGGTCGGAACAACGTGGTTGTGATGGTCCCGAGGGAAGCCTCTACACTGCCAACCTTCGTTCTGCCAAGGCTCGACTGGAATACATCTGCCGTGGTGACACGACGGAAAGCTATCACCCCACTTCCACTTTCTTCGGATTCCGCTATTGCGAACTGACTGCCACTGAGGATGTTGAAGTGCTGTGGATGGAAGCCCAGCCTGTGGGTTCCGACATAGACGAGACGGGACAGTTCGAATGCAGCGACGACGAGGTGAACCAGCTCTTCAGCAATATCCTTTGGAGCCAGCGCGACAACTTCGTGAGTGTGCCGATGGACTGTCCGCAGCGCAACGAGCGTGTGGGATGGACTGGCGACGCACAGGTGTTTTCACGCACTGCATGCTACAATGCCGATATGCGCTCATTCTACAGGAAGTGGATGAACGACATGAGGAACAGTCAGAAGGCGAATGGCGAGTTTCCAAACATTGCGCCTCTCCACAAATGGACCTACTATTCCGCAAGCGGATGGGCAGATGCAGGTATCATCGTGCCGTGGAACAGCTATCTGCTCTGTGGCGACAGGCAGATTCTGGAAGAGAACTACGATGCCATGAAGAAATACATTCGGTTTGTGTCTTCCCTCCACACCGACCGTTTCACCCATTCGGGAGCACAAGCCACCTACGGCGACTGGCTGGCTTTCGAGGAAACGGACAAACGGTATATGAGCGTGGCGTATTTCGCCTATATAGCCGACTTGATGCGACGCACGGCTTCCGTGCTCAGCTCTGACACGGAGGATGTATATGCTGCCGATGCAAAAACGTTTGCCACCTTGTTCAACGACATCAAGAAGGAATTTCAGGAGCATTATCTGAAAGAGGATGGCAAACTCACAATCCAGACACAGACAGCCTACTTGGCGGCTCTGAAGTTTCACCTGATTGACGAGAAGGACGAGGAGACTGCACGACACGCCTTGAGTGACTTGATTGAGAAGAATGGTTACAGACTCAGTACGGGATTCCTGGGAACAGCGATACTCAACACCACGCTTAACGAAGTGGGGCTTGACAACGTGGCATATCGACTGCTCTTGCAGCATGAATGTCCGTCGTGGCTGTTTTGTGTTGACCAAGGTGCTACCACGGTTTGGGAGCGTTGGAACTCATACAGCATGGAATCGGGCTTTGGTCCTGTGTCGATGAACTCCTTCAATCATTACGCATACGGTGCAGTGGGCGAATGGCTCTATAGCGGTGTAGCAGGTATCAAGCCCGATGAAGAGCAGGCTGGTTTCAAGCACTGCTGGATTCAACCAGTTCCATGCATTCGTAATGGTCGTGCTGGCGAAAAACCTTTGTTGCTCCCAATCACATGGGCAAGTGCTTCCCATCGTTCGCCCTACGGCACCGTGGAGAGTTCATGGACATGGGATGATGAGGAGGAACTCACGCTGAACGTCGTTGTTCCGCCCAACACAACTGCCACATTGCTGTTGCCTTTCCTGGATGGAACTATGCGAATAGAAGAAATTTCTGATGACTTGGATTACTCCAAGAATATGAAAAAGACAGACCTGAAGGATGGAGGTATCAGCATCGATTTGCAGAGTGGACACTATGATTTCAGCATCTTCACCCAAGAAACGAGCATTGCAGTTCATGAAACATCAACTGAGCATCATCTCTACGACCTCATTGGTCGTCGGCTTTCCACTGCACCACAGCATGGCATCTACATTCAGGATGGCAGGAAGGTAATGAAATGAAGAATGAAGAATGTAGAATGAAGAATGAAAGCCTCACCTACGACTCCTCTCCAAAGGGCGAGGGGAGTAGAATGAATCAAGGATTTGAAGGATTTAAAAGGAACAACAGAAATACAGAAAATTTTCCATGAAAAACATGGTATATAAAAAGTTTTTTATAAATTTGCCACAGATATAATGCTTAAATGAAGCGTGAAGTGTAACTTCGTTAAACGATAAACTTTAAACGTTAAACTTTAAACTTTTAGTTATGAAAAGATATTTATTGACTTTGATTTTTTTGATTGCGACCAGTTTTGTAGCACAAAATCTCTTTGCTGAAACATTCAGTGCTACCAATAGCGATGGCGTAACGATTGCTTACAACACATTGACAGAGACGACCTGTGCGGTAAGCAGAGAAAGTTATTCGGGCATAGTGAACATCCCTTCTACAGTAAAGTATAATAATGAAACCTATACTGTTACAATGATAAGTAGTTATGCCTTCATGTCTTGCTATGATTTGACATCTGTGACCATTCCGAATACAGTCCAGTCTATTGGATATGGTGCTTTTTATGGCTGCACATCCTTGACCTCCCTCAAGATACCTGATTCCGTGATAAGCATTAGTGATTTTGCTTTTGCAGATTGTTATGGTATAACGCAGTTGACTTTAGGTAAGAATCTTGAAAACATTGGAGGTCAAGCATTCAGTAGTTGTAGAATCACAAGTTTGACACTTCCTAATTCTATGAAGTATATTGGAAATCAAGCTTTTTGGGATTGCATCGGTCTGACCTCTGTGAAGATTCCAAAAAGCGTCGTTACCATTTTTGGTAATCCATTTGCAAACTGTTCAAGAATTGAAAGTATCGTTGTGGAGAGTGGAAATACGCATTATAACTCTGCCAACAACTGTAACGCCATCATTGAAACCAGCACAAGGGCACTGATTTCGGGTTGCAAGAACACAACAATCCCTAACGACATTACGGCAATTAATCATCATGCTTTCTCTGGGTGTAATGCGCTTACCACGGTAACTATACCAAGCACCGTCACGAGTATTGGAGGATGGGCATTCCTCAATTGCTATAAGTTAACCTCAATAAAAATTCCTAAAGGCGTTACCACCATTGAAGAAAAGGCATTCACGGGATGCTTTAATTTAGCAAGTATTGTTGTGGAGAGTGGAAATACGCATTATAACTCTGCCAACAACTGCAACGCCATCATTGAAACCAGCACAGGTACGTTGATTTTAGGATGCAAGTCCACGGTCATACCAAATACAGTTAAGGCGATAGGTAGTAGTGCATTTCAGGATTGCAATGGCTTGACATCAGTGACAATTCCAAAAAGCGTTACTTCCATCGGAGAGAATGCATTCTCAGGTTGCTACAATTTAGCAAGTATCGTTGTGGAGAGTGGAAATACGAAATATAACTCTGTCAACAACTGCAATGCAATCATTGAGACCAGTACAAACACATTGATTGTGGGATGCAGGAAAACTGTGATTCCTAATACAGTTAAGGTCATTGGAGATAATGCGTTCAGAAATTGCTATTACTTGGAAGAGATGAAGATTCCGAATTCCGTCACTACAATAGGACAATTTGCATTTTATTCTTGCTATAATCTGAAAGAGTTGAATATTCCGAAATCCGTCACATCTATTGGCGACTACGCAGTCTCTTATTGCGACGATTTGGAAAAACTCATTTGTTACATAACAGATGTGTTTAATACAGAGAATATGACTTTTTGGGGGAATGTAAATGCCACACTTTATGTTCCAAAAGGATTGGTAAGTAAATATCAGTCAGCAGCTGGTTGGAATCAAATCAGCTCTATCAAGGAGATTCCAAAATCAGGCGACACAAACGAGGATGGTAACATCAACATCTCCGACGTGGTTAGTCTCGTGAATAGAATCTTAGGCGATTCGAATGCTTATTATTTCTATGACACGAACGACGACGGGAATATAAATATCAGCGACGTGGTGAAGCTGGTGAATATGATTCTGGGGAATTAACCCCAATTTAGCTGACATGCTCAACCATCAAAAAAATCCGTAGAACGGCACATCATCGTTCTACGGATTTTTTGACAAACAAAAGATTCACTTCTTCAAGCAACGCATATACTCCTGCTCGAAGTTGGGAGTGAGGACTGACCAAAATTCAAGCACGGCAATGCGATGTTTTTTCTCTATTTCTTACCAAATAGGTCTGAATGGGAACCTGTGTTAATCATTAACATGAGTAATTCCTCTTCGTATTGTTCCCAAATGAGCAACCAATCAGGTTCTATATGACATTCCCATTGACCATCACGTTTTCCATGTAGCAGGTGAGGACGATAGTTGTCAGGTAAAGATCCATTTTGTTCAAGAAGTTCCATTGCCCTACGAAGTTTGTCCATAGACAGACCTCGTTTAATACAACGTTTAACATCCTTCTCGAATTGCTTGGTAGTGCGTAGTCTATAAGCCATCAGATACCCATACTTTTAAAAAAATCGTCAACTGAAGCGTATTCGTTGACACGCCCTTCTTCTATGTCACGAAGTGAACGCTCATAGTTGGTCAGCTGTTTGCGGCGGGGAACAGTGATTTTTCCGACACCCTTCACCATGCTGATAGCCTTCTTGATGTCTTTTAGCATTGACATATCTTCGATGTTAACTATTATCTGTCCTTGAGTTGGTATGGTAGATGTATTTGCCATAATCATCATATTTTTAATTCCATTGACAAAGATACTTAGTTTTTCTGAGAAAAACGAAAAAAATCTCATCTTTCGTTGAGAACTAAATGAATCCCTGTTCTTTGAGGCGGTGGTATTCTTGTTCGAAGTTGGGAGTGAGGATGCCTTTGCCGATGGCATCGAGGATTTCTTGCTCTGTCCAGAAGCGACCGCCGTCGAGTTCGTCGGAGGGATGGATGTCGCCGTCGTAGATGGCTTTGTGGACAAAGACAAGTTCGCGCTCACGTGCTGACTCGAAGACATATTTCATGAGGAATTGGGTATCTGTCTCAATTCCTATCTCTTCTTTCACCTCGCGCTTCAAAGCCATCTCCACGTTCTCGCCAAAATCGACATGACCGCCGACGGCAGTGTCCCACTTGCCTGGCTGAATGTCTTTCCACTGAGGGCGACGCTGCAAATAGAGTTCACCACGGCTGTTGAACACGTGGAGATGCACCACGGGGTGCAATGGCTTACTGCCTCCATGACATTCACCACGTGTGGCTGCACCTATGATGTTACCTTCCTCATCCACGAGAGGAAGCATTTCGTTCTCGTTATCTTTCATTGAAATTCCACCTTTTTCTAAATTGTTTCAAAGATAAAGCTTTTTATCAAGGATTTAAAGGATTTGAAAGGATTTTTCAAAAACGAACTCCAAAGTGCCAAGGAAAACTCGTCTTACTCTGCCAAATCACCATAAATTTACATAGATTTGGCAAAATAGCAGTATCATCCAAACGACTATCACAGCGGATGATTTATTTGTGTAACTTCATTCTGTGCGTTCGCCAGTCGATAGGCTCGTGGCGACATGCCTGTGTGCTTCTTGAACATTCGAGAGAAATAGAGGCTGTCATCGAATCCTAATTTATAGCATATTTGATTGATTTTCAAGTCTGTCATCACTAACAAATGACAGGCATGCTTGATTTTCTGCTGCTTGAAATAGACGAGCGGACTAACACCTATCTGCTTGTGAAAAATCTCGTTGAAATGACTTTGTGAATAGCCCACGTATTGAAGCACGTCCTTGAGAGTGATACGCCGTTCTATATTCTCATCCATGAAGTGCTTGGCAGCCGTGACGATGGTGTGCTGCTGAGCATCGGGTAGCAATGGGATGGAGTTTCGCCCTCGACGGAACTGACAGAGGTAGCGCATGGAAGCGAGATAGTGGTGAAGCAGCGAAGAGACGTAGCGGAGGTCTTCGAGTTCCGTGCCTTGCTGGAGGGTGGAAAGCATCTCCTCGAAGATGTTATTTCGTTCGCTGATGCGAGAATTGAGGGACACACTGATGGTCTGAGGGGTTTGTGCTCCTTCAGCATAGACAGCAGCATGCTCTCCCTTGAAATGCACCCAGTAGATGGTCCAATGGCTGTCGGGATTTGCTCCGTAAGCATGAGGCACGCCCACGGGCAGAATGACATATTGGTTTCGCTCGATGTGGTACTGATGGCTATTGACAGTGCACCATCCACTGCCGTCGGTGCAATAAATCAGTACATACTGGTCGATGCCTTCGGGACGGTTGCGATAGTGGTGCTTTGCCATAGGATAGTAGCCAATGTCGGTGATGTAGAGACAATGAATCAATGGGTCAATGGCTTCTTGTGCAATGGTCTCTGGTGGCAGCACCACTGTACGTTCGCCCGAAAAACCGTCTTTTCTTCTTGGCATATCGCAATGTGATTAAGAACCATGCCAAAGGTATGGATTTTTTGGCAAACCACACAAAATGATATTCGTTTTTTGCATGGAGCATTCACAAGAAAGCAAAAAAGAGGGAAAACAGGTGCGAAAAGAGCGCTATTTTGTCCATTATGAAAAGTTGAAAAGTCCATATATTGCACCAGTAAAAAACCGTAATTTTGCAACTGAAAATAAAAACTAACAACTCTATGAAAAGTCAGAGCAAATTATTCATTTATTTCATTTGCATGGTTTCTGCCATGGGTGGCCTTCTCTTTGGCTACGACTGGGTAGTGATTGGCGGTGCCAAACCGTTTTATGAACTGTATTTCAGCATCGACAACAACCCTGTGATGCAAGGAGTGGCGATGACAACAGCCTTGGTGGGTTGTTTGGTGGGAGCGATGGTGGCAGGTAGTGCCGCCGACAGGTTTGGTCGAAAACCTCTTCTCATGCTTTCTGCTGTGCTGTTCACAGTGTCAGCCATTGCCACCGGTTTGTTCAACGATTTCACACTGTTCAACATCGCTCGCTTCGTGGGTGGCATCGGCATCGGTATTGCTTCAGCCTTGGCACCTATGTATATAGCCGAAGTGAGTCCTGCTGAGATTCGCGGAAGGATGGTGTCGTTGAACCAGATGACGATTGTGTTGGGCATCCTGAGCGCACAGATTGTGAACATGCTCTTGGCTCGCGACACAACGAATGCTGTGAGTCAGGCATGGAACGTGGAATGGGGTTGGCGCTGGATGTTCTGGGCAGAGACCTTGCCTGCAGCCTTGTTCCTTATCATGAGTTTCTTCATTCCGGAATCGCCAGTGTATCTGAAACTGAAGAAGGCTGAGACAGAGCCTCAGCATACGGAAAGAAAAGAGGCTGGTCTGCGTGAACTGATGCAGGCTAAATATGGGAAGGTACTGTTGTTGGGATTGGTGATTGCCGTGTTCCAGCAGTGGTGCGGAACGAACGTGATTTTCAACTATGCACAGGAGATTTTCGTGGGCGCCGGATACAACGTGGACGGCATGTTCATCAATATCGTGATTACGGGTATTGCCAACGTGGTGTTTACCTTTGTGGCACTCTACACCATTGAGAAATGGGGACGTCGCACCCTGATGCTCATTGGTAGTTTGGGACTCGGCATCATCTACTTCATCCTTGGCACTTGTTATCATCTGCATGTGACAGGGTTCATGATGGTGGTGCTGGTGGTAGCAGCCATTTCGTGCTACGCCATGACACTCGGACCTGTTACATGGACGTTGCTGGCTGAGATATTCCCACATCGAGTACGTGGTATTGCGATGGCGACTTGTACCTTTGCCCTATGGGTAGGCTGCTGCACACTCACCTTCTCTTTTCCTCCAATGAATGCAGCCCTCGGCAGTAGTGGCTCGTTCTGGATTTACTCCGCCATCTGCTTGTGCGCTTACGTTTTCTTGTTCCGCAACTGCCCAGAGACGAAGGGAAAGACGCTGGAGGAACTGGAGAGAGAGTTAGTAAATGAATAATGAAAGCCCCCTCCAAACCTCCCCGAGGGGAGGCTTTCTTCCACCTCGGGGATAAGAGGGGACGACCTTTGAAACTTTGAAACTGGCACAAAGTGCCTTGAAACATGAAACTTAAAACTTGAATTATGGTAAAAGCTTGGAGAGAAGATATTGTCATCCCAACGTATGAATGTGGGGCTTACGAGAAGAATCCGATTTTCTTGGAAAAGAGAGTGTATCAGGGTTCGAGCGGTGTGGTTTATCCATACCCCGTGATTGAGTCGATTGCAGACGAGAAAACCGACCACACCTACCATGCTGTGTGGTTGGAAAACGAATATATCAAGGTGATGATTCTGCCCGAACTGGGTGGACGTGTGCAGATGGCATACGACAAAATCAAACAGCGTCATTTCGTTTATTATAACCATGTCATCAAACCTGCACTTGTTGGGTTGGCGGGTCCTTGGATTTCGGGAGGTATTGAATTCAACTGGCCTCAGCACCATCGTCCGAGCACTTTCATGGAGGTGGATTGCACCATCGAGGAGAAGGAAGATGGCAGTGTGACGGTATGGGTGAACGAAATGGAGCGTATGTTCCATCAGAAGGGCATGGCAGGCTTCACGCTTCGCCCTGGTTGTGCCTATTTGGAAATCAACGTGAAGTTCTACAACCGCACAGAACTGCCTCAGACCTTCTTGTGGTGGGCAAATCCTGCCGTACACGTGAACGACGACTACCAAAGCGTATTTCCACCCGACATCAACGCGGTGTTCGACCATGGCAAGCGTGCCGTCAGCACTTTTCCTATCGCCACGGGAACCTACTACAAGATGGACTACTCGGCTGGCGTGGATATTTCGAATTACAAGAACATCAAGGTGCCAACGAGCTACATGGGCGTCAACTCGAAATACGACTTCGAAGGCGGCTACGAGAACGACACGAAAGGTGGAATGTTGCATGTGGCAAACCACCACGTGAGTCCTGGTAAGAAACAATGGACTTGGGGCAATGGCGACTTCGGACAGGCGTGGGACCGCAACCTCACCGATGAGGACGGACCATACATCGAGCTGATGGCAGGAGTCTATACCGAGAACCAGCCCGATTTCTCGTGGATTCAGCCTTACGAGGAAAAGGAATTCACGCAGTATTTCATGCCATATCGAGAATTGGGTATCGTGAAACAGGCATCGAAGGACATCATCATGAATGTGGATGAAGCAGAGCAAGGCATCCGCCTCCGATTGATGACCACTTCGAAGCAAGAGGTGAAACTCGTCGTGAAGAAAGACGATGGAACTCTGTTCTTCGAAAAGACATTGCAACTCACTCCCGCCGACCTCATCGACCAAATCATCGAGACGCATGATGCTGCTTTTGATGAAATCACCGTGTGTGCCAACCGACTCACTTGGCATGCTGAGAGCGACGAAGTGAAGCCTGTGCCTGATGCAGCAGAGGCAGCGCTGAGTCCAGAAGATACGAAAACCAACGAACAGCTCTATCTGACGGGCTTGCATTTGGAGCAATATCGCCATGCCACATGGAGCGCACTCGACTACTACGAGGAAGCGTTGCGACGCGATCCGAACGACATGCGTTGCAACAACGCCATGGGACTTTGGTATATCCGTCGCGGACGATTCGACAAGGCAGAACCATATCTTCGCCGTGCCGTGAAGGTGCTGATGAAGCGAAATCCAAACCCATACGAAGGCGAGCCGCTCTACAATTTGGCACTCGCACTCAAATATCAAGGAAAGATAGACGAAGCCTACGACTGGTTCTATAAGGCTACATGGAACGGTGCTTGGCAGGATGCAGCTTATTTTGCTTGTGCACAAATTTCCGTGATGCAGAACCGTTTGGAGGATGCACTTTACGAACTCGACCGTGCCCTCATCCGCAACTGGCACCACCACAAAGCTCGCGCACTGAAAGCAGCCGTGCTGAAGCTTTTGGGACACGAGGCAGAAGCCCTGACACTCATTGAGGAATCTCTCCAACTCGACCATTTCAACTATGGTTGCCTTTTCGAGAAGGGCGACACCACGACGATTCACACACTCATGCATGGCAATCCGCTCAACTACCACGAATTGGCGCTCGATTATGCTCAGGCTGGTCTTTGGGAGAAATGTATCGCCGTACTTCAATTCTCGGAGGAAGTGAATGCCGTCAATCCGCTCACATTCTATTATGAAGGATGGGCAAGCACGCACCTCGCCAATGCCATTTCAAGTCAAAGGTCAAAGGTCAAAAGTCAAAGGCTTGACGTCCGGATAGAGACCTTAGACCTCAGACCTCAGACCTTAGACCTCTTCGAAAAGGCAGAGCAAATTTCAAGCTATTGCTGTTTTCCAAATCGCTTAGAGGATATTTTGGCATTGCGATGCGCCAACAAGGTGAATCCAAGTGGTGCGAAAGCGTACTATTATTTAGGTTGCCTCTACTACGACAAACGTCAGTATGATGTAGCGGTAGAAGCATGGGAGGAATCAGCTCGGCTCGATGAAACATTCCCTACCGTATGGCGCAATCTCGCTCTTGCCGCTTTCAATAAGCAACACGATGCCGAAAAGGCATTGAAATACATGGAGCGTGCCTTCCAGCTTGACACGACAGATGCACGTATCTTGATGGAGCTCGACCAGCTCTACAAGCGTTTGCAGCATCCTCATGCCGACCGCCTGGCTCGCTTGCAACAGTACCCACAGCTGATTCAGCAGCGCGACGACCTCGTCTTGGAGGAAATCACCTTGCTCAATCAATTAGGACGCTATGAAGAAGCAAAGACCAAACTCGATGCACACCAGTTCCATCCTTGGGAAGGAGGCGAAGGCAAAGTGTCCTTGCAGTATCAAACTGCACGAGTGGAGAGGGCGAAGGAGATAATAGTGAAAAGTGAAAAGTTAAAAGTGAAAAATGAGGAGGCATTAACTCTCCTTGAGGAATGCCTCGTTTATCCTCATCATCTTGGAGAGGGCAAACTCTATGGTGCACAGGAAAACGATATCTATTATCTGATGGGCTGTGCCTACGAGAAGAAGGGCGACATGGAGAAAGCACGCGATTGCTGGTTGAAAGCCACGGAAGGACCTACGGAACCCGCTGCAGCCATGTACTACAACGATGCCAAGCCCGACAAGATTTTCTATGCAGGACTTGCGTATCGGAAATTAGCCTCCACCACCAGCAACGAGGAAGAGAAATCGTGCTACAACGCTAAGGCAAACGGCACTTTCTATCGTCTCATCACCTATGGAGAGAAGCATCTTTTCGACAGCGTAAAGATGGATTATTTCGCTGTTTCCCTACCCGACCTTCTCATCTGGGAAGGCGATTTGCAGGAAAATAACACCATCCACTGCAAATACATGATGGCTTTGGGCTACTACGGCATCGGCAACGAAACGAAGGCGCTTCGCTATCTCGACGAGGCTGAAGCACTCAACGTGAATCATCAAGGCATTCAAGCTTTCCGCACACTGATTCAGCAATAACGAGTTTTTTCAAAGATTTTAAGGACGAAAAGGATTTTCACATTCTTTTTTTCCTTAAAATTTTTGACCATTTGAATATTTTTCACGTTCTTTGTAAAAATATTCTTTTTATCCTAAAATATCCTTAACCTCTCATCTTTAAAAATCTAAATGTTTTTCAGTTTGAGAATCCTTTTCATCCTTTAAATCCCTGATAACATCTATGAGACTTATTCAAACCATCATCCTAACTATATCATTCCTATTCATCTCCCTGACCGCATCGGCACAGTATCCGTTTGGCAGCAAAGTGACTTGGGACAAGTATTCCCTCTCCATCGATGGCAAGCGAGTATGCCCCGTGATGGGTGAAGTGCACTACTCCCGCATTCCCGAAAACGAGTGGGAGGCGGAAGTGAAGAAAATGAAAGAAGGAGGCGTGACCATCATTGCTACCTATGTGTTCTGGAACCACGTAGAGGAACAGGAAGGCGTGTTCGACTGGAGCGGGCAGCGCAACCTTCGTCGATTCATCGAAGTGTGCAAGGCAGAAGGTATGCCCGTCGTACTGCGTGTAGGTCCGTTCTGTCATGGTGAAGTTCGATTGGGAGGCATTCCCGACTGGATGTTCACGAAGAAAGGCAGCGACGGCAAGGCGCTCCGCATGCGTTCCGAAGACCCCGTTTTCCTGAGTTTTGTGGAACGACTCTATCGACAGATCTTCACACAGATTCAGGGACTGCAATGGAAAGATGGTGGTCCCATCATGGCTTGTCAGTTCGATAATGAATACCGAGGCAGAGGCAGTTATCTGATGGCTCTCAAGCGCATCGCCTTGGGCATCGGTTACGACCTGCCGTTCTACACACGCACAGGATGGCCCGAACTTGCCACCCCCGTACCTTTCGGTGAGATGCTTCCGCTTTACGGCGACTATGCCGACGGCTTCTGGGAGCGCAGCACAGCAGAAACGGCTGGCAGCTATTGGAAGGCGTTCCACTTCAAAGGGCAGCGCACCACCGATGCCATTGCCTCTGAACAAATCGACTATTCCAACACCAAAGCCAATGCCAACGAACAGCAGTACCCTTACTTCACCTGCGAACTGGGTGGAGGCATGATGACAAGCTACCATCGTCGCGTGTATCTCTACCCCGAGGATGCCTACTCCATGGCACTCGTGAAACTGGGTAGCGGCAGCAACCTCTTGGGCTACTACATGTATCACGGAGGTACGAACCCTGTGAGTTGGGCAGAACGTATGGGCAAGACGGAAGAGGAAGGCAAGTATCTTTGCGAAATGCAGCGAACCATCGCCACGAACTACAACGACCTGCCTGTGAAAACCTACGATTTCCAAGCACCACTCGGTGAGTTCGGTCAGCGCAACCCTCATTTCTTCTCCCTTCGTCCGCTCCATCTCTTCATGCAGGACTTCGGCGACCTCCTCGCACCGATGGAAGCCGTTTTCCCTTGTGCCGACAAGGAACAGAAGAAAGGCGACAACAGCTATCTGCGCTGGAGCTATAGAGCCAACGGGCAAGGGGATGATTCCTGTCCTGCCTTTGTCTTTCTGAACAACTACGAGCGCCTCCAGAACCTCACAGCCAAGAAGAACGTGCAGTTCAATGTTTGCGGAGTGAAATTTCCGAAGAAAGCTATAACCATCCCAGCTGGAGCCATGGCAATTTTCCCTGTCAACATCGACATCGACGGCACACACATCGACTACGCCACGGCACAACTCGTGGCACATCGAGATGGCAAGATTTATATGATGCAAATACCTGGCATTCCTACCGAAATCAGTGTCAACGGCAAGGTATTAAAGAACGTGAAGGCGAAGGGCATAGACAGCCCTGTCTTCAAGAATATCTATTTGTTTACACCCGAACAAGCAAGTTTGCTTTTCTTAGACTATACCGACTTCGAGGACGTTGCCTTCAACACCTCCTTCACCAAACTGAAAGAAGCGGGTGCACCTCGTACCATCACCATCGGCGTGAACAAAGCTGCGGAAGAACCTACGGATGCCGACTTCGAGCAGGCAGCCGTGTATCAAATCAATGTGCCCGAGGAAGCAAGACAGGGGTTCCATCGCCTCCTCAGCATCGACTATCGCGGCGACGTGGCTCGACTCTATGCCGACGGTCAACTCATTCAGGACAACTTCTACAACGGTCGTCCTATGCTCTACGGTCTTTGGCGTCTCCCTGCAGGCACCAAGCAATTGGAACTACGCATCCTTCCGCTCCAGAAGGACATGCCTATCTATTTTCCTCGCGAAGCAGACACCACCCCTGGTGAAAAAATCAACTCTATTAAAATCCTACCAAACCTATGAAACGAAATCTAATTCTTGCCACACTCTTGCTGGCACCACTCTTTTCACTCTTCACGCTTCACTCCCCACGCTTCACTCTTCACTCTCCACGCTCCACGCATCACGCTTCACTCTTCACGCTTCACGCCCAGCAAGTCATCGACCTCGCAGGCATGTGGAGCTTTGCCATGAACGACCAACCCGTTTACGACGACTACGTGATGCTGCCTGGTTCCATGCTGACCAACGACAAAGGCAACGACGTGAATGTCAACACCCCGTGGACAGGTTCGCTCTACGACTCCAGCTACTACTTCAACCCCTACATGGAGAAGTATCGCAAGGAAGGCGAAATGAAGTTCCCGTTCTTCCTCACCCCCGAAAAGCACTACGTGGGCAACGCATGGTACAAACGCCAATTCTACGTGCCACAAAACTGGGAAGGACAACGCATCCGTTTGTTTTTGGAACGTCCCCACATCGAAACCACAGTCTTCATCAATGGGCAAGAAGTAGGACACCAAATGTCACTTTCCACCCCTCATGTCTATGATGTGACCAAATACGTGAAAGTGGGTAGTAGCAACATCGTCGCTATTAAGGTCTATAACGGCATCGAGAACGTATGCGTGGGACAAGACTCTCACAGCGTCACCGACCAAACGCAGGGCAACTGGAACGGCATCGCAGGACGCATTGAACTGCAAGCCAATCCCAAGAAACTGAACATCAAGCACGTGAAGGTGGTGCCCGATGTGGAAAAGAAGATGGCATACATCACCGTCAAACTCGAGAACCACGTGGATGGCGTACGATTCATGCCTAAAACCTTCTACTACGTCCATGCCGAAGCTGTCGCCATCAATTCCAAAACGAATACAAACCCCATTAGCACCACTCACGTCGAAGCTCTCTCAAACACCATCCATCTCACGCTCAACTTTGGGAAACGTATGCAAACATGGGATGAGTTCTCCCCTGTGGTCTATGCCCTCACCGTTTATGCAGGCGACGACATTTACGAAACGCAATTCGGCATGAGAGACATCTCCATCGATGGCAGACAGTTCTATATGAACGGACATCCCATCTGGTTTCGAGGCACCGTTGAAAACTGCTGCTTCCCCGAGACGGGCTATCCTCCAACCGACGAGGAATCGTGGATGAAGATTTTCAAGAAATGTCGCGAATACGGCATCAACCACATGCGTTTCCACAGCTACTGTCCTCCTGAGGCTGCTTTCGCCGCTGCCGACATCGTGGGCATGTATCTCCAGCCCGAAGGTCCTTCATGGCCTAATCACGGTGTGCGTTTGAACCGAGGCATGAACATCGACAAGTACCTGCTTGAGGAAAGCAAACGCATCATCGACGCATACGGCAACCACCCATCCTTCGTGATGATGGCAGCAGGCAACGAACCTGCAGGCGACTGGGTGACCTATTGCAACAACTGGGTGAAGGAAATGAAGAAGTACGACCCTTCCCGTGTCTATTGCGGCGCCTCTGTCGGTGGCGGATGGGCATGGGACGACGGTTCTGAATACCACGTGAAAGGTGGTGCTCGCGGACTCGATTGGGACCGTCAGGCACCTCAATCCACCGACAACTATTTCGGCCAGATTCTCCACCCTCGCAACTTCAAGCCTGCTTCTGACGCCTCAGAATCAGTGAACACCCACCCTATCATTGCCCACGAACAAGGGCAATGGTGCGCATTCCCCGACTTCAAGGAAATCCATCAATACGACGGAGTCTATAAGGCACGCAACTTCGAGATTTTCCGTGACCTGCTCGCCAACAACGGCATGGCATCCCAAGCCGACAATTTCCTCATGGCAAGTGGAAAGCTCCAGACACTCTGCTACAAGTACGAGATAGAGCGCAACCTCCGCACCAAGGAGTATGCAGGATTCCAACTCCTAAGCCTCAACGACTATAGCGGACAAGGCACGGCGCTCGTCGGTCCGCTCAATGTGTTCTGGAAGGAGAAAGGCTACGTGAATGGCAGCCAATGGCGTGAATTCTGCTACCCTCTTGTCATTCTCGCCAGCTTCCCTAAGTTCGTATTCACCAACGACGAAACGCCGAAGATTCCTATCAGCATCTACAATGCCTATTCCAGCGCGGTCTCTTCAGAAAAGATTCAATACATGATCTTTTCAGAAGATAGTCTCATTCTGGCAGATGGCACACTCGAGTCCAAAACCATTCCGCTCGGCAAGGACTTCCACTTAGGTAGCATTCAATGCAACTTCTCGCAGATTGACAAGCCATCCAAATTCACTCTCCTCGTCAATATCGACAACACCATCGTCAACCATTGGGACTTTTGGGTCTATCCGAAGGAGATGCCTAACCTCAAAATCAAAGATAAGGACATCTACATCACCGACACCCTCGACGAGAAAGCAATGAAGACACTCCGAAAGGGAGGAAACGTGCTGCTGACGGCAGCAGGGAAGGTGAAGTTCGGACAGGATGTGAAACAAACCTACCTACCTGTGTTCTGGAACACCTCATGGTTCAAGATGCGTCCACCTCACACCACAGGTGCCTATATCGATGCGCAGCATCCGCTCTTCAAGGAATTCCCAACCGACAACTGGTCGAACCTCAACTGGTGGGAACTGCTCAACAAAGCACAAGTGATGAACCTCTCCGAACTGCCTGCATCCTATCAGCCACCTATCCAACCCATCGACACATGGCATGTGAGTCGCAAACTCGGTATGCTCATTGAGGCGAAAGTGCTGAAAGGAAAACTCCTCATGACGACGATGGACATCACCAACCGCCTCGACCAGCGCGTCGTGGCTCGACAGATGCGTCATGCAATCCTCAGCTACATGAATTCCGACGCTTTCTCCCCTACCCTCACCCTCACTCCTGAACTCATCACCGATTTCTTCGAGAAGGAAGCACCCGCCGTGAACATGTTCACCAAGGACTCTCCCGATGAACTAAAACCAAAACTCAAATAAGTAGGAAATAACCATCACAACTCATATCAAGAGCCGAACAGACATCGCTGCTGTTCGGCTCTTGTGCTTTTATTCTTGTTGCAGTTTCCATTTGCTGTCGCTCTCCTTCGATTTTACTATCGTTCTCCTTCGTCTTTGCTGACGTTTTCCTGCGAATATACTGAACCATTTCTTTGATTTTACTGAAACACCGAGCCCTCAACGAAATTATAGCGAGCCTTCGCCATCGCAACGCCGAAGGCTCGCCAAGTCGATGCCGAGCCTTCGGCAACTAGTTGAATCCAAAGGAACGCTTCAGTCAATCCCCAAAAACGCTTCTGATTATCCTCGAAAGCGATTCAGTAAATCCACACATACGATTGGCTTACGCCGAGCTGAAGGTTCAGCAAAGACTATATCAAAGAAAGGATTTTCATTTTCATTCAAAGAAAAACACGAAATGTCGGAAGAATTCCATAACTTTGCGATGATTCTGGTTTTAAGGTCTGAGGTCTAAGGTCAAAAGACAAAGGTCTAAGGTCTGAGGTCTGAGGTCTGAGGTTGAAACCTGAAACTTGAAACTTGAAACGGCGCTTGCGCCTTGAAACTCAAAGTGACTGACCGAACTTACATAGCCATAGACCTGAAGTCGTTTTATGCTTCAGTGGAATGTGTGGAGAGAGGACTCGACCCTCTGACCACTCATCTCGTCGTGGCTGATGTGAGCCGAACGGAGAAGACGATTTGTTTGGCGGTGTCACCATCGCTGAAGCAATACGGAATAGGAGGCAGAGCACGATTGTTCGAAGTGGTGCAGAAAGTGAGGGAGGTGAACAACGAACGCAAGCGGAAAGTGGGCTGGCGCATGACAGGAAAATCGACCAACGAACTCGAACTGCAAGCACATCCAGACTGGGAGCTGGACTACATTGCTGCTCCACCACGCATGGCGCACTACATCAAGGTGAGCACTCACGTCTATCAAACTTACCTCAAATACATCGCAGCCGAGGACATCCACGTGTATAGCATCGATGAGGTGTTCATGGATGCGACAGCCTACCTGAAAACCTACAAGATGACTGCCCACGAGTTGGCAATGACGATGATTCGGGACGTACTGAAAACCACGGGTATCACTGCCACGGCAGGCATCGGCACGAACCTATATCTGAGTAAAGTGGCGATGGACATCGTGGCAAAACATATCCCAGCCGACAAGGATGGTGTGCGCATTGCCGAACTCGACGAAATGAGCTATCGGGAAAAGCTGTGGGACTACCGACCACTGACCAAGTTCTGGCGCGTGGGACGAGGCATTGCCGAACGACTGATGCCTTACGGAATTGACACGATGGGGAAGATTGCACGACTGTCGGAACAAAACGAGGACCTGCTCTACAAGCTGTTTGGCGTGAATGCCGAATTGCTCATCGACCACGCTTGGGGTTGGGAGCCCTGCACCATCGATTTGGTGAAACAATACAAACCCGAAACGAATTCCTTCAGCAGCGGACAAGTGCTGACCTGTCCCTACGACTTCAAGAAGGCACGTGTGGTGGTGCAGGAAATGGCGGACCAAATGGCGCTCGACCTCGTGGCAAAGCGGCTCGTCACGCGTCAATTGGTGCTCACCGTGGGCTACGACGTGGAAAGTTTGAACAGCACGAAACACGAAGAATACGTAGGCGAAGTGACCACTGACTGGTATGGTAGGCAAGTGCCGAAACATGCGCATGGTGCGGCAAACCTCGACAGGCAGACATCATCCTCCCGACTCATCACGGAGGCGGTGACCGAACTCTACGACCGAATCGTGAATCCGAAGTTGTTGATTCGTCGCCTCAACCTCACGACCAATTTCGTGGTGGATGAAACGGAAGCGAAGAAACCGGCGATGCCTCAGCAATTGGACCTCTTCACTGACTACGAAGCACTGAAGAAAAAGGAAGAGGAAGAACAGGCTGCACTCGACAAGGAACGCCGACTGCAAGAGGCACAACTGGCTATCAAGCAACGATTTGGCAAGAACGCCATTCTGAAAGGATTGAACTTCGAGGAAGGTGCCACTGCCAAAGAAAGGAATGCACAGATAGGAGGACATAAAGCATAGGAAGGAAAAATCATGAACTACGACGACATCATCCATCACCCGCATCACGTTTCGACGAAGCATCCGCAGATGTCGATGCTGAATCGTGCGGCTCAGTTTGCGCCTTTCGCCGCGCTCACTGGCTACGAAGCAGCCATCAGGGAGGCAGCACGAACGACGATGCAGAAGCCTGAATTGGGGGAACTCACAAACGAACGGCTCAACCAAGTGCTGACGGAACTGATGAAACGATTGGATGAGCAACCCGAGGTGAGCATCTGCTATTTCAAAGCTGACGAACACAAATCGGGAGGGTCATATGAAGAGATAGAAGCAAGACTGAAAATGGTGGATGAGGTCAATCACCTACTATTGCTGGACAACGGAATGAGAATTCCACTTGCTGACATCATGGACATCAGTGCCAAAATTTAGAAACTAGCACAGAGTTAACAAAAGGGTCATGCTGAAAAAGTTATTGTCATTGGTTGTATTGGTTTGTGTATCATGCTGTTTAGGCGTGATGGCACAGCCTATTTACACCCATCTCGATGCTTCGGATGGACTGAGCGACAATCGTGTGACGAGCATGGTGGAGTTGCCCGATGGTCGTATGTTGGTGACAACTGAAGGATGCCTCAACATCTACGATGGCAATAAGTTTCGCCACTTCCATAGTGTCAATCAGCCTTGGGTGACATTGAAAAAATATCATGGGCATTATCATCTCTACACCGATTCAGAAAGGCGACTGTGGATTAAGGACTGGCAAAGGGTGTGGTGTCTGAATCTGAACACGGAGTGCTTCGTCAGCAACTACGACTCACTCCGCAGAGAATTGTTGGGGGAAAGGGAGATGGAAGACCTCTTCGTGGATTCGGAAGGCAGACATGTGTGGGTGGTGAGTGGCGACAAGGTGATTGACACGAATACACAACGAAGCTATCCATTGGATGTTTCGAACGGCGAGTTGCTCGACCTGGATGTGCGCAATCAACGCGTCTATTTCTTCATGAGCAACGGGCATGTGGATGTGCACGACACGGAGGGCAAAGAACGATGTGTTTCCTTTCCTTCCACGGATGCATATACGAAAACCTCGATGATTGTGTTTGATTCAGCCACTCGGTCGTTCCTACAAATCCGTACCGACAACGGCAAGAGCATCCTGCTGAAATTCGACACGAGAAAACAGACATGGAAAACACTGCTGACCACTGACTACATTCTCCACACCATCGCCTTGGCTCGACCAGGACTCGTGTATATCACAAGTGCGAATGGACTGTGGATTCTGAACACCGAGACGGAGGAAGTGAGGATGGACACGAGCTATTCCGTCGTGAAAAGTTCGCAGATGGATTTGGATCTCAACACACTCTATTTCGACAGCAATGGTGGGTTGTGGCTCGGTTCCGTACGACAGGGCATCATCTATACGCACCCAGCCCGAGCGAGATTCCACAGCGAACGTTCGAAAGAGAAAAAGGCATACGTTCCCACCACCAAGGAACGATACAAGGGATTGGGCATCTATGCCACATGCATGGATAGCCGAAAGAACACATGGTATGGATTGGCAGATGGACTGGCACTAGTAAGTAAAGATCAGGAAGAACGGATTTTCCACGTGGAAGATGGGTTGTCGGGCAATGCCGTGCACAGCCTCGTGCAAGACCGGAAAGGACGAATCTGGGCAGGCACCAGTTATGGTATCACTTGCATCGACATGGACGACAAGGGGCAAGTGACTCTCACGCCTTACCATCCTTTGGACGGAACGCTCGAGGATGAATACATGGACAATGGTGCCACGCTCTTGGAGGACGGAAGCATTGAGTTGGTAGGTATGGGAGGAACATCGGTGTTCCATCCCGATAGTGTCGTGTTGGAACCACGACCACTCACTGCCGAACTCACCGAATTATCCATCGACGGAAAGCAGACTTACCTATGGAACGGAAAGGCTTTGGCACTGACTGACACCATCGAACTCAAACATGACTACAGGAACCTCTCTCTGGTGTTTTCGAGTTATAATTATTCCTTGCCTGAGCACACCGTCTATCGCTATCGATTGATGCAAGAAAAAGGAGATTCCACTTGGATAATCGTCTCTCAGAAGAATTGGGGAAAGGGTATGCTCAGCCTTTCGTACGACCACTTGAAAGCTGGAAGCTACACACTCCAAGTGGCATCGAGCATGGGTAATAGCGAGATGTTTGGACGGGTGAGGGAGTTACACATCATCGTGCTGCCGCCTTGGTGGGAATCCACTTGGGCTTATGTGCTCTATGGTTTGTTGATGCTTGCACTAATCACGCTGGTCACATGGGCAGTGTTCTGGTATCGAGAACAGAAGATGAAGCAACAGCTCAGAGAAGAAATGCTGTTGGCAAGAATACGAACACTGATGGAAGTGCAGCAGAAAGAGAGTGAAGAACTTCCTCAAATAAAGAATGAAGCAAGAACCGATGGCAATCGTGATTTCCTGAACAAAGCCATCGAAAAGGTTGAGGAGAACCTCATGACTCCAGGCTATTCCGTGGAACGATTGGCACAAGACTTGTGTATGGAACGCACAGGCCTTTACAAGCGTCTCACTCAGATTCTTGACCAAACACCAAGCCTCTTCATCCGCAGCATCAAGTTACGACATGTAGCAACTCTGCTCACGACCACCGACTTGACCGTGACTGAAATTGCAGAGCGCGGTGGATTCAGCAGCGTGAGTCATCTGGGACGTCTGTTTAAGGAAGAATATGGGTGCAAACCACTGGAATATAGGCAAAGGAAAAGTAAAATGGGGTGAGGCTCTTCGACCTTAAGACGGAATCAAAATCGAGGAATCGCCATAACTGAGGAAGCGGAAATTATGCGACAAAGCAAAGCGATAAATCTTACGCCAGTTTTCATTCCCTTGTTCATCACGCCCAACGAATGCAGAAACGAGCAGAAGGAGCGTGGATTGAGGCTGATGGAAATTCGTCACCATGCGCTTCACGATGTGATACTTGTAACCAGGGGCAATGATGATTTGCGTACTGGTATGCAAAGCTGCTAAATCATTGCGGTTGAGGTAATTGAGAATGTTTTGCAAATAATCGACGACCGTCTTTTCATCGCTGGATTCCTCGTATGGCTCCCATTGATTCACATGCAAATCGTCCTCCGATGCATCGGGATTGGTTTCGAGTTTCTTGCCTATATAATAAAGACTCTCGAGTGTGCGAACAGAGGTAGTTCCAACGGCAATGGCATTGCCACCATGGGCAATAAGTTTCTCAATCGTTTGTTTCTTCACCACGATGAATTCACTGTGCATCTCGTGGTCGGCAATCTCCTCGCTCTTCACGGGCTTGAAAGTGCCAGCTCCCACATGGAGCGTGAGTTCCTCGCGGTCAATACCAGCCTCATCAATGGCTTGCAGCACACGTTCGGTGAAGTGCAAACCTGCTGTAGGCGCAGCCACCGAGCCCTTAATCTTGGAATAAACCGTCTGATAAGTACGCAGGTCACTCTCCTGAGTTTCACGATTGAGATATGGGGGGATAGGCAGTTCACCCACTGCTTCCAGCACCTCGGAAAAAGACACCGATTCGTCGTTCCATGAGAATTCCACCAAGTGCTTCGTGCCATCGGAATTGGGAGCATCGTGTTGCAAACGCTCCACTGAAAGAACCAGCTTGCGACCTTTCACGTTAATCTCCCGACTGAGTTTGCCTTCCTTCCAACGCTTCAGATTTCCTATCATGCAGAGCCACTGGCAATGACCCAAAGCGGAGAAATTCAACTGATAATCAAGAGGCGAGAAAGGTTCCATGCAGAACACTTCAACAAGTGCGCCTGTATCCTTACGGAAATGCAAACGTGCCTGAATCACTCGCGTGTTGTTGAATACCATCAACGCTCCTTTTGGTAAATAATTGGGCAGCGAAGTGAACTGATCCTCGCTCACCTCCCCATGCTGATAGACCAATAGTTTGCTGGAATCGCGCTCTGCCAACGGAAACTTGGCAATGCGCTCATCGGGCAACTCATAATTGAAATCCTTGATATGTATATGTTTTGTTTCCATAAGTTTATATTGTGCGCAAATGACTGTGTCGCCATCTCATCCGCATGGATTTTTATTAATTACTCTTTTATAATTTGAATTTCACTTCTTTGAATTCATATCGTTTCACTACCCCACTCTCTTTTCTTAGCAACAAATGCCCCGTAGGTTCTATGTCAACGAACTCAGCCTTGAAAGTACCATCGGCATCCTCATAGTCATACCATCCTGTTCGTCGATACAGGTTTTCAAGATATTTCTGCTGGATTTCATCCTGTCTGCCATCACGAATCATTTCGTAAAAAAAGCCGAATCCATCGAGTATTTTTTGTAGAATATCCTCGCGATTGAAGTCCTTTCCATAGATTTGTTTGAGGGAAACAGGATTGGGAGCATCAGAACGAAAAACCGTCTGATTGACATTCACTCCCGTACCGATGATGCAGTTGCCGATGTGCTTCCCTTGCAAGTCGCATTCGATGAGCGTACCACTGATTTTCTTATCCTCGAAATAAATATCGTTGGGCCATTTCACCTGCAAATGTTCATCAATACCGCATACCGCCAAAGCAATAGCCTGACTCAAGATGAACTGTCGCGAAGGAAGCACGAAATCGGGATGACATACGATGGAAAAGGTGAGATTCTTTCCGACTTCTGACTCCCAAGAATTACCTTTCTGACCACGCCCCTTGCATTGGTCATCCGTTGTTATCAAAGTCATGTCGGGGAGTAGTTCTCCCGCATCTATCAACTCCCGCGCATAAGTGTTCGTCGATGGGATAGCTTCTTTATGTATTCTTTTTACTATCAAAGCTTTATGTCTTTTTAGTGAGGAGTGAGAAGTGAGAAGTGAGGAATTCCAAAACTAACGATTATTCAATAATTCAAGTGCTTTTTGAAGGATTTCCTCATGGTCGAATGCCAGTTTTGGCAACTGCTTGATGCTGAACCAACGTGCTTGTTTGGCATCGTCCTGACCGCACACATCTATCACAGAATCCAGAACTGTGTAGTAAGCCACGGTGATCACTCGTTCACGAGGGTCTCTATCCACCTTGGAGTAGGCTCCTATTTGTTCCACGCTATCCACCACGAGTCCCGTTTCCTCCTGTAGTTCTCGCATGGCTGCTGCTTCAGTCGTCTCATCGATATTCATGAATCCACCAGGAAATGCCCAACAGCCCTTGCAAGGTTCATGTTTGCGCTCAATAAGCAACACTTTTAGGTCGTCGCCTTCCTTAACAAAAACCACACAGTCTGCCGTCACTGCTGGATGAGGATATTTATAGCAATAATTGCCTTCCATTGGGAGTCGTTTTGAAATTCTGTGCAAAGTTACGGCAAAAAAGTCTGCAAAGAAAATTTCCTTCCATTTATTTGGTCTTTCAGCGCACAAGCACTACCTTTGTAGAAAAACAAGAACCCATGACGGAAGACGAAAAATACATGAAAGAGGCTCTTGCGGAAGCTCGGAAAGCCTTGCAACGCGATGAAATTCCTATTGGTGCCGTAGTGGTTGCCAATGGTAGAATCATAGGACGTGGGCACAATCTCACGGAAACGCTGCATGACGTGACGGCTCATGCCGAAATGCAAGCCATCACTGCCGCTGCTGAAACAATTAACGGCAAATATCTCGACAAATGTGCCCTTTACGTCACCGTGGAGCCGTGTGTGATGTGCGCTGGTGCCATTGGTTGGAGTCAGTTGGGCAAACTCGTTTTTGGTGCCACCGACGATAAACGAGGCTATCAGAAATTAGCTCCCGCTGCCCTCCACCCCAAGTGCCAGGTCGTCTCTGGGGTCCTCGCCGATGAATGCGCTCAACTGATGAAAGATTTCTTCAAGAAAAAAAGATAGGCTCATTCGAACCTATCTTTTCCTATTTTCATCCCCATGATTATGGGTTTTTCACTATTTATCTATCATCTTTCACTTCCTTGGGGTTTCCTCAAATTCCACATATTCCCCTTCATCGTCACTAATAATCTTCCCATGTCCTGCACCAGAGGCGCTTCGTGTACTCTGCCCACTTCGGCTGTAACCACCCGTATGGCTGCTTTTGCTTTGTCTGCCATACGAAGTTTGCTCACCGCCCATATCCTTCTTAAAGCGATTCAACATCTTGAATCCCACACCAATACCCATCAGCGCGAGAATCAATGGAAGCACAAAGATGATAAATAATATAATCAGTAAGATTTTTAAAAACATAAACGAATTCTACTAATGGTTTTAGATTAAACAGATGGAATCCAGCTATAAAACCTATCACTCATTGACATCATTTTGACTCGAAATACCCGTTACATGCATCACCAAACAAGTCACAATATAGAGTCCGATACATCCTGCCAAGCCCTTGCTCAACGACTGGATCACATGTCCACTCTCTGCTGCCATTCCACTGATAATCAGGATGCCCGCACAAACCAAAACGAATCCAAACTTCACCAACGTATGCTTGTCTCTCAAATCGAAATGCTTGAACTTCATCGAGAACATCGGTATTTCGCTAATCAAAAGGAAACAGAACATCAGTACAAATGCCAAAAGGAATGGTGCATTGAAGCGTGGAGATACCAAGTAAGCCTCTGAACTGGAAATGAACGATGCCCAGAAAATGGCACATGCTGGTGTTGGTAAACCAATGAAATCCAATCGTTGACGCTCATCCAAATTGAATTTTGCCAGACGATAAGCGGAAAAAGCTGCCAAAAGGAAAGCCGTGAAAGGCAGGAACTTAAACCAGAAAGGGCTATAAATAAGTTCTGGATAACGCACCTCTGTAAACAGTGTGAAAATCATTGAGGATGGTGCCACACCGAAAGTCACATCGTCCGCCAAGGAATCCAGTTCAATTCCCATCTTGCTTGGTGCTTTCAACAAACGTGCTGCAAATCCATCGAAGAAATCGAACACAGCACCCAACAGGATGAAAAGAAAAGCTGTCAAAAAATGATGGTGAAATCCCGCTCCAGTTGCTATGCAACCACAAATCAAGTTGCCACAAGTGAGCGCATTGGGAATATAACGTCTGTTCATAATGTCTTTATGTTTATTCCGCCGAAGTAAAGCGCCAAAGCATACACTTTGGCAAAAATCATCATTACTTCAACTTAGCAATAATCGTCTCGTCGCCCGTCGTGCGCTGACCCAATTCCACACAAACCTCTGTGCCAAGTGGGAGATATACATCCACGCGCGAACCGAATTTTATAAAGCCCATGTGGTCATCGATAAAACAATCCTGACCCTCTTCAGCATAGGTCACAATCCTTCGAGCCATTGCTCCAGCAATCTGCCGAGCCATCACCTGCACCCCGTATGGCGTCTCTACCACCACCATCGAGCGTTCATTCTCGGTACTTGCCTTAGGCAAATAAGCCTTCATAAAATTACCCTTCTGGTGCGCCACCTTCACAATTGTTCCTTCACAAGGAATCCAGTTGGCATGCACATTTAAAGGGCTCATAAAGATGGAAATCATCAAACGGCGGTCATGGAAATACTCCTCTTCATCCACCTCTTCAATCACCACCACACGACCATCAGCAGGAGCTACAACCGTCTTGGTCGTTGGTCCCTGGAACATACGGATTGGGCAACGGAAAAAATTCAGCAGAATGGCATAAACAATAAGGAAAATGCCAATAATAACGTAGGAAGTCCAGTGATTACCAATCAACCAAAGGCAGAGTCCAACTACAATCGCCAAAACCCATCCCGCCCCAATCAAGGTCTCCTTGCCTTCACTGTGAATACGAATCTTATTCCTACGCTTATTATGTATAATCGGTTTTTGCTTTGACATGGTAATTCCAAAAGTAGTTGCAAAGTTACTACAAATTCGTCCAACTTGCAAACAAAACTGCAAAATTATTCTATTTTGCCATTCGCACATGCTACAATTCACCCTTCAAATCGTTTTTTTTCACACTCTCACAAAAAAAAGTCAAAAGCAAGGCGGTAATTCAAAAAAAATCCTTACCTTTGCATCCGCATTTTGAGAGCGACGCCTATTTAGTCACTCAAAACGCTTTTCAGGTCTTGTCCCGTGGTGTAACGGTAACACTACAGTTTTTGGTTCTGTCATTCCCTGTTCGAATCAGGGCGGGACAACCAATTATAGGAAGAACGCAGCCAGCTCAACGAGTCTGAAAACACAGCGAGCTCTTCCGAAAGGACTTGTAGCTCAGTTGGTTAGAGCAACAGACTCATAATCTGGAGGTC
>OCVV012837748.1_pt1 | contig 28231 bp, 48 predicted proteins | sample 1539721 | NCBI WGS metagenome assembly OCVV01 (sample SAMN02144230, study PRJEB22623) | gut metagenome | biome: sheep rumen | host: Ovis aries | place: New Zealand | reverse complement strand
GGTGGGTAAGGGTGGAATCGAACCACCTCAGCCTTTCGACAACGGTTTTACAGACCGCCCTAGCTCTCCTACTCTAGCGCTTACCCATATACATAGTGGGAGGTATTTCTACTCTTACTCGTTACTAGCTCTATCGCCTGCTGTCCGTAACCTAGACCGGCGTCCCACTTATTAAATTGGCGCCGAGAGCAGGATTTGAACCTGCGGACCCCGTTACTAGGTCTACGCGTTAGCAGTGCGTTGGTTTAAACCACTCACCCATCTCGGCATATCATCTTTCTTCTTCATCTTTGTTTCTATAAGTTTGTACTATTTTATGAGTTTCTTCTTTTCTATACTTTGTCTCTTCGATAGCAGACTTTGTTCTTTCTAGTAATTCTTTTGATTTTTCTATTTGCGTTTTGTGATCCATTTTACACCTCATTTGATTTTTGGTAGCGCTACCCAGAGTCGAACCGAGCACCCCAGGATGAAAACCTGGTGACTTAACCGACTGTCCCTAGCGCCATATTAACGTCTGTCTCTCCAGACTGTCACGTTGCTTCTTAGTGTACTTCTTGCTCAACACAACGTTTGTACGAGACAAAGTTCCCGAATACACCTGGGGATAAGCAATTATCCTACTTTAGCTTATCAGTGGATTATTTCAGTAGTACCACGAACTGGCACCTGTTCAAGGATTTGAACCTCAACTAATGGTTTTGGAGACCATTGTGCTACCGTTACACCAAACAGATATATGAAGGGGCTAACCGACCCCTATTTTCTTTTATGGAATTTAGCCCAATCATTGACTGCGTCTTCTAAACTCCAATCATGTAATGTTCTCCAACCGTTTTACTCCATTTGCTAATTCTTTTTGATCTTGTTCCCAACGGTCAATTGCATCTTGTTTTGTTTCAAGAAATTTGAATTCCCACAATTCCCAACTATCTAACCCCAAAGATTTATAATGTCTACCGTTACCAACTTCAATGTTGGGATTTTTTAATTTTCTTCTGATTTTACGATTAGACACTTGTTTTCCTTTTTTCATAGACCTACCCCATAGAGCCATCCTTGAAATTGGGGATTTTTTATAACTCCTACTCATTATTGAGTCACCTCCTTAGGCACTAAGCCCTAGAAGACAGATCCTTTTCTGTTCATATATCCTCCTATCCAATAGCAAATCCTACCATGTGCTCTTTTCTAATGAAAAGTGGTGTAGCGCATGGTTGATATTTTTGTGTTTTTTCAATATAAGTAAACCAAAGAGGTTCCGTATCATATTGATAAATACCTTCTGGAATGTGTTCTATTACTGCATATTGATAACACCCTGCTTCATATATATCTCCAATATTATTTTCTACGACTTCAATAGCCATATCTTTATCTGAAAAATAACCCACACATCTAACATCATTATCTTTTGGGTCTACTGTTGTTATGAAATACATAATTACTTCCTTTCTTTATGGTGCCGACTGCTCGATTCGAACGGGCGACCTACCGCTTACAAGGCGGTTGCACTACCACTGTGCTAAGTCGGCATATATGGAGTAGGACTTTTCCCTACTCTTTTTCTGTTTTTGTTCCTAATTTACCTACTGCATATCCAGCTACTATTGATTTTAAATCTACTCCTAAACTATCTTGAGCTACTTTTAATATCTTATCTATTTTTTGAGTTCCACTTTCTAATAGTTCAGTCGATTGATCTCCATACATTGTAATTGAATCTACATTTGATAATGGAGTAGAAACTTCTCTGGCTATATCCGGTAGTTTGTTCACTATCATTTCTACTACAGAAGCTTGTTGCATTTTAGCTTGAGCTTCTGCTTTCTTTTCGATACCTTTAGCTTCAGCGATACCTTTGGCTTCGATACCAGCTGCTTCTGCTTCAAGTTTAGCTTTTATACCATCAGCTTCTGCTACTGCTTTGGCTCTTATAGCCTGTGCCTCTAATTCAGCTGCTTCTTTGTTGGCTTTAGCTATTTCTATTTTAGCTTGAGCTTCTTGTTTTGCTTTTTCTAAATCAGCCTGAGCATTTTGTATTGTAACTTGTTTTTGAGCTTCCGCTGTAATTTCTGCTTTGTATTTATCTGCATCAGCTTGTTTTCTGACTTCTGCGTCTAATTGTTTTTCTCTTAAAGCTACTTCTTTTTCTTTCAATTCTGTTTCTTTTTCTGTTTTAGCAATTTCAGCAAGAACTGTATTTTCATTAATAAGTTTTTGTCTTTCTGCTTTTTGTATTTCATAAACGGTATCAGCTTCTGCTTTTTTCTTATCTTGTTCAATTTGATACTCATATTGTTTTAAAGCTAAATCTTTATTTTGTTTTGCTATCTCTGCTTCTGATGCTGCTTTGGCTTCGTTACCTTCTCTGGCGGCTTGAGCTTGTGCAACTTGAACATCTCTTTCTGCTTGTGCTTTAGCTATTTTAGCATCTTTTTGAATTTTCGATAAATTATCAATACCTAAGTCGTTAATGGCGTTGTTTTCATCTGTACAAGATTGTACATTTAAGTTTACTATTTCTAATCCTATTGCTTTAATGTCATCTCTAGCGTTTTCTTGAATTTTTGTTGAAAATAATTGTTTGTTATTTACTAAATCTTTGAGATTCATTTGACCGATTATTTCTCTCATATTTCCTTCAAGGACTTGTTGGACATTTCTAGCGATATATTCAGGGTTTTGATTTAAAAAATGTCTTGCAGCAACTTGTATCAAATCGTTGTCTTTAGGGATTCTAACATTTGCTACTGCATCTACATCTACGTTAATAAAATCAGATGTAGGAACTCTCGATGTTTTAACATCGATTTGAATTAATTCTAAAGTTAATTTGTCTACTCTTTCAAAGAATGGGACTCTTAATGTAGCTTTACCAATTATTACTCTTGGTTCTTTTTTAAGTCCTGATATTAAATATACCATGTCTGGTGGACACTTGACATAGCTTACAAAAATAAGACCAAATACCAAAAGTATAGCTACTCCGATAATGATTGCTAATATCATTTATCTTTACCTCCTAATAAATTTTTGTTTATATTAATGGCTCCCTCGGATAGACTCGAACTACCATACCGAGAATCAAAATCTCGTGTCCTACCATTAGACGACAAGGGAATATATGTATAAAATGTTTTGCTCATATTAAACTACACAGCTTTTACTTATTTAGCAGTCAACTGTACTGGGATTCGAACCCAGATCTTTTTATTACTGGTCCGGAATATTAGACTTGAACCACTCTTCATCGTCCCAAACGATGCGTGCAAACCTTTACACTTTATTCCGGAAATAAAATTTCACATATTATAATGTTCTTCTCTATGACAATTTGCACATAAAAGTTTACATTTGTTTACTTCTGCTAAATATTTATCGATTGTATATCGTCCAATCATAGATGGATCACCTAATTTATCATTTGTAGGATGATGCCACTCAAGTGCTGCCGCACATTTGTTATAACCACATTTATCACACCCTCTTTGTAACTTAATATTATTGAAATAGGTAGTAAATAATTTATAACGTTGTTTTTGTCTTTCTTTTCTATTTGTATTTATTGGCATACAATCATAACAAAATATCCTATTATTACCGCCACTACCTTTTTGTGATAAAGTGAAAGTTTTATTGCATACTTTACAAATCATTGCTTACCTCCTGTCAAAAAGTACATTGTTCAACTACGCTAAGCTCGAATTAATTAAAAAGTGTTTTTATTTTATATAATTTTTCTAAATGTGGTTCATATTTGTTTTCTTCACAATATTTTTTATAACATTTTTCATCACAAAAATGTTGGTTGTATTCATTTACGCAACCCCAAAAAATTATTTTTTTACAATTCTCACATGTATATGCTAACATTAATTTCTCCTTTATTTTTTAAATGCATCTAATAATCCAATTATACTATCAAGGTCATCGAAATGATCTTTATTCAACCATATTATGAATACACCATTTTTACTTGCTCTATGCACTTTTGTTCTAACTATTTCTTCAAACTTCTTTTTACTTACACAAGTTGGTTTTATATGTATTTGTAATGCCAACCCTTCGTATTCTCCTAAAAGTAATGCTGTTACTCCGACTTTTAGTTTTGTTCTATCATTTGGTTTGTATTGAATCTTTTTCTCTTGTAACCAATTATATAATTTTTGACTATATTCTTGTAATTCAGTAGGTTCTTGTGTTGTTACATATTGCCCTAATTCTGGATATTTTTCAAAATATGATGGTGATAATCTGTTTCTTCCTATCACCTGTGCTAATTCCGATTTGGTCACTAATCGTCCTTGTGCTTTTGCCCATTCGATTAATTTATCTCCATTTTGTACATATAATTCACCTGCTTTTTTTGCGTCATGTCTTAATTCTATCCCACATCGTTCTAACACACGTCTCACTGAGGTCGCATAAGTATGAAGGTTTTTAGCAATAGAAGTTAATGATTGACCATTATTATATGCTTCTATTATTGCATCTTTATTTAATTCCTTCATATCTTACCTCCTTATTATATTTTTTACATTTTCATATATCTTTCTATTATCTTCATTTAAATCACATAATCTTATATTATATAACGCTAATGCTTTTTCTCCTAATGCTTCTAGTGTCTCTTTAGATGGTTTTTCTTCTGCTATCAATACATCTAATAGTGTGTTTTTTCGTCCAAAAAATTCAGAATCTAATAAATCATACGCTATATCTAAAAATGGTTTTTGCAATTTTTCACTGAAAAAGTGAAACATATCTGCTATATAAGGTGAGCGTCCTTTTCTTAAATATGTACTTTCTCCGTATAGAACTCGTCTATAAGAAGTAATTTGCATATTCGGATAATTATATTTTTCTTTAAATTCTCTATATAAACTGGCTTTATTAAGAACTCTATATTCTGATAAATCTTTCATCATCTTTTCCTTTCTTGGGTATATATTAATATTATACTATATTTTTTGAATTAAGTCAATTGGTTTCTTGTCTATTTGGTTGTTTATTTTCCCATTTTGTAGCATCAATTCGTATGTCTCCACCATCTAACAAATACAATAATATAGATAACCAATATGCAGGTTTATCTGGATACCATTCTCCATAAAGAAGATTTAATTTACCAGCAAGAGCTATTTGTGCTACCGCTTCTATATCATTTGTAGAAACATCTTCAGAAAGAAGTAGTTGAAGTTTTTTCTTATCTTTAGATAATCTAAATCGAGGGAGTTCTCCTAATGGACTATCGACTATAATGATGTCCATATCATGAAACCCATAATAATTTTCTTTTAATTTTGGAACCATCCATTTAGGATTAATCTCAATGTCTTTAGTTCGTTTATCTACTAGCAAAGGAAATAAATATTTATTGCATATATTCATTGTTATATGTAATAATAAAATTACAATTATGATTGCAATTATTTGATAAAGTAAAAACGTAGCATTCATTTTTATTTATACCCCTTTTCGCTTAAATCTTTTCTCTGAGTCATTAAAAATTCTTTAACTCTTTCTGTCATATCAGTATCTTTTGTTTTGAAATGATGACTATCACTATGTCTTAAATGGTCTATGCATATTTCTTTACTTTGATATTGTGTATAACCAGCACGATATAATTCTGCATAAAATGCAATATTAGGTATATCAATTTTAGGATACAATGGACAAGTATCTTCATCTAAAATATTGTAGGCACAGTATCCACCCCAATCACCAGGATGAATATCTTTATATGAACAAATCGGTCTAGTACCAGCAGAATATTTAATTGCTCCTTCTGCTACCATAAATTTAAACATACACGCTGTTGGAACTATTTCTTTAGATAACTTATAAAGTTCATTTACTAATTCTGATCTAACATGATCATCTATTGGAAAATAAAAATACACCTTTTTGTCTGTTGGATAAGCTTTTTTGAATTCAGTTCTCAATTTATTTCTAGTTGAATACATAATTGTGCGTTCTGTGTATTTATGTTTATCACATATAAGTATTAATTTTTTACCTGTTATACTTTCTAATTTTTTAATAGCATTTTCAGTAGTTGACCCAGGTTTATCTTCTCCAATCACATATACAATTCTAGGTTCAGCGATGTCTTCGTATTTTACACCCAAACTTGTCAATCTACGAAAAATAGTAATATAATTATTAACAAATATATCTACAAATCTTTCTAAATATCCACCCCAGCAGACAGTACCAAAACAATATTTCATGACTATTCCCCTTTCATTTTTCTGATTTCATTTATCACATATTCAATTCCACCAAAATTATTGTCATCAATGTATTCATTACAAAATACTTTTCTAGGATTGGTACCAAACCAATCTTTCATATGAGGTAAATTATCATTTACTGCATTGAATTTTATACCATGATCTTCGCACCACATAAGTGCTCCTTCTAAAGCAAATCCTTCACGCATGGTTACCAAAATTAAATAAGCTCCATTTTTTTGTTCTTCTAATATATAATCTATAACTTCTTGGATAGGTTCTCCTATATTAGGATAAGGGGATACGATAGTAGCCAGTGTCCCATCAAAATCAACACCTATAATTTTATTTCTTTTCATCGGTTACCTCCGCTTTCTTTTTTCTACCACGCTTTGGTTTTCTTTTCATAAATAACATCTCTTTGTTATCAAAATAAATTTTATCATTACCATTATCTTTTTCATCGCCTTCAAATTGTGGTCTCATAAAAGATATATAAGCTGTACCGTATTTTTGTATACAAGGTATATTATGAGCTAATTTTTGGCAATCGTTTTTGAAACCTAAGTTTATGAAATCCACGTCATCTTTTTTGTCTTCTGGTAAATTATCCAAATCAACTTTCACATCAAAAGCATCTGCTACTTGAAAATCTTTTTTCTTTGTTCTATGTAAATAAACTGTTAAAATCATTTATTCTCCACCTTTCAATAAAAATTTATTTGATATGACTTTAAATGAATTAGTCATATCATTCATTCTAAATACTAATCCTTCTGCTATTTGATTCGGTGAAGCGTTTTCAAAATAATTTCTATATCTGAAGGTATCAGCATATTTTAATAAATTCTCCACAACAGTGTCTATATCTGTGTTTTCTTTAAAATCAAATTTATCAGCAGTAGCCACAATAGGTACTACTCTTAATCCGAAATCTCCGCATATATCCACCATTGTACCTATATCAATTTTTACATAACTATCATAAGTGCCTGTTTTACTAGTATATACATTGAATATGAACCATTCCTTTTCTTTTAATCCAAGTTTATTTCCTTGGATACCTGGTCCACATAATTCACCTTGAAATACTAAATACTCCCCTGTGTCTTTTAAGTGTTGATTTAATTTTTCACGCAAATCACCATATTTATTAACTGTTGTTGTATACATATTTTCATCTTTATACCATTGATTTCTACCACCAATTAAAAATGCGTCATTAAATAATCCGGCTGTACACGAAGTTCCGTCTAGTTTTATACTTGCATACCACCAATCTTGTTCACTTTCAATATATTTTGGTAAAACTTCTTCTGCACAAACTTGAATTCTTTCTTCATCAGTTTTCGGTACATACCATTCATGATGAATTATATTTCCAAGAGATCCATTTGAAACCGGTGGCTCATATTTTTCTACACCAAGTAATTCTGTTAAATCATATCCTATTACGTTATCTGGAACCGAAAAGTCTTTTTTAGCTAATAATTTTAATTCTTTATCAAATATCACAGGTAAACATTCTTCTTTTTCATATACACCTATTTGTTGCAATATTTCATAAATTTCGTTTAAAGATATCACCAGTCCTTGAGATATTTGGTTTCTAAATTTATGTGTTGAAATTTTATATTTATTCAGTTTTTGTGACCAAGAAGAACCTTTTAAAAATTCAAAAATTGGTATATCAGGAAGTAAACTATCAATTTCAAAATATATAACTAAATCTCCTACTTGATATTCCCCTTTTTTAGCAACACAATCCCAATTTAAAACTTGAACACATTCTATACGATCAGCTCCTTCTATTGGTTTAATTGCTTTTATTTTTTGAATACTCGCTAGTTTTCTGCTCATCTTTTTTTCCTCCTTTTTTATAATGATCACATCCTTGACATCCTCTTTTTTCTACTTCACAATGATCTCTATCATATTCTGTTCCAGTACATATTCTACACATAACTTATACCCCCATATCATATATTATTTAATACAGTATGACTAAGTTCTCCCACAAAAGTGTTGATTTTCCTTTGCATATATTCTGCGTCTTTTTTACTATTACAAATTAGCAATGGCATTTCTACTATATACATTTCTCTATCACATTCTTGAATCGTATCGTTTAATGCGTATTCTATTTTTTTATAACCTTCTCCTCGCAATGTCACCATAATTAATCCTCCTTTCTTGTTATTGGTGGTCCAAATCCCAATTGTGTTTTTGTACCAGATATGTTGGCTAGTCGTTCATAAACTTCGAGTTTAGCTTTAACTAAAGCTAATTCTTGTTTTAATTGTGCATTTTCCTTTTCTAGCTCAAACATTTTTCCCATAACAATATTTTCTATTTTTTCATACGGTTGTATTTCCCTGTTTACACGAGTAGCCATTAACTTTGTCCTCCTTTCAATAAATAATCTAATGTTATTGGTTTGTAATCATATAACATACATCCAACATTGTATCTATTTATTTCAGGACGACTATCTGGTTTATGTGTGTGACCATGTAAATGTATTGACCCATAATATTTACCATTCCAATCTTCTATTGGATAATGCGACAAAATCACAAATTTACCATCTATTTTTAACTCTTTGTAATATACCATTTCGGTCAAATATCTAGGATTAAATGCTGTTTTATTTATATATGTATCGTGATTACCGATAATTAAATGTTTACATCCATTGAGTCTTTCTAATATCTTATTGATTAAATCGCAAGTCATATATGAATTTTGAAACGCAAAATCTCCTAAAATATACACTTCGTCATTTGGTCTAACTACCTCATTCCAGTTTTGAATAATACCCTCTGTCATATCTTCTATTGTTTTCCAAGGTCTATCTTCATATTCAATAATATTTTTATGACCTAAATGTAAATCACTTGTGAAATAAATCATCTTTCTCTTACTGATAGCAGATGCTCAATAGCAGTTTTTATATCTTGCCTCGCTTCAGCTTTCCCTTCCTTTTCTATTTTATTTATAAATTCTTTCAACACATCAACATATTTTATTGTATCCGTGTTTTCATCTAATATATTACCTAACATTTTATATATTCTGCGTACACGTCTACGAGGAACAAAATTTTCTAATTGTTCTTTTTGCTCTGCTATTTTATTTTTCAAATTTTGTATCTCACTATTCATCATAATCCTCCTCTATTGGCGAAAAGTATTTACATCTAATATGCTTTGTGTCTTGTGAATCAACATCAAGTTCAGAAACTGTGTAAATTCTAGCATGAGGTTTGTTAAATTTAATATTACGTTCACAGTTTTTTCTATCACAATTTGTCGCACAATAACTTCTATCATACATACTCATAATCCTATCAAACCCTCTTTTTCTATATAATCTTTTACATCTTGAAGACTTTTTGCTATAATAAAATGTCCTCCTGCTTTTTTAATTCTAAGTCCCTGTGCTAATTGAATTGCACTGGCTTTTCCTCCTGGGTCTTTTACTTCTATACCAAAAAATAAACCACCCCAACAACATAATAAGTCTGGAATACCGGTCTCTTGATACAAATCTCCTCCATGAATTTTATAACATAATCCACCTAAGTTTGTTATGTATTCTTTGATTTCATTTTCAATCGCTTTTTCACGATGAGGTACATATTTACTCGCCATGTTTATACCACCCTTCTCGTAATCTAAGCATTATTTCATTTGCTGTTTTCACTATCACTGGAGCAGCAACACTTAAAAAATCACATTGTTCTTCTTCATTCATACAACGATCTTGCTGTCCTGTCTCCCATAAATAAATATGTGTTAATTCATGTCGCAATGCTTTTCCTAAAAGAAATCCATCGAGTTCTTTGTCTATATAAATCGTTTGTGTTATATACTCTGTTATTCCGTGTAATCTTGTTTCTTCTTCTGGTTGCCTACCTTCATAGAAAATATCATTCATTTCTTTTCTATCTCTGAAACATAAAGTCCAAATATTCTTTGAATTTGCAGGTGATTTAAATGTAAACATTATTTATCCTCCTTTTTGAACAACAATCGTTTTATTGTAGTCGCTAGTAAACATAATGCAAATGATTGTAATATAGTTAAATGGAAGGATAAATGAAATACCCAACACACAAGATTTACAACTATCCAAAGTGGCAAAGACCATACTATACTGAAAATGATTAAAATCAAAATAAATACTAACAATTTACCCATTTCTTATATCTCCTTCGTGGGTAATTATAACATACATATTCTAAAAGGACAATAGTTTTATTGTCCTCAATTAAAATTTATTTTAAATTTAAAAAGGCAGACTACCATCAACAGTCCAATCTACACCAGACCACGTAGGATTATAGTACGTATCAGGGATTTTTATAGCAGTCAATTCAAAATACAACATTCCGTATTCCTCTGGATCCACAATCTGAACTATTATCCCACGATTATCGCCTATTTCTATTTGGTCAGGTAATCTGTTACCGTATTCATCAAAACTAGGTACAATTGGTGATTTTTTTCCATACATCTTTAATCGTTTGCTAGCATTTACGATATTTTGCCTTACTTCTGGTGTCATTTTACAAGTAATTTCTTTTATATGAATTGGTGCTACTCCAAACATTAATTTACCTTTTGCTGCAGACAATGTTGTTAATATGTGGTCAGATAATAAATCTGGAGTATTTTTACAACACACCACATACTCATTTTTAAAATCTTCTGCACTGAGTTCCACTTTTGTTTCCTCCTCTCTACCCATCTTTCTCATCAAATCCTCATATGAAATAGGACCAGACATAGAGGTTTCTCCAAACGAAGCAATAGATGGATATGAAACAGCAGGATAATATATAGTTTTCGAGTCTCCATATGAACCTGTATAAGTAATAGAAGTTCCTGGGTGGGTTGTAGTTATAAAACGTCTTTGACTATCACCCAATGTGGTTGTTTCAATCGTATAAGGACTTAAATCTATTTCGGGATATGGTGGTATTATAGTAGAACCAAAAGGGGCATGATATATCTCTGGTTCTTCTTTCTTTTTCCTAGGCATATTACCCCTCCTTTTCTAACCAACCATTAAACATTTTATCATCAAAATCTTGACCGTCTTTTAACACTCTATAAATCGCTGGCTCAACCGAATTCATTATTTGAAGATAATAGTATACTGGTTGTTTTGTTTGTCCAATTCTATCAATACGACCTTTTGCTTGTTCAAAATCTATATGATTTTCTGGTGGTGAAAAAAATATAGCAATATTTGTTTTTATGAAATTATTTAATCCTGCTCCTCCCGCTACTATATTCACGATAGCAACACAATCATCTCGTGCTTCCCATTTTGTTAAATCTTTATTCGCTCCGTCATATATGCAATAACTACGTTTCATTTTTTTACATAATTCACTTATGATTACGGTTTCATTTATAAAATTAGTGAATATCACAATACGTCCTTCGTTACCATCTAAAAAATCTTCTAACCACTGTGTCTTTGGATTATCTTTTAAAAATTTATCTTGAATAAATCCACTACAACTTTCACGCATATAAATATGATGTAAGGTTGGTCTATTTGCGATTATTATATCTTCGTTGAGTAATTTGTCGTCCCCACTTTCTAACGCGCTTAAAAATGATTTCTCGTCCATTCTAGGCCATACTTTCTTCTCTTTGAAATATTTCATATCAGATGTCATTTTAAAAGACTGAGGTATTTCTATAGGACGGTCGTATTCACTCTCGTATTTTTTATAATATGTATATTTTGTTATTTCATTATCCATTGCTTCTGTTTGTCTATATCCTACAATTTCATTAAATGGAAAACGTGCTTTACCTGCTCTGACTAAATTCCAATTTTGAGCTTCTACACAATAATCCCTTTTGAAGTCTTTGGCTTTTATATTAAATAATTTACTACCTAATACTTTATATTGTGGGTATAAATCTATATATTTTTTATTTTGTGGAGTAGCACTGAGAACCAATACATAAGGTGTGTAACCTATTACTATTTTTTGGATATATTTACTTTGTTTAGAATCATATGTTTTCATTTTATGACCTTCGTCCACAATAAGAATTCCTATATCTTTACTTAATAATTCTGTTATAGTCTTAGAACTTTTTTCTCTCCACGCACTTTGAAAAGATGTAACAAACGTTTCTTTTATCTGTGGGACTTCTTCTTTCAAATCTTGTTTCCAATCATTAACTTTTGATACAGGACATATAACTACAACTGGTCCAGCAATATGCGAGTTATGCAATTGTTCAGCAACAGAAAGTGATGTAACCGTTTTACCAGTTCCTGTATCAAAACCTAAATACGCCCCATGTATTTCGAGGTCACAAATACGTCTAAATATATCATTAGCTGTCTTCTCCTGATAATCGTATAGCTTGGTCTTCATTTTGTCTCTCCTTTTCTGCTTTTTTTCTAGCATAATAATCTTTATAATATTTTTGTCTACGTTCTTTATTTTTTTCATAGTGTGCTTTATAGTATTCTTTTCGTTCTTCTTTATGCTCTTCGTAATATTTTTCATAAGTATTTGCGGACGCTTCTTTGTTTTCTTGATAATATAATTGATGACGTACTTTTATCTGATCTTTATTTTCTTTATAATACTTTTTAAAATACTCTTTACGTTTTTCTTTATTTTTTCTATAGTATTCTTTTTGATATGCAGTTCTGTCTCCCATATCCTACACCTCCTCTATTCTTACGCTAGCACTCACCAAGGTTGATTTAGTGAATTTTTTAGCTATTTCAGGTTCCTCCTCTTTTAATTTTTTACTATCAATAGATGTTCTAGTGCTTGGTGATACATATGTTAATTTTGCTCCTCCAACTACAACTGTGTGTGGTAAATCATTATGCTCTGAGTGTAATTGAATCAATCCTTTTTTAAAAGGTTCGTATAATTTATTAAATTCTTCTTCTGCTTTTTTCATTTTTTTATATTTTTTATAAAATTCGTCTGGTTCGCAATTCAACATTGATTGTACTACTTCTCTAAATTCTTCATCTTTCATCTTTTCTTTCCTCCCAATTTTTCTTTATTCTATTAAACACATTATTAGCAGTTAAATATCCCATAACACAATCTTCGTTTAAATCTAGTTCATATCTCTCCCACGGAGTGAAACCACCCATAATTTCTAATTTGTCTTGTTCTGCTCCATGAGTACCAAAACCTTCGATCACAGAAATCCATCTATGATCAGAATCAAATACTGGATAACATATTTGATAATGTTCCAAACCAGGGATCATACTTAACTCTTTATATCTTTCTTTTCCATAACCCCAACCTTCATTCCAACTAAATGGAATTTCTGCGTCTTCTAACATTTTCTTTAACTTGAATATTTCTTTATATTTTTTCGATTTCATTTCGGATCCCCTTCTATATTCAAAGAATAATCTCTAACATATCCCAATTTACCCACGTATTCTAAAAAATTATTAAATTCTTCTAGTGTCTGTGGTTTCATTCTATCTCGTAAATCTCCTTGCACAGAAATTGTAACACGTGTTTGAAAATTACCTTCGTTACTAAAAAAATCATACCCTGTTTGAACATTCACAAATACATCTGCATTTGCTTCACTTCCTGTTATTTTTGGAGCATCTTTTAAATATTTTTTCACATATTTTAATAATTGAGGTTTCTTAGCAACAACACCTGTTTCAACACTAAGACAAGCTGTTATATGTGTCCAATGACTCATTGTATAATTCCTCCTGTTTTATTTTATGAATCCCTGTATTCCTTTTTGTGTTCTTTCAAAAGCTCTTTCTCTATTAGCTTTATTTAATTCTAACTGTCTTCTCATTCTTTCTTCTTTAACTAAGTGTGCTATTGAGATTTTATCCTCTAATTTCATATTATAATTATAAGCATTTTCTACTTCTCTTTCACAGTCAGTATTCAATACCCACGGAGTTGCATTATAAATATATTTTTCTACACTATAAGCTAATCTAGCTTTGTCTACTTCTTCATAATCAAAGTAATATATAACAGTTTGCATTAAGGTCACTAAACTTCCAGGTATTTTCTTTTCGTCTATTTTCTCTAATAATGGTTTGATATATTCTAATCTAGGGATTGCTGCCCTGTATTGGTCTTCTGTTAATTGAAGTATACCCTCTTTGATGTCTCTGTGTTTAGATTTTGAAACTCTATACACTGCTGTTGATATAATATCTAAGTTACCGTTTGCGTACTTTTCCATAAGTGCAAGTAATCTTTGATAATTCTCGTTTCCTTGCTCAGCATAAGATTTAATAAAGTCTGGTAGTTTCCAGTTAACCATATTCATATTCATATATACGCATTCTCTTGTACCTGCTCCTGGAGCTATTATATATTCCACAGGCATTTTTAATCTTTGAAGTGCGGTCAATCTTCCTTGACCATCGATTACTTCCATACTTTCATTTACAACTATTGGATTGTGTATCCAACCTATTTTTTGAATACTATCTACTATTTTTGATATTCTGCTTTCGGGTATATCTCTATTACCTGTTAATCTTTTGAATAAACTATAATCTCTTGTAGTATATACATTGTATGCTACACTTTCTCCTCTTTCTTCCATAAATTTCAATCCTCCTATTATTTTTTAATTATTTTACGATGAAGTGGTTTTCTATACCCATCTCATGATTAAGTTGTATCTCATACTCTTTTAATAATTTTCTTTTTTTGAGTATGTTTTGTCTTTTTTGTACTTCTTTTTCAGCTTCCTCTAATGTTTTAAAGCAACTTTTATTTATAGTATGGTCAAAATAAGAGTGCCCATGGTCATCTTTGTACACACAATGAGTCGGATAAGAATCAACTCTTATGATTCTCACTTCGTCTATACCATCTCGACCTACTCTAAATAATTTGTCTCCAACATGAAGTTTAGGCTCTATAGTTTCTTTGGGTTCCAATCTTTTTCCACCTCCTTGTTCAAAATAATATCTATGTCTCATCCTTTGCACCTCCTTCTTCGTCAGTATTATCAAGAGAAGGGTTATAACCATGGTCCACCAACCAATCAAAACTTTTATTAAATTGTTTCATTGGTATTTTGTTATCCTTATTCAAAAACAAATTACAAATAGCTTTATGCACACCTGCCCAGAATATTTCTTCATCTTCTGGTATAGCAATGCCATATTTTTTGCAATATGCCTTTATTTTTTTCTCATCACCGCTTATAAAAGCTTCATTTCTATCTTTAATAAATTTATCCATCATATTTCCTCCTTATAAACATTATACACAACTTTTAGTCAAAAGTCAATAGTATATCATAAATTTTAAGAAAAAATCGTATATATTAATATCGGAAGATAAAATAATAAAAAAGTTATAATCGTATAATTTATATTGTCTTTTGTCAAATCTTTTTTAATCATATAAATTAATTTTAATAATACTGTAATACTAATCATTGCTATTATATAAATTTTTAAATATATCATATTAAGACACCTTTCTTTTTCTTGGTTTCTTTTCGGGTTTGATTCCAAGAAAATCATTTATTCTTTTCTGAGCTTCTGACACATACCATTCATAATCAATATTATCTAACTCACCTATTTTTTTACCTCTTATATCAGTATTCATAATCAAAACGTGTTCTGGTGTACCTTCAACTTTATCCAGAGTACCTATATCTTTGTCTCGTTTATGTTTGAATAATCCGCCCAAAGATTTATCCACACTTGGGAATATCCTGTTCACTTTTTGTACTATCTCATCACCATCATCTTTTTTCCAAGTTGGGGTATCATACATATTCCCTAGCTTCTTGATCATTTGATAATCTGTTGCTAAATTTTCAGGATTACAGATTGTAGTTCTAACATCTATTCCATTTAAAAAATATTCGACAACTGCTTTTGCTAGAATAGCCAATGTATCTTGTTCATTACCTTCATCAAATTTTGTTACATATGCACCCTTAACTTTTATTTTTCCTTCGCTATCTTTGAATACATAATTGTTAACATCTTTTTCATATAAGTTATCAGCTACAGTCTTTTCTAAACTAAATCTCCAATCTTTTTCCCAATCTTTACACACTCTGTCAATTGTATCTTCTGCGTCATCAGTTAATAGTTCTAACGCGATACCATCTGTATTAGATTGAATAAGTTTAAAATATTCATGTGTAGGTCTAAACTCTGACTTTCCTTTTTCTAATGCCCAAGCAGGTTTTGGTCTTCTGTCAGCATTATGAAGTCTAAATATCAAATCAGTCAAAGCAAGTTGTCCTAACATACACATTTTTGTATTATATTCTGGGTCATAAAGTTTTTTGAATTTATCTTTCATACATCCACTTGTAGTGTTCAATATAAGTTTATATCTTGCGGCTTGATCTTTTAGTGATTTCTTTTCTTCTTTGGTCAAACCACTATCGTGCATTTTCTTTTTAATATCCATACGAACTTGAACCATATTCCCAAATGCAATACAACCATTTTTATCGACTTTTCTCGAAAGTAAGTCCCATTTAGTTAATATATTAGGGTATAGAGAAGATACATCTACCCATATAATTTTCTTTCCGTCCTCTGGTCTACATATATAATTTTTGATTCCTCCGTGGACTCCACCTAAAGCAAATGTGTGAAGCACCCCTAATATATCTAAATCCATACTCAATTTTGTTTTATCACATCTTTTTGTGTCCCAATTATGTTTTTCTAATTCTTTTAATGCCTCCAAAAAGAAATTAAATATGGTTTTTATTTCTGGTACATCCCAGTCACAAGGTAAATCGCTTAATTGAAAATTTTTTCTAGCTCTAGTATTTACACCTTTATTTTGAGAAAGTAGTATAGCCTCTGTTAATTTTGCATTTGTTTTACATATATAACTTGTAGGTAATTCAAATTCTTTCACTAGTAACATTTTGGTTCTAAAACTATTTTTTCTCTGTTTAAATCTTTCTAATGTACCATATAAATCAGCTCGGTTATATTTTGCTACATCTTCTTTTTCTATATCTGTCAATGGTCTATCTATATCAAACGGAACAACACTTTCTACTATATCCATTCCTGTGAAGCCCTCTAGTTGCTTTAACGAAAAAAAGGCACCGTCTCCGGCTACATCATACATAAGAAGTTCCGATTGATAATAATCTCCAATATTGAATTTATTTAATATTCCGAAAACAGGTGTATCTGTGTCTTGTGCTTTAATTATAGCATTACTCAATTCAAACGCCTTCTCAGGGGTTGCAATTTTATTCGTCATCATACCATGTGCTAAAATCTTGTCATAATGGTCAGAATTAAATCCTACCCAAATTTCATCTAAATGTTCACGTATGAATTTTTTAATCTCATCTACATCCCATATTTGATGAATTTCATTTGTTTCGGTATCTAATACTCCCAATAAACTATCGTGTTTGAATATTTCATAATCTGCTATAAACATTTATAATTCCTCCATTTACTGTATATTAATAACCACTCATATGAATATGATGTCCTTTTTTTATTTTATATTTAGCTCTATGTTTTTTTGCTTCAAAATCAAAATCTTCTTCGTAATCATCTTTGATAGCATTTAAAAAATTAATGGTTACAAATAAATATCCATTTTCTAAAAGCTCTTGTAAGCTCCAAGTTAATCCATTTTTATATTCATCTTCCTTTTCTAATAAATAGCTAAAATCTGCCACGCTTCCAGGTTTATATTTTCTTCGTAACATCCACTCATTTGTATTTTTTATATATTGCTCCAATGCTTCTATGATAGGTTCTAATTCTTTTATTTCAAAATTATGAAAGCAACCGTCTTCATCAATTTCACAACCTTGTCTTTTTAGTTCATTTATCAATACTTCTGGACATTCGTTGTTACCTAAACATTGATAATTATTTACATAAATCCTATAACTCATATCATTCTCCTTATTTAATATCCCAAAAATTCAATATTGTCTTATCATCTAATATGTTTTGTAAATATTTCATTAATATTTTCTCGTCTCCACTCATCAGTGTCCTCACTCCACCGAATTGATTACATATTTGTACTATGGAAGTTTCGTACATATCTTGATAACGTTCTACACTACCAACTTGGTGACGTTTCAAATTATACTTATTGTTTATTTTATCACATAATACATCTATTTTATTCATATGTGCTCTCCTCTAAACCAAAGATTTTTTGAATCTTTTTCTTCTTTTTTTCATATGCTTTTTGAGCTTGTGCATTTGTTTTGTATTTATCACTTGCATATTCTTCTATAGCATGCATCGCAGTTTCGTATATACCTTGAACTATATCTATTTTTTGGTCTAAATATTCTGGTTCATCCACATAACATTCTAATACATTTCCTAATTCATATATCATTTCTGTGGCCAATGTGTCCATAGCAAGTAACATATTATTTTTTAATTTTTTATTAAATTCGTTGCACATACGAGTGACTTCATATTCATATTCTTTTAAACATTTATCTTCTGTCATTTTAATTGCACGTTGGATTCCCTCTTTATACATGTCTGGTGTCATATTTTCATAATATTTTTTAATAATATAATCTTCATTTGCTTTTTGTATCTTTTTCCAAGTACTACTCATAATTATTATACATCCTTTCCAAATATTGTAGGGTCATCTAATTGTTTTTTGATAAATTCAGTCATCGCAAGTATTACATCTTCTCTTTGTGAATTTGAAACGTATAACATTTTATGGTCATGATTTTCATCACCATTAAATTCGTAAGCCAATAATGCAAATCCCATATCTTTAGGTAATTTTTCCTTTATATCTTTTGCGATTTGTTGTAGCACATCACTCGCTTCTTGTTCTCTTTTTGTCATTTGCTATCACCTCCGTTTCTTCGATGTCTTCTTCGTGTAATTTATATAATACATATGCAATTTGTTTTATTATATCACTAGCACTTTGATACCAATTTTTATTTTCTTCAGTGTCTTCCACAACATTTTTGAATTCTACAGTTTCTTCCGTAGAACCCTTTGTTTTAGTGATATAAATTTCTATACATTTTTTAGTTTCTGTTTCACCCATATCTATATCCCCTTGTTTATTTTTATATATCTTCCTGTTTTATCATCTTTAGGTCTTTTACTACTTTCTTCTCTGTGCCAACAACCACAAGACCTATATTTGCTATATGGATATATAAATTGATCCTTTCGTAATAATACTATATTACCACAGTCACATTTACACTCCCACACACTTCTACTTTTACCATTTTTTCTATATTCCATATGACTAAATCTCAAAACAGTTAAACGATGATATTTCCTTCCTGTTATATCAATTAATTTTTGCATAACATATCTCTATTATATTATGATATTTTCCAAAAAGACATTGCTTCTTTAAGCATACGTCTCCAAGTTAAAAAACTCTTGAATTTAATATCATCATCTTTTTGGAAACCATTAGATTCCCAACTGTTTTGAAGTGTTTTTTCTGTAATATTAAGGGTAGTTTCTAAATTTAATAAAATTTGTTGATTATCTTTTAACACATCTTTTATTTCATCAGTCTTAATTAATACATCTAATACATTTTCCAACTTTTCTGTCGGTATATCGCAACCACACTCTCTTAATATTTTAACAAAATAATCTTGATCTGACAATGGGCTCAATGTATTCTGTATTGTAACAGGTTTTATCACTGTGTGAGCGATATTAGGGTTATTTTCAGCTTTCACTTGATAATAATTTTCTATTACAGGTATAATCTTTGGTATTTCTGGTACTTCTATAACTACTTCTTTTTTACTTCGATTGTGTCTTTTGTGTAGGCAATCAATTCTTTTTTGCTCATATTCAGATAATTTTAAATAAGGTATATATTCTTTTCCTCTCGCTTTCATATTATCTTGTCTTTTTCTACATGTTGCACATACTCCTTTTGAAGTAATTTTAACATCTGTTTTACCACAATCTGGGCAAGTTCCAATTTCTAATTGTTTCATCTTCCTATTCTCCTTTTTTATTTCTATTTCTCTTAATACTTCGGGCTTAATGTATTGAGTGATTGGTTTGAATTTATCTTTTACTTGTAATACAGTTATTCCCACTTTTGTGCTTTTATCATAAATCACTTCAATGTTCCCGTCTGTTATATATGCTACGTCTTTTGATTGCCTTGTTGTATAACAGCAGTGTCTATACAATGCACAATCAAAAATTAAGTCATCTTTAGTGTACCATCTAACCGAACTTCTCATTATGTTTTTTGTATTATACACACTTATATCGGTGTCTAATATTTCACCCGATTGTCTTCTTTCTTCTAATCTTTGTCTTGCGTGGTCTGATAGTTTTATTTCGCTTGGTAATCTTCTCATAAATATTTCCTCCTTTGAAAAGAAAATGGGGGTGATGTGATACAGACAATACTTTCACCCCACATCTTAAGGATTCCCGCGTCCTTATATTTATTATACAACAATATTAACAATTAGTCAATAGGTTTGTTGTCTTTTTTTATATAAAAAATTTACGCTCGTGTTTTCAATAAAGTCGAGCGTAATTTTAGTCAGTTTACATAACGCTAAATCCCTTGAGTCTACTGTAATTGCGGGTTTAAGTAAGACAAGAAATATTTTGTCTAAATTTTAAAAAAATCTATTGAAAAAAAGTAAATTTTATTATATATTATTTACGCAAGAAAAAAAATTAGGAGATATAAATAAAAATGAAAAATTATACAGATTCTGAATTCTTTGATTCACCATTTAGAGGGGTAACAAGTGTATTAAATGCGATATTTGGAAACAAATTTGAAAACTCAGGGATACCAGAACATATATTAAAAGCCGCCGCAGAACGCGGTACAGCTGTTCATAAATATATTGAAAACTGGCTTAACTGGTACAAAGTACCTTTCAAAAAAGCGGATGAAAAAGAGCCTCATTTAGGTTTAGAATATGCTGTATATGAAACAGTTTGGAAAGAATGGATAGATGAGCGAATTGATTGGGATATAAAACCTTTATATACAGAACATAAAATAATAAATAAAAAACTCGGGGTAAAAGGTATTATAGATTGCATTGCTATGGTTAACGGTAAATATTGTATGATAGACTGGAAGACAAGTAGTAATTTAGATGAATGGTCAACCGAATGTCAACTTCAATTATATTATATGATGTTATTAAAAGGTAGTAAAGAAGAGCGAGAAATCGCAAAGAAAATAGATGAATTGAGATGTTTAAGTTTAACTAGAACTGGTTATCGTTGGTTCAAATTTTCTATAGATAAAAAATTAGGTAATGCTTTATTAGAATTATGGAATAAACATTTTAGAGAAATAGCAGAAGCAGAAAAAGCAAAAGAGAAAAAAGTCGCAACAGGAGGAATAGTCAGAAAGCCGGTGGTACTATGAAAATAAAAAATATAAATTTAGAATGGTATGTACTTCGTTGGGATTCTAATTCCAAAAAGGTAATTAATTATAACATATTAGAATGGAGAAAAGAAGACATTGCTAAAGAAGTTAGAAGCGGACGCGTATATAATAAAAGTATACTAAGAGAATATTTAAAAACGACTTTTATATATGACTATTGGAGCAAAACAGAATGTGAGTTTTTTGTTTCTGATTTACACGGAGATGACTATGAAAAGATTGATATATGGAGACAAATAGAACCAAATTTAAACAATATAGTTGAATATATTAATATAAAAATGGATTTAAAATTTGAATAGAAGAGGTATGTGTATGAGCGATAGAATATTCACTAAAGGTGATTGTATGGATTGGCTAGATACAATTCCTGACAAAAGTGTAGACTTATGGATATTAGACCCACCCTACAATGTGTTAACAGGTAATATGAAAAATAAAAATGGAGCGGCTGTGTTTCATTCACGATATACAGCAAAAGTTTCCCCAAGCGAAAGTGATTTAGAAAAAGGAATAGTAACTCCTAGATTTGAAATCGCTATACCTTGGGAAGAGCAACAAAAATTAGAAGATTATAGAAAAACTTGTTATAAATGGTATTGTAAAGCTCATGCTAAACTTGTGGATGATTCATTTATGTTCATATTTTGGAGTATGAAATATTTATATTTAGCTTATCAGATTTTTGATGTCAATAGAGTTGTGTTTTGGCAACAACCTAATATGGTGAGTAGTATATCTGGAGATTTTTGTTATGATATAACACCTATTATAGTAATACGTAAAGGTAACGCCAGATTAAATAAAGAAGCGGGTCTATGGGATAAAAGTAGCATACTCAAATTCACTAAACCTCAAGGTAATTACAAAAAGGATAAATTGTGTCATCCTTCTCAAAAACCACGAGAATTACTAGAACACTTGGTGTGGCTAAGCGACAAAGATCACGAAGGTTATGTCATTGGAGATTTTTTTGCTGGATCAGGAAGTTTACTTCGTGCAGTGAACAACGCTGACGTAATTTTATGTGACAAAAATGATGAGTATTATGATAAATTTTTTGATACATACGTAACAGATGAGCGTGTATATAAATGTGAAAAAACATATTTAAAGAAATAATTAGTAGGTAGAGTAGAAAGGTAGGAAATAGAATGTTAAAGATTACAAAACTTGATTTTGAATTAGGAAAAAATACAGAAAAAATCCCCAATGGACTTTGGTATGTGGTTGCAGATTATGTAAAAAGAGGGGAGGATTCTTATGATAGGGCGAAAAGACGATTTGCTGTCACCACTATTGTATCTGAATTAAATGAGATACGAGAGCGTGATGACGTAGAAGAAACTGACTTTCGTCTTATTTTGATGGCTGAAATAAATCAAATGTATAGTAAATATAAAACGTTACCTATATTTGAGCAAGATATAATAAAATACATCGTGGAAATATTCAAAATATTAACAGACGGAGGTGTTTTATAGTGAGTAAAACAATTGAATTCACATTCTGCGAGTTGCCAGAAACACCCCGCGAATTTGATATAGATAAATTCAAGACTGGAGACCCAACTCAAAAAAAGTTATACAGTGATAGTAAAGCCCCTAGACGTAAAAAATTATTAACTTATGAAGATTTGAAAATAGACGAAGGTGACGGACCCAATTACGCTAGAATTGTTCCTGATGGTTGTGTATTTATAGATTATGATGACACTAGAGAAGCAGCCGAAATGTATGATATTATAATAAGAAGTAAATTAAAGTGTTTAGTTTTAGAAACAGTAAAAGGTTATCATTTTTTATTTAGAAAACCTGATTTTTATAAGAAAGAAATGACTAGAGCTACTAACTGGTTTGGTTATAAATTTGATACCAAAGGTCCTGGAGCAGTTCAGATTATAAAAGTATGTGGTATGGAACGTGATGAAAGAGCTAGTTGGAGACCAGATGAATTGATTGCTCCTAAAGCAATAGATGTTGAAGAATTAGACATTCTCCCTTATTGGCTCTGGGGAAAACTAAAAGACAGTGAATTGCATAAAGGCGGAAAAACTGGAGACAGGACAAAAGAAGACGCGGTGACATATACGCTTACTGATAATCCGTTCACACAATTGATGGTTTTATCCGAAGGATCACGTCATAATCATATTGTCGAACGTTGTAGTTATTTTGGATTAAGTAATGGATTTGAAATTAAAGAATTTAAAGATTTAATACAAGCTATACATGACCAATATTTAGTAAAAATCGGACCTTCAATGAGTGATAGTGATTTATTTGGGGATTTACCTAAACGTTGGGAAGATTATGAAGGAATGTTATCTTCTGAGGGTTGGATGTATGACGAAAAAGAGAGACATTGGAAAAAAGCTAAAACTAAAAAAGAAGAAAAAATAGATGAACGTAGAGCAGCCGAATGGTTGTATAAACAATATGAATTTTATGGAAGTGATAAAGCTGTAGATGGTGTTTTCAAAAAATTATTTTATAAAGATATAGACGGACCTTATGATTATAAAACAGATCTCACTGTACCAAGACAATCTCTCAAAGAATATAGTGAACAGAATTTTAAAGAAACATTTTTCAAAGAAGTGGAGGTGCAGTTAATGCAAATGTGTGCAGCTGATAACAGGCGAATTAAACGTAGTGATACTTATGTTTTGGCTAAAAATAAAGTGCTATCTTGTATTATGGACGAAGTATACGATTTCTCTTGGCTTGGTACTAAACCTCCTACTGATGTCGTGCTTCCTTGGAACTGGTATTCAAGAGAGTGGGTCAAAGAACACGAAGATGATTTAGGTGGACAAATTAATTGGTTTATATCTCAATTATCAAGAAACGCCAGAGGAATCCCTCAACCTATTGTTCAAGAGTGGTTGTGGGTTGTTGCTGGAGCATCAATGGTACCAGCCAATGATTTACACAAAATAATAATACTTTCCGGTGGAGGACAAAACGGAAAGTCTTTATATACCTCTCTAATCCGACTATGTCTTGGAGAGGAAATGTTCAATGAAAGTAAAATCTTTGATTCTAATCCTCAGGAAAAATTCTGGGGAGAAGATTTGGATAAAGGTATCTTATGTGTTGTAGATGATTTGGTAAGAACTTATAATAGAGAAGCGTTTACAGCATTGAAGGGTGCGCTTACTGGTACAGATAGTGTGTGGATAAACGAAAAATTCAAACCTAAAAAAAGATTAGATGTACTGCCTCAAATAATTGCTTGTACCAACTTTGATTTTGAATTATATGATAAATCAGAAGGTATGAAACGTAGAGTAAAAGTATTACCTACAGAATACCACGTAGATGATAAAGACAAAGATAGTGTGCTACAATTCAAATTAGTATTGAATGTAAAAACACGAGAAGAAGTGGCTGAATATAGAATGAAAGAGGATAGTTTTGCTGATAAAGGCACAAGAGTTATGGATATGTACACTCGTGAAAGTGGTGTATTAAAAAGTTTAGAAAATGGTCCATTAGCCTGGTTCGCAAATAAAGCTAGATATAAATATATTGATTATTTAATGAAGACGCTTGTGTTAGAAGACACAGAAGAAATGAAAGACCGTATGGAAGGCACTTTCTCAGGTGGTTTTGACGCAGAAATTGTAGAATTCTTAGAGTGGTATATAACTGAACGTAAAGATAGTATTTGGACTAAAGAATTATATATGGAATATCAAGATTGGCACAATGAAATGGCAACAGGTGATATGATGATGAAAGAAAAAGCCTTTAGTATGAAACTTGGTAAAGCCATTGGTGAAATGAACGATAAAGGTTATAAAGTAGCAATGAAAAAAGCAAGAAACGATAAAGGTATGACATTAAATAAAGTATTCATTGGAGATGATGTAGAGGGCGAGAAATAATAGCTCGCCTAATTTTAAAAATCATAAGTGAACAGGAGGAGAGTTTTATGCCTAGCAGTAAAAAGAAAAAAGATGATGAAGAAATAGATATGGGTAAAGTACTCGAAGGATTTCTTAGAGGAGATAGATACACAGATGACGAAAGATATAAAAAGAGTGTCGAAAATATTTACAAAAAACTAAAACCTATCTGGACACAAGAGTGTAAAGACGCTATTTGGCTATTACAAGACGAATATGTTCATACAGTTGCTGAGATTTTATATATGGATGACCAAATGGGAGGTAATTTAGACCCCACTTCACTTCCCGAAGATAAACAAAATTTATTAGGTTGGAAGCAAGTTCAATCTACAATAGAAAAATATCGAGCTCAAGACTACAGTTTAGTTGACGAAGAGAGTATTAAAGCGATATTAAGTAGTATTATAAAAGATAAAAACGCACGTGATACAGATAGATTAAAAGCAATCGAGATGTATACCACTATGTATTCAAGTAGTAATATCGAAGGTATCACATTTATCAATGATTTGTATAGAGGTGATTACACATTAAAGAAAAAAGATGAGGAGGAAGATAAATGAGATATCTGAGTTTATTTTCAGGAATTGGAGCTTTTGAAAAAGCCTTAGATAGAGTTGGTATAAAATATGAATTAGTAGGATTTAGTGAAATAGATAAATATGCTATAAAATCTTACTGTGCTGTTCACGGAGTGGATGAAAGTTTAAATTTAGGAGATGTTTCAAAAATAGATTTGGACGAACTCAAAAAGCTTGGAGAAATAGATTTGATCACGCACGGTTCACCTTGTCAGGATTTTAGTATTGCTGGTAGATTAGCTGGAGGAGATAAAGGTAGTGGCACAAGAAGTAGTCTTATGTGGTGTACAGTTGATATAGTTGAAGCGGTACGTCCTAAATATGTAATTTGGGAAAATGTAAAAAACTTATTAAGTGCTAAAAACAGACATAATTTTGATGGTTATATTCAAGTAATGGAAGATTTGGGGTATAATTCTTATTATCAAGTTTTAAATGCAAAAGACTATGGTATTCCTCAAAATAGGGAGCGTGTGTTCACTGTATCCATCAGAAAAGATATTGATATTATTGGATTTAATTTTCCAGAAAAACAAGAATTAAAGTTAAGACTTAAAGATATGCTAGAAAAAGACGTTGACGAGAAATACTATTTAGATGATGAAAAAATAGAAAAAATAAAATCTAGTACTTTTGCACAAGAAAGACTTAGAATTCAAGAAAAGGATTATTGTGATACAATACTTGCAAGAGACTGGAAAGACCCTAAATGCGTACAAATAGGCAAGCTAGATATAAAAGGACATGACTGCGTTAAGCGTGTATATTCTGGGGAGGGAATTAGTCCCACTCTTACAGATATGCAAGGTGGTAATCGTCAACCTAAAGTAGCAGTAGCAATGCGTGGAAGATATAATGAATTTGGAGAAGTTGAACAGCAATTAGAAATAAGCTCAAGGGAAATAGCTAATTCAATAACTACTGTGCAAAAAGATAGTATGGTAGGAGATAAATTAAGAATCAGAAAATTGACCCCTTTGGAATGCTGGAGACTCATGGGATTTGACGATGAAGATTTTTATAAAGCACAAAGTGTTCCTACTTCGAATACGCAATTATATAAGCAGGCAGGAAATTCTATCGTTGTAAATGTTTTAGAGGCTATATTCAGGAGGTTATATGAAAAATAAATTAAGTGACATAGTGTTGCCTAACTACTGGGACTTACTTGAAGACGGTATCGGTGACCAATTAGAGCGAAGTCGAAAACTGTTTTTAAGAGGTGGGCGTTTCAGTGGGAAGAGCTATTGGGCCGCCCACCATATTATTTTGACTTTAATGGAGCTCGCTGTTGTTCACAAAGAGGGTGATCCGTGGGCGTGTTGCTTGGCATTAAGAAAATATTCAAATACACTTAAGACATCTGTATACGCTGAAATTGCTAATGCTATAATTAATTTAGGTGTTGAAGATAAGTGGCAAATGCTTGTAAACCCTATGGAAATAAGACTTAAAGGGACTAAAACAGTTATAAAATTCGCTAACTTGAACACAGCCGAAGATTACGGAAAAGTTAAATCTATCAAGTGGCCAGGCGGTTACTGTCGAATGATATGGTTTGAAGAAGCTGACCAATTCTTAAGTAAGCATGACGTAGACCAAGTATTACTATCATTATATAGACGGACGGAGATATATTTGAAACTATATTTACTTATAATACACCATTTAGCCCTTCACATTGGTTAAACATTGGTTGGAATAACACACGTGAGATGATAACTGAAAGCGATGGGTCTGAGAAGATGGTACGTGAAAAGGTATATTTTAAGCATGTAAATTTATATGATATACCAAGAGGAATTGTACCAGAGCAAGTTTATGATATGGCTGAAGCTATGCGAGAAGAGAATGAGCAAGAGTGGAAGCATGTTATTATGGGAGAGGTCGGTGACCCGGCTACTATGGTATTCCCACTACTTAGACCTGTTAGAGTTGGAGATATAGACACGAAGGAATTTGGTAATGGTCCTGAGTGTTGGCGTTGGCTTGTTGGTATGGACTATGGTTATAGACCTGACCCTACTGTATGTGTAGTTGTAGG
>OCVV011332292.1_pt1 | contig 28236 bp, 19 predicted proteins | sample 1539721 | NCBI WGS metagenome assembly OCVV01 (sample SAMN02144230, study PRJEB22623) | gut metagenome | biome: sheep rumen | host: Ovis aries | place: New Zealand | reverse complement strand
TAAACGGCGTTCGCCCCATTCGCGGAGCGAATTTAGCATGGGCGAACGCAAGTTACTGTCACGCCCCTCGAGAGGGCGTGAACAGTAACCAAACGCGGGCCAATGATGCAGGCACAGGGACCGGCAGGATGACAGAAAGGCGATTATCTGGTATTCTGGAAGGACAAGAGGACGGATTGATTTCACACATATGGACATAGGTCCCGCGCCCGCCAATATGCGCCTGTATATACAGTGAGCGCGGGGAACAAGCATTGGAAAGCGGGGGTATTTATGAAGAAATGTTTATGTGCGTTATGGATCATCTGCGCCGCACTGGTCATCGCGGGATGTGAAGCAGGAACACCGGATGCTGAATTATCAAAGAATGCAAAGAGCACTGCTGCGGCACAGGAGGAAGCCGGGACAGCAGAAGCTGCAAAAAAGGAGGATGAACAGGCGTCTGTGACTGAATCCGCCGATCAAAAGAGCGGGGCAAAGGAAGCGGAGACGGATGCGCAGAAGGACGGTTCCGCGGAGGAGAAGAAAGACAAGGAAGAGAAGAAAGAGGCTGAAGAGAAGACTGAAGAGGAGAAAAAGGCACAAGAGCCTGCAGAGAAGGCGGAAGAGGAGAATAAGGCAGAAGAGCCTGTAAAGAAAGCGGAAGAGGAGAAAAAGGCGGAGGAGAAAAAAGAAGAGAAATCCGCGAAGAAAGAGGAGAAGAAAGAGACAGAGAAGTCTGCCGGGAAAGAGGAAGAGAAGGAAAAGAGAGAACTCCCTCCGCAGTATATGCCCGACGGCTTTACACCCTACGGCAATTATGTGCTGGTCTATGACGACGGGTACGAGGTAAAAACAAGATTATCTCCGGCCGGCCTGACATATTATTATGGAAGCGAAGAGTTCCTGTTTACGCTCAACAAGGATCTCCCTGATATGAAGAATGAAATTGCCCACATCCTCTTCAATAACGCGGCACCCATGGATCCGGGAAACACGGAGGGAGAGGAGTTTCCCTTCGGGACGCCCTACATGATCTACATCAACCTGGATGACGGCAGTTACTACGAAGTGTCCAGCAGCTGGCTGGACCTTGACGGAAGAGTATTTGCGCGGGATATTTTTGAACTCTTCAGGCAGAAATGGGAGGGCGCCTTCTGAGCGGCCTGCGTCCCGCGGCAGAGAGACCGGGCCGATCGGCATGATTCGGGCAGATGCTGACCCGAATCCTGAACCAAAAGTGTATAATTCATCGCAGAAAATATTTTACAATCAGGCAGACATGGTGCTATAATGGCACAGTGTCTGCCTGAATGCATGATAAAGATATGCAGGATCGGTACAGTTTTCAGACCTGTCTCAATGCCGGCAGGACACAGAGTGTTTTCAGTTGGAGGAGTTGATCAAAATGAAGAAATCGAGAGCGGTCATTTCCCTTCTGCTCGTCGCGGCCATCGCGGTACTGATGGCATACACGGTGCTGATCGGATTTGGCAAAGGACACAGAGGTTCTTATCACAACATCAAAAAAGGGCTCGATCTGGCAGGCGGTGCCAGCATCACTTACCAGGCAGTGGGAGAAGAACCCCCTACCCAGGAAGACCTGAATGATACCAAGTATAAACTGCAGCGCCGTGTCGATCAGTACAGCACGGAAGCACAGGTATATACAGAGGGCACTGATCGCCTGAACATTGAGATCCCCGGCATCTCGGGTGTCGCTGAGACCAATCAGATCCTCGAGGATCTGGGACGCCCCGGCTCCCTGTATTTCATCCGCCAGACAGATGATGCAGGCAACGAAAACTACACACTCGGAGTTACTGAGGACGGCGGAGTCGAGTATGTTCTGACCAAGGAACTTGACCAGATTATCGCTGACGGCGACGCAGTGGTCACCGGTACACAGGTGGCAGATGCAAAGGCCGGTTATCAGCAGGATGACATGGGCAACAAGCAGATCGTCGTCTCCCTTACTTTCAACGATGAAGGCCGGGAGGCATTTGCCGCTGCGACAACAAAAGCCTTTTCCGCAAAAGAGTCTATCGGTATCTACTATGACGGACACTTCATCAGTGTTCCCTCCGTACAGGCTGCCATAACAGACGGACGTGCAGTCATCACCGGCGAGAGCACCATCGAGGATGCTGAGAATCTTGCTTCCACGATCCGTATCGGCGGACTGAAGGTCGAACTGGAGCGTCTGCGCTCCCAGATCGTCGGCGCGCAGCTGGGCCAGGATGCCATCCGCACCAGTAAATTCGCCGGCATGGTCGGTTTCGGTCTGGTTGCGGTCCTGATGATCGTGATCTATCTGCTGCCCGGTTTTGCGGCTGTTCTGGCACTTACCATCTACATCCTGATGATGGCACTGGTGCTCAACGGATTTGATATTACCCTGACACTTCCCGGTATTGCAGGTATCCTGCTTTCCATCGGTATGGCAGTTGATGCCAACGTCATTATTTTTGCACGTATCCGCGAGGAGCTTGCCAACGGCATCGGCGTCAAGACTGCGATCAAAAACGGTTTCAGCAAGGCTCTGTCCGCCATCATCGACGGAAACGTGACAACACTGATCGCGGCAGCAGTTCTGGCGGTCCTGGGCTCCGGTACGGTCAAGGGATTCGCCTACACACTGGCTATCGGTATCATCCTGTCGATGATCACATCTCTGTTTGTGACCAGATTCCTGATGAGCATTTTCTATGGACTGGGACTGACAAACAAAAAGCTCTACGGCATCGGCAAGAAGAGGACACCGATCAAGTTTGTCGAGAAGAGGAAGATCTTCTTTGCCATCTCCATCGCAGTGGTGCTTGCTGGTTTCGTCGCCATGGGTGTCTTCAAGGCGCGCGAGGGCAATATCCTCAACTACAGCCTTGATTTTGTCGGCGGCACATCCACCAGTGTCAGCTTCAATGAGGACATGAGCCTGGAGCAGATCGAGAGCCAGGTCATCCCGGTATTCACGGAAGTGACCGGCGACAGCAATGTCCAGATCCAGAAGGTTGCCGGCAGCAACGAAGTCATCTTCAAGTCTGCCGTACTTGACGCAGACAAGAGCACAGAGCTGTCCAACCAGCTGGTAGAGAAATTCTCTGTCGACAAGGACAGCATCACATCCGAGACGATCAGCTCCACCATCAGTGATGAGATGAAGCGCGACGCCCTGATCGCGGTCGTGGTTGCTCTGATCCTGATGCTGATCTATATCTGGTTCCGCTTCAAGGATATCCGCTTCGGTGCATCCTCTGTCATCTGCCTCGGCCACGACGTACTGGTCGTGCTTGCTTTCTATGCATTTGCCCGCATCAGTGTCGGCAGTACCTTTATTGCATGCATGCTGACGATCGTCGGTTATTCCATCAACGCGACCATCGTTATCTTCGACCGCGTGCGTGAGACTCTGCGCACACGCAGCAGACAGCAGACCCTGGCGGAAGTTGTCAATGAGAGTGTCACGGACACACTGTCCAGAAGTATCTTTACATCGCTGACAACCTTCTTCATGGTGCTGGCCCTGTTCATTTTCGGCGTCGCCAGCGTCAAGGAGTTTGCGCTTCCGATCATGATCGGTATCATCTGCGGTGCATATTCGTCTGTCTGCCTGGCAGGCTCCATCTGGTATGTGCTGCGCAAAAACTCCGATGATGCCGCAAGGAAGTCGATTTCTTCCGGCAAGGGCGGCAACAGCGGAAAGTCCGGCGGTCAGCAGCCCGCTAAGAAGAAAGATGATTATTCCAACCTCTCCAAGAAGGAGCGCAAAGAGCGCCGCCGCAAGGAAGAGGAGGCAAAGAACAAGGCAAAGATCACTGTCTGATCCCTGTCTGAAGACGGGACAGAGAGTCCGGATCTGAGGCCTTTGAGAAGATTCGAAAAAGGCAGTGCGATTCTGCCTGTATAGTAGGGATCCCGGATCAACGGCAGGGAGGATGTAGCTGCATCCTCCCTGTTACTGACTGTAAAAGCCGATCAAAAGGACGCGCAGGCGGACATGCACAAACTGCCGGGCAGGATTGCGGCCAGATTGCTGCTGCCTGGATGCGCAGACATTTGATGGGCCCGCATGTAGGAGACACAGAGGCATTTTTACTTTCTGATGAAGGAGCGCAGGTCGGAAAAACATGGCAAAGTGGATGGTTTATCAGAAAAAAGAGGACTTTCAGGCAATTGCCCGGGCCTGCGGGATCTCCCAGGTGCTGGCGCGTCTGATCCGCAACCGCGATGTGATCGGAATTGAACAGACGCGGCGGTTTCTGCGGGGAACCCTGTCCGATCTGCACGATTCCCGGCTTCTGCCGGACATGGACAGGGCAGTCGGTATCGTCTGCGAAAAGATCCGTGAGGGCGAGTCTGTCCGTGTGATCGGAGACTATGATGTAGACGGGATCTGTGCCTCCTACATCCTCATGCACACTCTCTCGGTCTGCGGGGCACAGGCGGATGTAGTCCTTCCCGACAGGATCCGGGACGGCTACGGGATGAATCCGCAGATGGCGGAAGATGCCGCGCATGACGGGATCGGCCTGATCCTGACCTGTGACAACGGCATCGCTGCGGCAGAGGCGGTCCGCACTGCCGTGGAGGCAGGCATCAGTGTCGTCATCACAGACCACCATGAGATTCCCTTCGAGGAAAAAGAGGACGGCAGCAGGGAGTATTTTCTCCCTCCTGCGGATGCTGTGGTGGACCCCAAGGTGCGCAATCCTCAGACCGGAGAGGCAGATTACCCCTTTCCCGAGATCTGCGGGGCAGTTGTCGCCTGGAAACTTGCAGGTCTGGTCCTGGGTGAACTGGTACCCTCGCGCAGGGATGCTGTTCTGGAGGAACTCCTGCCTTTCTGTGCCCTGGCCACTGTCTGCGACGTCATGCCGCTTCTGGATGAGAACAGGATCCTTGTCCGGGAGGGACTGCAGCGTGCAGCGCACACCTCCAATATCGGCCTTCGCAGTCTTCTGACCGTCAACGGCCTTGAAGGGCAGCCCCTGACTACTTATCATGCCGGATTTGTAGTCGGACCCTGTCTCAATGCGACAGGAAGGCTGGACAATGCCGAGCGGGCGCTCGCTCTTTTTCTGGAAGAAGATCCCTCCGAGGCGCTTCGCAGCGCCCAGAAGCTGCGGGAACTCAATGACAGCCGCAAAAGCCTGACCGAGAAGGGGGTCGAACAGGCCCTGGAGACGATCGGAGACGGGCATCTGTTGGACAACAGAGTGCTTGTCATTTTCCTTCCCGACTGTCACGAATCCCTGGCGGGCATCATTGCCGGCAGGATCCGGGAGCGCTACAACCGGCCGGTCTTTGTGCTGACAAGGACGGAACAGGGGACAGTCAAGGGCTCCGGCAGATCAATCGAGGCCTATGATATGTTTGCCTCCATGACAGCAGTGAAAGAGTGCTTTTCAAAATTCGGAGGGCACAGGATGGCGGCCGGACTGACCATGAAGGAGGCGGATATCCCTCTGCTGCAGAAGCGCCTGGAAGAAGGCTGCAGTCTGCGGGAAGAGGATCTGACGGAGGTGCTCCACATCGATATGGAGCTTCCGCCCGCCCTGTGGACCCTGGATATGACGGAGGAGCTCCGGCTGCTGGATCCCTGCGGGACAGCGAACCCGCGGCCCATGTTTGCCGCCAGGGGGATCCGGCTCCGAAGTCTGCACATCATGGGAAAAGGACAGAATGTCCTCCGCATGGAGGCAGTCGATTCCAGGGGCTCCCGTCTGACCCTGATCTGGTTCTGCGAAGCTGCCCGCTTCCGGGAGATGGTCCTTGAAGCGGCCGGCCGGGGGAACTGGGATATCCTGTGTGCAGGACACGCGGATCTGGCTGTGAGCATGATCTACTATCCCGACATCAATGAGTGGCGGGGCAGAAAGTCGCTCCAGTTCGTCGTCAAGGATATGAAAATCCAGCCGGTCAGATGACCGGATAAATGGATAACCGGATAACCGGACAACCGGGAAAAACAGCTGCATACCCTGACTGTGTGCGGCATCAATGCTTATTTGCCTGAAGAGGAGGCTGTTTATGAAGATCAGAGAACTCGTAAAGGACCTGTCCTGTCATTTCAACACCATCCGCGGCGAAAAAATCTGCGCGGACACCCATATACAGGGCCTTTTGGATACAGAGATCACAGAGATCACCAATGATTCCAGAAAAGTTGTTCCGGGCAGCCTGTTTTTCTGCATAGTCGGCGCCAACAGCGACGGACATGACTATGCCGCAATGGCCATTGAAAAGGGCGCGTCCGCTCTCGTGGTCCAGAAAGAGATCGACCTGTCGGCGGCAGGTGCCGGCAATCTCAAGGAGCAGCCCGTCATTATTCGGGTTGAGGATTCGCGCTTTGCCATGGCGGCGGTTTCCGCAGCTTTTTACGGACATCCCGCACGGGAGATGAAGATCATCGGCATCACCGGGACCAAGGGCAAGACTACCACGACCTATATGGTGCGCTCGATCCTGGAGGCGGCGGGGATCAGGACCGGCCTTGTGGGAACCATCGAGACTGTCTATGAGACGGCAGCGGGGGAAGAGGTGCGGATCCCCTCCGCCAACACGACCCCGGAGTCCATCGTTCTGCAGAGGCGCTTCCGCGAAATGGCGGACGGCGGTGTGCAGGCGGTCGTCATGGAAGTCTCTTCCCAGGCCCTGATGCTGAACAGGACCGCCGGATTCCTCTTTGATCTGGGCATTTTCACAAATCTCTCGCCTGATCACATCGGCCCCAATGAGCACACGGATTTCGAGGATTATCTGCACTGCAAGAGCCTTCTGTTCCGCCAGTGCCGGACAGGCATCTTCAACGGCGACGATCCCTATTTTGAAAGGATCCTCGAGGGGCACACCTGCCGGGTGGAGACCTTTGGACTGGGAGAGAGCAATGACCTGCGCGCCAGGAACATTACGCTGATCCATACGCCCGGTGAACTGGGGATCGCTTTTGATACGGAGGGGGTTCTCTCTCTGCACGCGCATGTCCCGGCGCCGGGAAGCTTCAGCGTCTATAATGCGCTCTGCGCCATCGCGGTCTGCAGGCATTTCGACGTCTCAGAGGACAATATCTGCAGGTCCCTGAGCCGGATCCATGTCCGCGGCAGGATCGAGATGGTAAAGGTGAGCGACAAATTCACACTGATGATCGACTATGCCCACAATGCCATGGCTCTGGAGAGCCTCCTGAAGACCCTGCGCGAATATGACCCGGGCAGGCTGGTGTGCCTGTTCGGCTGCGGCGGAAACCGCTCCCGCTCCCGCAGGTTTGAGATGGGTGAGGTCAGCGGACGCCTGGCAGACTTCACGATCATTACTTCCGATAATCCCCGCTATGAGGAGCCCATGGACATCATTGCGGATATTGTCACGGGAATTGAGCCGACCGGCGGAAAATATATCAAGATCCCGGACCGCAGAGAAGCGATCCGCTATGCAATTGAAAACGGGCAGCCCCATGACATTATCGTTCTGGCGGGCAAGGGCCATGAGGACTACCAGGAGATCAAAGGTCAAAAGTATCCCATGGACGAACGTGTCCTGATCGCCGGCATCCTCGAGGAAGCCAAAAAACAACAGTAACCGTCTGCCATCAGGGCTTAGGACAGCTTTTTGACCGGGAAAGGAGAGTTCTGCTTGGAAAAATATGCACAGGTGATCATCGATATTTCCCGGAGGGGTCTGGACAGGCCTTTCTGCTACAGGATCCCTGAAGAGCTGCAGCAGAGCGTGCGGGCGGGCAGTATCGTCATGGTGCCCTTCGGCGCAGGGAACACTCTGCGCAAGGGATATGTGGTAGGATTTGCGGACCGGGCCGAGGTGGCGGCGGACAAACTCAAGGAGATCGCGCAGACAGTGGAGCCCGGGCGCGGATACACCATGGAGGATGACAGCGAATTCTACCTGCGCCTTGCAGCCTGGATGAAAAACCGCTATGGCTCCACTATGGCCACAGCCATGCGCACAGTCCTGGCCTCCCGCAAACAGGGAAAGGTCAGAGAACACCGCCAGATCCGCCTTCTCCTGTCAAAGGAGGAGGGAGAAGAGCAGCTTGCTCTCTACCTCAAAAAACACCAGACGGCCAGGGCCAGGCTTCTCAAGGAGCTGCTGCAGGTTCCCGAACTTCCCTGGACCCTTGTCACGACCAGGCTCCACATTTCCTCTGACGCCGTCAATGCCATGAAACGCGCCGGCGTGATCGAGGTCGTCGCGGTACAGGAACTCAGGAACCCGGTCAACGTGTCGCCGAGCGCGCAGACCGGCATGCGGCTGAGCGCAGCCCAGCAGCAGATCGTGGATACTGTGGTCGCGGATTTTGACCGGCTTCAGTCCGTGCGGTCAGGGGCAGCGGCAGGGGATGATCCCGGGGAAGGCCCGAAGGGAATCTCGGAGGAAGCCCCCGCAGAAACACTTGAAGAAGCCCCCGCAGAAACACCCGGGGAAGCCTCCGGGGGAAAACTTCCCTTTGTCAGTCTCATCCACGGGGTCACCGGCAGCGGCAAGACGGAAGTCTATATTTCCATCATTAAGGAAATCTGCGCGCGGGGCAGGCAGGCAATCATGCTGATCCCTGAGATCTCCCTGACCTTCCAGACGCTCATGCGTTTTTACAGTCATTTCGGCGACCGGGTCAGCGTGGTCAACTCCTCTCTCTCCGAGGCGGAGCGGACAGACCAGTGGGAGCGGGCCAGAAGAGGTGAGATCGATGTGATCATCGGCCCCCGCAGCGCCCTCTTTACCCCCTTTTCCAGCCCCGGCGTGATCGTGATCGACGAGGAGCATGAGCGAAGCTATAAAAATGAATCCATGCCCAAATACCAGACCAGGGAGGTGGCCGAGGAGATCGCGAAAATGCACGGCGCTGTCCTGGTGCTGGGATCGGCGACGCCTTCCCTGGAATCCTACTGGCGGGCTCAGCACGGGGAGATCCGCCTCTTCCGTCTGCGTGAGAGGCTGACCGGGGGAAGGCTTCCCTCGGTGGAGACCGTGGATATGCGCGAGGAGCTGAAGCAGGGCAATAAGTCCATGCTCTCCAGGAGCCTCCATGCCAAAATTGAGGACCGCCTGCGCAAGGGCCAGCAGAGCATGCTCTTTATCAACCGCCGCGGATTTGCGGGTTTTGTCTCCTGCAGGAGCTGCGGCTTTGTGGCAAAATGCCCCCACTGCGACATCTCCCTCTCTCTGCACGGCAACGGGAGGCTGGTCTGCCACTACTGCGGCTATGAGAGACCTTCCTTCAGGACCTGTCCCGAGTGCGGCTCGCGCTACGTGGTCGCCATGCGGGCCGGAACAGAAAAGATAGAAGAATTTCTCCGGGAGACCTTTCCTCAGGCCAGGATCCTGCGCATGGACGCGGATACGACCCGGCGCAAGGGAAGCTATGAAAAAATCCTCTCGGCCTTCTCTTCCGAGGAGGCGGATATCCTTCTGGGAACCCAGATGATCGTCAAGGGCCATGATTTTCCGGCTGTCACTCTGGTGGGCATTCTCATGGCGGATCTGTCTCTGTACGGGGACGATTACCGGTCGGCGGAACGGACCTTCCAGCTGCTCACCCAGGCGGCCGGCAGGGCGGGCCGGGGAGCGGAGGCGGGCGATGTTGTGATCCAGACCTATCAGCCCGAACATTATGCCATCCGCTATGCCGCAAAACAGGACTACGAGGGCTTTTATGGGGAGGAGACAGCCTACCGCAGGCTTCTGCGCTATCCGCCTGCCGCCCATATGATGGCTGTACAGATCCAGTCCGAGGAGGAAGAGGAAGCCCTCAGGGCCGCCAATGTTCTCCGTATGAGACTCATGGAGATGCAGAACCGGCGCGGGGCCGCACAGTTTCAGATCATCGGCCCTTCCACAGCTTCTGTGAAGAAGCTGCGCGACCTGTTCCGCTTTGTCCTGTATATAAAAGCCGAAAAATATGATACACTGGTGGTCTGTAAAGACATGATTGAAAAAACGGAGGCACAGGAGAGGCGGGCATCCTCCACTCTGTTCCGGCATGTGGAGATCCAGTTCGATTTTGACCCGATCAATCCGTTTTGAAGTCAGATCTGAATGTATATTTTAAAAATATAGTGAATGTATATAGAAAGGGAGATTATGGCACTGCGTACTATCAGAGAAATGGGCGACCCGGTCCTTGGCAAAAGGGCCAAAGAAATCAAAGAGGTGACTCCCCGCATCAGAACTCTCGCAGAGGATATGCTCGAGACAATGTATGAGACCGGAGGAGTCGGTCTTGCGGCGCCCCAGGTAGGTATCCTCAAGAGGATCGTTGTCATCGATATCACCGAGGAGCAGAACGAGCCGCTGACGATGGTCAATCCCGAGATCATCGAGCAGGACGGCGAGCAGACAGGCTTTGAGGGCTGCCTCTCCGTCCCCGGAAAGGTCGGCGAAGTGACCCGTCCCAACAGGGTTGTCGTGCGCTACATGGATCTGGATATGAATGAATGGGAGATCGAGGCGGAGGAATTCCTGGCCCGCGCTGTCTGCCATGAACTCGATCATCTGGACGGCCACCTCTATGTGGAGAAGGTCAACGGCGAGCTGCGCGATGCCTCCGAGCTTCAGGAGATCGATGAAGAGGAAGAGGAGACGGAAGGTGCAGAGCAGGAAGCTTAACTGCCCATCTGCACATACGAGACGTAAAGGAGACAGAGTTGAAGATTATTTTTATGGGAACACCTGATTTTGCCGTCGCGGCGCTGGATGCCCTGTGCAGGGACGGCCGGGAGGTCATCCTGGCAGTCACACAGCCGGACAGACAGAAAGGCCGCGGACGCAAAGTGATCCAGACGCCTGTCAAGGTCTGCGCGGAAAAATGGGGCGTCCCTGTTTTTCAGCCCGCCCGCATCAGGGAAGCCGGGGCCATCGAACAGATCCGCAGCCTTGAGCCCGACCTGATCGTGGTCGCTGCTTTTGGACAGATCCTGCCTCAGGAACTGCTTGACATTCCCCGTCTGGGCTGCATCAATATCCATGCGTCGCTCCTGCCCAGGCTCCGCGGCGCGGCGCCGATTCAGTGGTCGGTCATTAACGGAGATACCGAGAGCGGGATCACTCTGATGCAGATGGATGCCGGACTGGATACAGGAGATATCCTCTTTCAGGAGAGTGTCCCCATCGGACCTCAGGAGACGGGGGAGAGTCTCTACGACAGGCTGGCACAGCTGGGCGGAGAGATGATCGTAAAGTACCTGCCCGCGATCGAGGCGGGAGACATCCATCCCGTCCCCCAGCAGGACAGCCTCTCCACTTACGCGCCCATGCTCAAAAAGGAGATGGGAGAGATCGACTGGACCATGCCCGCAGGGCAGATCGAACAGCGCATGCGCGGTATGCTTCCCTGGCCGGGCGCCTACACGACGCTGGGAGGCCACATCCTCAAAATCTGGCGTGCCCGGGTGCAGACATACGCGCAGGTGCCTGCCGGTACTTCCCCCGGAACTGTCCTCTACACGGACAAAAAGACCATCTGCGTGGCGGCAGGACAGGAAGCTCTCGAGCTTCTGGAGGTCCAGGCCGAGGGCAAGAAGCGCATGGAGACCGACGCCTTCCTGCGCGGCACGAAGGTTTCGGCGGGAGATGTTCTTGGACGCGGATAATCATTTATGAAATTTTTATTTTGCGTCAACAGATCTGTAACAATGTATGGGCATAATGGATAAGACGGCGGCCGGGAGAGCAGGAAGTCCGGCGCGCACGAAGTGGTTTCTATTTTCCTGCACGTACACAAAAAGGAGGTCTCGTTATGTATTATTCCGGCGGTTACGGAATGTATAACGGATTTTACAGCGCTTCTTATCTGCTGGTCATCATCGGCGCAGTGATCTGCATGATCGCCAGCGCACGCGTCAAATCAACTTATAGAAAATATGCAAAGGTCATGAGTGCCAGCGGCATGACAGGCGCGCAGGCGGCAGAGATGATCCTGCGCAGGAACGGGGTCCTGGGAGTGACCGTACAGCATGTTGCCGGAGAACTCACAGATCACTATGATCCCAGGCGCGGCGTGGTCAACCTCTCGGACGCGACCTACAATTCCACTTCGGTGGCGGCCATCGGCGTGGCGGCGCATGAATGCGGACACGTCATGCAGCACGAGACGGATTATCTTCCCCTCAAGATCAGAACCGCACTTGTTCCGGTCGCAAATATCGGCAGCAACCTCGGTATATGGATCGTCATGCTGGGCCTGATCCTGGGACTCAATGACACACTTGCCATGATCGGCATCTACCTGTTTTCCTTCGGCGTTCTCTTCCAGCTGGTGACGCTCCCCGTTGAGTTCAACGCGTCCCGCCGCGCCCTGGTCATGCTGCAGGATTACGGGATCCTGAGACAGGACGAAGTGCAGGGCAGCCGGTCCGTGCTCTCGGCGGCGGCCATGACCTATGTCGCATCGGCAGCCGCGTCCGTACTGCAGCTGCTGCGTCTTCTGATGATTGTCAACGGAGGACGGCGCCGCAGATGAGGCAGGGGGAACACGGCATAAACAGTAATCATCATTCAAACAGAAAACAGAGATCTGTACATACAACCGAAAAAGGAAGGGCATTGAAGGACGAGAGAGAGGTAGTCCTGCTTGCCCTTCTTTCGCATGAGAAAAACGGAACATTCAGCAATGTTCTGGTCAGGAGAACCCTGGACGACTGCGCGGGAAAGAGCGCTGTGGAGAAAGCCTTCATCAAGCGCCTCCTGGAGGGGGTCATTGAGAGAAAGACAGAGCTGGATGCCAGGATCGAGCACTTCACCGGCCGCTCTGTCACACGCCTCCACCCGGCCGTCCACCAGATCCTGCGCATGGGTATTTATCAGATCTATTATATGGACTCAGTGCCGGACAGCGCGGTCTGCAATGAGGCCGTCCGGCTGGCAAAGCGCCATGGTCCCGCAAGGCTCTCCGGGTTTGTCAACGGGGTGCTCCGCAACGCGGCCAGACAGGCTGCCGCGGAAGGGGACAAGGATGGCGCGCAGGCGGCAGAGACTCATGTCCCTTCCGGGGAAAAGGGCTGTGCAGATCCCCTGGACCGTGTACAGGCCCAGAGTATCAGGCACTCCATGCCTCAGTGGCTGGTTCAGATGTGGACCGACCAGCTGGGAGCGGAGGAGACAGAGAAACTTCTGGATGCCCTGATGGAGATCCGGCCTGTCTCCATGCGGATCGGCGCCCGTCTCACCGCCGGTGAGCGGGAGAAACTGCTGGAAGAGCTCCGCGCAGCGGGGGTCGTGATCGAAGAGGGCGGATGGCTTGCCGACTGCCGCCACCTTCGCAAAACTTCCGATCTTCGCAGGCTCCCGGGCTTTTCCCGGGGACTGTGGACTGTCCAGGACGAGAGCTCCATGCTGTCTGTGGAGGCCGCGGGGCTCAGAGGAGGAGAGACTGTCCTCGATGTGTGCGCCGCGCCCGGCGGAAAGAGCTTTTTTGCGGCGGACAGGCTGGCAGCCCTGGAGCTGGAAACAGGCAGGGCCGGAAGGGTGTACTCCTATGATCTGACCCGCCGCAAGACGGATCTGATCCGCGAGGGGGCAAAGCGCCTGCACCTGGACAATATCCGGGTCGCGGAGAGGGATGCCAGGATTTTTGCCGGTCAGGACGAAGGCAGGGCAGATGTGGTCCTGTGCGACCTGCCCTGTTCCGGTCTCGGAGTCATGGGCAAGAAGAGGGATATCAAGTACCGGGTCAGCCTGGAGGGGCTCGCCTCCCTGCAGCAGCTGCAGAGGGAAATCCTCAGGAACGCGGCGCGCTATCTGAAACAGGGCGGCGTCCTCATCTACAGTACCTGTACGATCAATCGGGCGGAGAATGAAGAAAATGCCGCCTGGATCGGGAAGGAACTGGGGCTTGTGCCGGAAGATCTGGCGGCTTATCTGCCGGAGGGGATTCCGGGTATACAGGCCAATATGCTCCAGCTCCTGCCCCACGTGCACGGGACAGACGGGTTTTTCATCTCCCGCTTCAGAAAAGCCTGAGAGGACAGAAAGACGGATCGCCGGAAACATTTACTTATACAGGAAACATTTACATGAGAGAAGATACGACAGAAAAGAGAGCGGGACAGTCCGCGGCAGAAAGCCCTTCGGCGGGCACAGACAGGCAGAAGGGCAGTGATGTTCTTCCGGACATCAAGTCCATGTACCTTGAAGAGCTCCGCAGCATGGTCCGCGAAAAGGGACTCCCGGCCTTCCGGGCAAAACAGATCTACGAATGGATCCACGTCCGCCAGGCGGCATCGTATGAGGAGATGACCAATCTCCCCGCCAGGCTCCGCGCGGAGCTGTCCGCCGAGTATCCGCTTGTGACGGCAAAGCTGATCGACCGGCAGATCTCTGCGGCGGACGGCACGCAGAAATACCTCTTCGAGATGCCGGACGGATGCCTGGTGGAGAGTGTTTTCATGCGCTATCACTTCGGAAACAGTGTCTGCATTTCCTCCCAGGTCGGATGCCGCATGGGCTGCAGCTTCTGCGCCTCCACCCTGCACGGCCTGGTCAGGTCCCTGACAGCGTCCGAAATGCTGGAACAGATCTACGCGATCATACGGCAGACCGGAGAGGCGGTTTCCCACGTTGTCGTCATGGGAATGGGGGAGCCTCTGGACAACTATGACAATCTGCTCCGCTTTATCCGCCTTCTGACAGGGCCGGAGGGACTCAACCTGAGCCAGCGAAGCCTGACTGTTTCTACCTGCGGGATCGTCCCGAATATCTATCGTCTGGCAAAGGAAGGCCTCCATATAACACTGGCGCTTTCTCTTCACGCCGCGACGGATGAGCAGCGCAGGAAGATCATGCCTATCGCGAACCGCTATTCGATCGAAGAACTGATGAAGGCCTGCGGGGCCTACTATCGGGAGACGGGCAGGCAGATCACCTTTGAGTACAGCCTGATCCGCGGTGTCAACGACAGCAGCGCTGATGCCCAGGGCCTGACGAGGCTGGCAAAGCCCCTCAGAGCCCACATCAACCTAATCCCTGTGAACCCTGTGCGTGAGCGCGGATATGAACATCCTGACAACGCGCATGTGCAGGCTTTCAAAAAGGAACTTGAAAATAACGACGTAAATGTTAGTATTAGAAGAGCACTTGGCAAAGATATCGAGGGCGCCTGCGGACAGCTTCGCAACAGATACGTCCGCTGAGGCATTAAACGGAATTATCAAAAGCGCTGTGAGGTATTAGCTATGCCATCATCATTTTCTATAACAGATACCGGCAGGCAGAGGAAAATGAACCAGGATTATGTCTTTACGAGCGATATCCCGGTCGGACCGATGCCTAACCTGTATATTGTCGCGGACGGAATGGGCGGTCATAATGCAGGGGACTTTGCGTCCAGATATACGGTGAACGCAGTTGCGGCGGCAGTCGCAGGGGCAGGAGACAACTCCGGTGATCCCGCCCGTCTTCTGGAGAGCGCGCTGCGGGAAGCAAATGCAGGCCTGAGGGAGATCGCTGCGGACAGACGCGAATATTACGGCATGGGAACGACCTTCGTCTCCGCTTCCGTGAAGGAGGGGAGGCTTCTGGCTGCCAATGTCGGCGACAGCAGGCTCTATGTGCTCCGTGCCCCCGGCAGGATCCGCCAGGTCACGGTTGACCATTCTTTCGTAGAGGAGATGATCCAGGCAGGCAGGATTGACAGGGAGACGGCGCGCACGCTTCCTGACAAGAATATCATCACCCGCGCAGTCGGCGCGGAGGATCTGCTTATCGTCGACTTTTTCCGCGAAACACTTACAGACGGAGACATTCTACTGCTGTGCTCGGACGGACTGACCAACATGCTGACCGATCAGGAGATCGCCAGAATCGTCTTTTCTTTCAGAAGTCTCGAGGAAGCTGCAGACAGGCTGATATTCGAGGCGAACATGGCGGGCGGCAAGGACAATATTTCGGTAATACTCATCAATCCTTTTGATACAGGCCGCTGGCCGGTCTGACCCAGAATCCGGAGGAGAAAATGTTCAAGATAGGAATGTTGATTGCGGACCGCTATGAGGTGCTGGAAAAAGTCGGTACCGGAGGCATGTCCGATGTATATAAAGCGAAAGACCACCGGCTCAACCGCATGGTGGCTGTCAAGGTGCTCAAACAGGAGTTTTCGGAAAACGCGACCTTTGTTTCCAAATTCCGTGTCGAGGCACAGGCCGCAGCAGGGCTGATGCATCCCAACATCGTCAATGTATACGATGTCGGAGAGGAAAAGGGCACCTACTACATCATCATGGAGCTGGTGAACGGCATTACCCTAAAGCGGTATATAGAGAAAAAAGGAAGGCTGACCCCCCGTGAGGCGGTGACAGTCGCGATCCAGGTCGCCATGGGCCTGGCTGCTGCTCACAGAGGCCACATTATCCACAGGGACATCAAGCCCCAGAATATTATTATCTCCAAAGAAGGCAAGGTAAAGGTGACGGACTTCGGAATCGCGAAGGCCTCCACCAGCAATACGATCACTTCGAATGTAATGGGTTCCGTCCATTACACATCCCCCGAGCAGGCCAGGGGAGGCTACAGCGACGAAAAGAGCGATGTGTATTCTCTGGGCGTGACTCTGTATGAAATGCTGACAGGCAAGGTGCCCTATGACGGGGAGACAACTGTCGCTGTCGCCCTTCAGCACATCCAGGACCCCTTCCCCTCTCCGAGAGAGATCGTTCCGGATCTGCCCTTCAGCGTTGAGCAGATCGTGCTCAAATGTTGTGAGAAGAGTCCCGACCGCCGCTATCAGACCATGGATGAGCTTGCGACAGACCTCCGTCATTCACTGAGCGATCCCGAGGGACATTTTGTACAGCGGACAGAGGACGCGGACCTCTCTGATACGAGGGCAATCACCTCAAGAGACCGCGAGGAGATCAGACGCCGGACATCTGCGGGTGCGGCAGGCGCGGCAGCAGCCGCCGCCGGAACAGCACCGGGAAGCCTCTCACAGGCGACACAGGGATTTCAGCCGGTTTCTGCTGCGGCAGGAGCGGGAGCGCAGGGAAGTTCCGCCGCAGGGGGACAGATCCAGGCCGGTGCGGACGGCTCAGGAGACGGAGTCTATGACGGAGACGACAAGTTTCCGGCAGGAGACAGGGATTCCGCAGACGGGCTTGAAGACGAAGAGATCGCCCAGGACGAGCGCCGCCTGGACAGGATCATCCAGATTCTCTCCGTAGTTGCGATTGTTGTGATCGGAATCGTCATCATACTGGTCGCTCTGAACCGCCGTTCCTCTTCAGACAGCACGGAGACGAACGGGACCCAGCAGAGGGATACCGCTGTGGTGAATGAGGACCAGACTGATCAGGAGAAAACAGAGGATGACAGTCCCCTGATCGTCCTGATGCCGAAAGTGGTCGGAAAGACCGCAGAGGAGGCACAGGATGCTCTCAAACGGGCAAACCTCACATCGGAGATCACCTATGGCACCTCCGATGTCTATGAGGACGGCGTCGTCATGGATGCCAGCGCCCAGGAGGGGGAGAGGCTCGAAGAAGGGACCAAGGTAAAACTGACGGTTGCCAGACACGAGACGGTAACCGTGGCCGATGTCAGGGGCAGCAAACAGGCTGCTGCTGAGGAGACACTCCAGGGACAGGGTCTCAAGACAGCTGTGGAACAGATCTTCAGCGAAGAGACCGAAGAGGGCTATGTCGAGAAACAGTCCCCCGATGCAGGCGCAAAAGCCGCCGCGGGATCGACCGTCACCCTTTATGTCAGCAAGGGCCCCGACCGGACCGGCATGGCAGAAGTGCCCAATATCCTGGGCATGACAGAGCAGGAAGCTTCCGCAGCCCTGCTTCAGGTGGGGCTGACGCCCGGCGAGACAAGTGTCACGGATACGAGCGGACGCTATGAGCCCGGAATCGTTGTGGGGCAGTCCATTGAGAAGGGCGAATTTGTCGAGGAAGGTACTGCAGTGGACATGGAACTGAGCGGCGAGCCCCGCTACAGCTATTCTGCCAGGATCGAGGCGCCCAGATACAGTGAGGACCCCGATTACGAAGAAGGAACACCCGTCACCCTGATCATCAGGACGGAGGACGGCAAGGAACTTCTGAATGTGACAACAACGGATTTCCCCTACCAGGTCTCCTTTACGGGGATCCCCTATTCAAGCGCGACACTTTATCTCAACTACACGAATGTTGTGATCGAAGATTCTCAGACCGGCGAGACAGAAGGCTCGGAGATCACTGAGAGAAGCATTGAAATGAATCTGGAACGTGAACTTGTATTTACCAAAGACTGATGTCCCGGCCCGGAGGACGCCGGATGCCGGCCTGAAGGCGGCATGGCCGCAAAGAAAAACAGATTCGGAAATTTGACTGACGTCTTCCTTTGGCAGCATCGTGTGCGGCAGCAAACGGGAGCGGCAAGAGGAAAATGCATGCAGGGAAAAATCATTAAGAGTATTGCGGGATTTTATGAAGTGGACACCGGCGGCGATCTCTACCGCTGCCGGGCAAAGGGGATTTTCCGGGCTTTGGGGAAAAAGCCTTTGGTGGGAGACGATGTTGAGATCGATATTACAGACGTCGTGAGTGTCCCCAAAGAGGGAAATGTGCGGGCGCTTCTGCCAAGGAAAAATGAGCTGGTTCGCCCCAATGTGGCCAACGTCGACCAGGCCCTGCTGATCTTTGCCATCACACATCCGGCACCCAGCTACAATATGCTGGACCGCTTTCTGATCACCATGCAGGAGCGGGAACTGGACGCGATCCTCTGCTTCAACAAGCGGGATATAGCGACAGAGGAGGAGATCTGCGAGCTGCGCGAGACCTATGAGGCCTGCGGGTGCACGGTCCTTTTTATCAGCAGCTTCATCCCCGAGAGCCTGGTCGAGGTCAAAGAGATCCTCCGAGGGAAGACCACTGTCCTGACCGGCCCCAGCGGCGCCGGCAAATCGACGCTGATCAACACGCTCTGTCCGGATGCCCATATGCAGACCGGCGAACTCTCCCGCAAGATCCGCCGCGGCAAAAACACCACCCGCCACGTGGAACTTCTGGCGGCCGGTGCGGAGGAGGGCTTTAGAGACACCTGGGTGGTCGACACTCCCGGCTTCACCTCTCTGTGGGTCCAGGACATTGAACCCGACCGCCTCCACTATTACTATCCCGAATTCGGGAAATGGGAGCCGGACTGCAGGTTTAACGGCTGCATTCACATCAACGAACCCGACTGTGCAGTCAAAGCCGCCCTGGAGCGCGGCGAGATCAGCCGGATCCGCTACCGCAACTACTGCGAGATCTACGATGAACTGCGCGGCAGAAGACCTGTCTATATTAAAAAATAACTTCCTGATTTGTGTAATCTGCCAAAAAAAGAGAGTAAATGCCTCCTGATCTTCTGGCTTGCCAGAATGTTCGGGAGGCATTATATTATTTACACTGTAAAGGTAAAACAGAAGAATTCAGTGAACTGTTTTCAGGAGGATGATATCTCATGAACTATGTAAAAACATTTATTTTCGGAATTCTGGCAGGAGTTTCCATCTCGATCGGCGGAACTGTTTTTCTGTCCCTGGACAACAAGGTGCTCGGCGCCGTGTTCTTCACAGTGGGACTGTTCACGGTATGTACTTTCGGATTTGACCTCTTTACCGGCAAGGTATGCTATGTGTTTGACAGAGACCTTCCCTATGCTCTGAGCGTGATCGTCATGTGGGCGGGCAACTTCGTCGGCGCCTGGCTGACCGCCTTTGCCGAGAGTCTGACCAGGATCGGACCCGCCCTTCAGGAAAAGGCGGCCGCCATGTGCACTGTCAAGTCCGATGACTCTTTCCTGAGCCTCTTTATACTCGGTATCTTCTGTGACATCCTGATCTATATCGGTGTTGACGGATATAACAAGAACCCCCACGAAGTCGGCAAATATCTCTCGCTCCTCTTCGGTGTCACTGTGTTTATCCTGTGCGGAACGGAGCACTGCGTCGCGGATATGTACTATTTTTCGATCGCGGGCATGTGGAATCCGCATACTCTTCTCTGCCTGCTTGTGATCTCTCTGGGCAATGCTTTCGGCGGTGTTCTGCTGCCGCTGGTGCGCAGGCTCAGATAAAACCGCGGCAGGCACAGCGGCCGGACTGCCGGCTGAGATAAAAGCCGCTGCAAACGCGGCGGCAGGACTGCCGGCTGAACTCACGCCGCGGCAGAAGCTGCAGCGGCGGGTCCGGGACCGGAAAAGAAGGCCGCAGATCTGACACCAACCGGAGCAGGCGGATTGCAGGAGGCTGAGTATTCATGGAAAAGCTGCGCTGCGTAGTTGAGCGCATTACCTACCATAATGAGATGAACGGTTATTCCGTGATACGCTGCAGGGCGAAGGGATTCGGCGAGCTGGTGACAGTTGTCGGCCTGATGCCGGAAGTTCACGTCGGGAGTGTCCTGCAGCTGACCGGCAGCTGGCGGATCGATGCAAAATACGGCCGCCAGTTTTCTATTGAGTCTTTTGAGGAGACCCTCCCCGCTACGGTCTACGGGATTGAAAAATACCTGGGGAGCGGGATGATCAGAGGAATCGGGCCAAAGTATGCCCGCAGGATCGTGCAGACCTTCGGCAGAGATACCCTGGATGTGATCGAGAATGATCCGGACAGGCTCTTTCAGGTGCCCGGAATCGGAAAGACACGTGTCGACCAGATCAAAAAGAGCTGGGCGGAACAGAAGGAGATCAAAAATATCATGCTCTTTCTGCAGGGCCACGATGTGAGCACCAGCCATGCGACGAAGATCTTCAAGACCTACGGCAGTGAGAGCATTTCCGTCGTGCAGGAAAATCCCTACCGCCTGGCCGACGATATCTGGGGGATCGGCTTCCGCACGGCGGACACGATCGCCGAAAAAATGGGATTCGGTCATGAGCGCTATGCCCGGCTCAGGAGCGGTCTTCTGTATACCCTGAACCGGCTGGCGGATGAGGGACACTGCTATGCGACCAGAAGCCTTTTGATCGGCAAAGCCTCGGAGCTGCTCGAGGTGGAGGACAATGTGCTCTCCCTGACCCTGGATGAGATGATCCGAGCAAAGGATGTGATCCTTGACCCGGTCACAGCAGTCAGGGAAAGAGGGACAGAGGCAGGACCGGCAGAGGCGGCGATCTATCTTCCTCCTTTTTTCTTTGCGGAGACGGGTGCGGCCAGGCGCCTGGGCAGGATTTTCAGAAACAGAGAGGGAATTGCTGTCCCTGCCGAAGGGCTTGCAGGCCGCATTGCCCAAAGGACAGGAATGAACTATGACGAAGTCCAGATCCAGGCGATCCTGACAGCGGTCCGCAGCAAGGTTCTGATCCTGACGGGCGGACCCGGTACAGGCAAGACAACGACAACCCTGGGGATCATTACCGCCTTCCGCAGCGCAGGCGCAAGGGTCCTCCTGGCCGCTCCGACGGGACGTGCCGCCAAGCGCATGTCCGAGGTCACGGGCCTTGAGGCCAAGACGATCCACCGCCTTCTGGAAGTAAAGCCCCCGGAGGGATATCAGAAGAATGAGGAAAACCCCCTTGAGGGCGATGTTCTGATCGTGGATGAGTGCTCCATGATCGACCTGCTCCTGTTTTACAATCTCTTAAAAGCTGTTCCGGATACCATGACACTCATTTTTGTCGGTGACATTGATCAGCTTCCCAGTGTCGGCGCGGGAAATGTCCTGCGCGACCTCATTGAATCGGAATGCTTTCCCGTGGTCCGTCTTACCCGCATCTTCCGTCAGGCTTCAAAGAGCCGGATCATCACAAATGCCCACCGCATCAACGAAGGTAAAATGCCGGACCTCTCCAACGGCAGAGACAGCGATTTCTTTTTCATGGACATGGAAAATCCTGTCAACCGGCGGAATCTCCCGGGTCTGCAGGATCTGCCGGAAAAGGATCAGAACGCACAGGCTGCCCTGAAGACGATCATCGATCTGGTCCAGACCAGGCTGCCGCGCTATTACGGTATCCCCTCATCGGAGATCCAGGTCCTCACCCCCATGCAGAGGGGCGTGGTGGGCGCCGCCAATCTCAACCAGGAGCTTCAAAAGGCACTCAATCCGCCGGCAGAGGGACGGGCTGGTGCACAGGGACTGAGGCGGGGAGGATTTCTCTTCCGTGCCGGGGACAAGGTCATGCAGATCCGCAACAATTACGACAAGGAGGTCTTCAACGGGGATATCGGCGTCGTACAGTCGGTTGACACGGAGGAAAGGACCCTGATCGTTCTGTTTGATGAGCGCCGGGTGGAATATGATGTCTCCGAACTGGATGAGCTGGTCCTGGCCTACGCCGCGACTATCCACAAGGCCCAGGGATCAGAGTATCCGATCGTCGTGATACCGGTCCTCATGAACCACTACATTATGCTGCAGCGCAATCTCATCTACACCGGCATCACCCGGGCCGGAAAAGTGCTCGTGATCGCCGGGACCAGGAGAGCCCTTTCCTATGCCGTCCGCAATGTGACGGTCACTGAACGGAATACCCTGCTCTGCCCAAGACTCAGGAAGGAGCAGGCCGCTCCCGCCATGAGTATCAATATAACGAATAGAAACGTACTTTAAAACAATTTTTAAAAAAGACGGAACATGACCTGCAGAAGATTGTACTGATATGGGTACGAGGGGGAAGACAGTGTTTTTTTTCCGAGACAGACAGCACACGAAATAAAAGTATGGTATGATTTCTGAAAGTGTCTTTTATCTGTATGCACAGGTTGTTCAGACAGTAAATATATCCTGCAGGGAGATTTTTGACAGGGTGACAGAAAACCAGGCATAGACTGATAAAGCGGATACTTTATTATATCTTTTGGATAGGAGGAACAATGTCATGAACAGTCTGGACAACTGCATTAATTATCTGCTTACAGGGGCACAGCATACAGTTTTTCAGTACATGAAGAAGAATCTGGCCCAGTTCGACATCACACCCATTCAGTACGGTGTTCTGGGATGTATCTGGGAATTTGACATGCACAATCCCAAGGACATTGCAGCCCATCTCGGTGTGGAGAATTCCACAATTTCGGGAATACTGGAACGCATGGAGAACAAGGGGCTGATCCGCCGTATGATCGACAGTTCCGACAGGCGTTTCATCCACATTGAACTCACAGATATTTCCAAAAACATTGAAATACCTGTGAGAACAGTCGTCACAGAAGTTGACAAAAATGTGCTTGAGCAGTTCAGTGATGAGGAGATCACAGTGCTCAAAAACATGCTTCGGAAGATCACAGTACTGGATCTTTAAGAAGCGATGCGGCATGATCTAAAGCCGCTGTATGAAGTGAAGACGATTGTCAGTGAACCGGATCCTGCGATCCGGTTCTTTTTTTGTGCGTCAGTGTGCCGCAGATCAGGTCCCCGGAGCGGCAGGACCCGTCAGCTTTTACTTCGTAGACAATATAATTGTATTACTTTATAATAGTGCACAAAAAACGGTCCGGTGGGGGCCGGATCGAACCTGAGAAAAAAGAAAGGGAATGTTGCAGAACATGAATATCATTGTATGTGTCAAACAGACGCCGGAGGCGGGCAGAGGAGAAATGAACCCGGGTACGGGGACAGTCTGCCGCACCGGTCAGAAGCAGGTGATCAATCCGTTTGATCTGTATGCCATGGAGGCTGCGCTGAGGGTGCAGGAGAAGGAGCCGGACACGAGGATCATTGCGGTGAGCATGGGACCGGCATCCGCGGCCAGCGTGCTGCGGGACTGTATCGGTCTGGGAGCGGAAACCGGATATCTGGTTTCCGACCCTGCGTTCGAGGGATCGGATGTCCGCGGGACTGCACAGGTCCTTGCGCGGGCGGTCCGCGTCATTGAGAAGCGCGAAGGGATACGCGCGGACGCGGTTTTCTGCGGAGCCAAGACCGTAGACGGCGGAACCAGCATGCTTGGACCGGAACTGGCCCAGTTCCTGGGAGTTCCCCAGGTGACCTATGCCCTGCACTGCAGTCCGCAGAAAACACAGGAACTGCAGAAAACACAGGAAATGCAGGAAGCGCAGAAGCTGCAGGAGTCACAGAAACTGCAGGGAGGAGCTGGCCTGCAGAATATGCCTGAAGAAGCAGGCGCCCGGGGTATCTTTTTCCGCGTGGAGAAGGAAGATGACAGGGGCAACCGGATCTACTGTCTCCCTGCTCCCTGCCTGGTGACCTTTACCAAGGCCTCCTTCCAGGTGCGCTATCCGCTGATCGCCCGCATCCTGGAGGCGGAGAGCATGGAACTGCCTGTACTGACGGCGGAGGAGATTCTGGCAGAAGAGCTGCCCGGGGCAGGTCTTTGCGGGGACAATTCTGCCGCGGCAGGTCCCGGCGCCGCAGCAATGCAGGTGCAGGCGGTACAGCTTCGGAAACTGGAGAAGCAGAGCCAGATCATTGAGGATCCCGACCCTGTAAAAGCAGTTGCTGCGCTGGCGCAGAGGCTGTTTTCAGAAGGTATTCTCTGAGCAGGGGGAGGGAGTTTCAAATGAAAAAAGAAATCTGGACATATCTGGAAACTGACGGCAGGGGAGAACTGCTCCCCACATCAATAGAACTTTTGGCAAGGGCAAAGGTCATCGCAGCGGCGGCAGAGCAAGCGGAAGAGGAGAAATATACGATCTGCGCACTGCTGGCAGGGGCGGATCATGACGCCCTTCAAAATGCAACCGAAAAGGCGCTCGGCGCCGGCGCGGACAGGGCTGTTCTCATCGAGGGCCCTGAGCTTGCGGTCTACAGGGCCGAGTACTACTCGGACGCCGTAGGAGAGCTGGCTGAGAAAGAAAAGCCGCAGATGATCCTCTTTGAGCGCACGACGGACGGCATGGATCTGGCTCCCCGCCTGGCCGCGCGGCTTGGGTCAGGCATGATCTCCGACTGTGTCGATCTTGCCGCAGAGGACGGGAAACTTCTGTGGATCCGCCATGCTTTCGGCGGGACAGCGGCAGTCTCTGCTTCATTCCGGGAGCAGGAGAGCACGCAGATCATCTCTATCAGGCCCGGAAGCTTTGGCGGCATGACAGGAAGAGGGAGCGAAGCGGCGGGGCAGCCGGATACGGAACGGAGTGTGCCGGAAAAAGACGGCGCAGTTTCCCTGGTAAACTACAATTCCGCTGACAGGGCGGGCAGAGCGGCAGGAGAGAGGATTGCAGCCCCGGAGCTTGTGGAGGTTCTCGAGGCCGCAGCGGACCGGGGCATGGATCCGGCTTCCGCCAGGGTCATTGTGGCGGGCGGCAACGGCGCCGGACCCGAGGGATTTAAACTCATCGAGGAACTGGCGGAGCTTCTGCACGGCGCTGTGGGAGCCTCCCGCGTCGCGGTCGACAAGGGCTGGATCTCCCATGCCCATCTGATCGGACAGAGCGGGATCACGGTCACACCGGACCTGTATATCAACTGCGGGATTTCCGGTTCCGTCCAGCACATCGTCGGCATGCGCGACGCCAAATGCGTGGTCTCGATCAACAAAGATCCCAAGGCACTGATCTTCAACGTCTCTGATTACGGAATCGTAGGAGATCTGCACAAGGTGCTGCCGGCGCTGATCGCTGAGATCCGCCGCCATCGCGGGTGAAGAAAATGCGGAGGGGGGAGAAAAACATTCTTTCTCCCCCTCCTCTTTTTATTGTCAATTTTCCACAAAATAGTGCCCCGGTTTTTTGCGGTATTGACAAATCGGATGCAAGATGATTCGGAAACCTTGTTATTTTTATGGGTTCATGTTAGTATAAATAGACAAAATCCACAGGCTTATATTTTTTTGCGCAAATAATTAGCATACTAAATATTATGGGGGTATAGAACCTGACCGGATGTACGCAGTGAATGTATTGGATGCTGGACGGTATCCATGGTGGCTCCGGGTTCTCCCTCCATCTGATCTGCGGCATGGGATTATAAGAATGGAATAATAAATACGGGATCCCGTGTCGGCCTGAAAAGCGGCGGAAACGGTATTCATTTACAAGAAAAAACATTCTTTTCATTTACCGGAATGGAAAAACGGTGTATCATTAATATGTATATTTGCTGTGTCGTCTGTGATGATAATCATGATCGGGATGGCAGAACAATATAGTAACCTTTATATATTCATTTAAGGAATCCACAAAACTCAAAGGAGGAACAAAATGGAATTCAAGAACTTACTGGTTGAAATCGAAGATGGTATTGCGGTCGTAACAATCAATCGTCCCAAGGCTCTGAACGCTCTTAACAGCGAGACACTGGCTGAGCTGGATGCCTGCTTTGCTGAAATCGAAGCTAATCCCGATGCAAAGGTTCTGATCCTGACCGGTTCCGGCCAGAAGTCCTTCGTCGCCGGCGCTGACATCTCCGAGATGGTCAACGGCACTGCTCCCGAAGGCCGCACCATGGGTCTGCTGGCCCGCGTTGCTTTCAAGCGCCTTGAGGATATGGAGAAACCCACCATCGCTGCAGTTAACGGCTTTGCTCTGGGCGGCGGCTGCGAGATCTCCATGGCTTGCGACGTTACTCTGGCTTCCGACAATGCCAAGTTCGGTCAGCCTGAAGCTGGCCTGGGCATCATCCCCGGCTTCGGCGGCACACAGAGACTTCCTCGTCTGACCAACAAGAAGATCGCGAAAGAGCTCATCTTCGGCGCTGACATCATGATCAGTGCAGAGGAAGCTATGCGCATCGGCCTTGTAAACCATGTCTATCCTCAGGATCAGCTCATGGATGAGGCTAAGAAGCTGGCTAAGCACTTCATGCTCAGCTCTCCTTACAGCATTGCTCTGGCTAAGCAGGCAATCAATGTCGGCCTTGATGTTGACCTCGATGCAGGCTTGAAGCTTGAGGCGAATATGTTCGGTCTGACCTTCGCAACATCTGATAAGAAGGAAGGCATGACCTGCTTCCTCGAGAAGAGAATGAAAGAGAGAAAGTTCATCGGCAAGTAATTCCCGGAGACATTTCTTTTGAAGAAACTTAAGTAAGCATTTTCCATCCATATGGACTGTGTTTCATGCCGCCGCAGGCTGTCCTGCCAGCGCCTGCGGCGGCATTTTTGATAATCTGTGCGGCTGCACACGAATTATTGAACAAGTGAATCATGTATACAGGTGATTTTTCTAAATTTCAATAATTGCCGGTTTGATTCATGTCTGCGGCTATGAACCGCGTTTACAGATTCAGTTTACAGATTCATATGAATATCATTTGAAGGAGTATATATCCATGTCAGTTAAACCTATTATCAGTGCAGCGGAAGCCGCAAAATTTGTCCAGGACGGCATGACCTTTACCACATCCGGTTTCGTCGCATGCGAGATGCCCGAGTCCCTCAGCAAAGCTCTCGAGAAGAGCTTCCTTGAGACCGGCCATCCCCGTGATCTGACCCTTTTCTACGCTGCAGCACAGGGCAACCGTGACGGCAGCGGCGCTGACCACTTCGCACACGAAGGCATGCTCAAGAGAGTCATCGGCGGTCACTACAACATGGTCCCCGAGCTGGGCAAGCTGATCTTTGACAACAAGCTGGAAGCCTACAACCTGCCTCAGGGTACTCTGTCCCAGCTGCTCCGCGATATCGCTGCACACAAGGTCGGTACCATTACCCACGTCGGTATGAATACCTTCTGCGACCCCCGTCTCCAGGGCGGCAAGCTCAATGACGTGACCAAGGAAGATATCGTCGAGCTGATCAACATCGCAGGCGAAGAGAGACTGCTCTACAAGGCATTCCCCATCCAGGTCGGTTATATCCGCGGCACATTCGCCGACGAGCACGGCAACGTGACTCTGGAGCGCGAGTGCGCAACCTGCGAGGCAACCTCCATCGCACAGGCTGTCCACAACAGCGGCGGCAAGGTCGTTGTCCAGGTCGAGAAGGTCGTTCAGGCGGGCACACTTGATCCCCGTCTGGTCAAGATCCCCGGCATCTATGTCGACGCTATCGTTGTTGCAGAGTCCGAGGAAGATCAGTCCCAGTGCCAGGGTACTCTTGGATGGGATCCCAGCATGACCGGCGATATCAGAATGCCTCTGGGCGCGATCGCAGCTCCCAAGATGAGTGCCAAGAAGATCATGGGCCGCCGTGCAGCTATGGAGCTCGAGGCGGACAAGGTCGTCAACCTGGGTATCGGCGCTCCCGAATTCGTATCCGCAGTTGCCAACGAAGAGGGCATCGGCGACTACATGACCCTGACCGTTGAGGCAGGCCCCGTCGGCGGCGTTCCTCAGGGCGGCAACAAGTTCGGCGGCTCCATCAACGTCGAGGCGATCCTGGATCAGCCTTATCAGTTCGACTTCTACGATGGCGGCGGCGTTGACCTTGCATTCCTGG